>Ga0207752_1000107_pt1 | contig 36214 bp, 31 predicted proteins | sample Pon2CUnioCityCA_6_FD_187272 | JGI IMG/M metagenome (GOLD analysis project Ga0207752, IMG submission 187272) | Marine sediment microbial community from Union City, CA, USA - Pond 2C Sediment 2 (SPAdes) | ecosystem: Environmental > Aquatic > Marine > Intertidal zone > Salt pond sediment ... | reverse complement strand
CGTCGGCGTGGTCACCAACGCCGGGGCGAGAGACACCGACGAGATCATCAAGACCGGCAGGATTCCGGTCTACTGCGAGAACGCCTACAGCACGCGCGGGGTCCGCCCCGGGCGGCTGATCGCCGAGTCGTACAACTTCCCCATCAACTGCGGCGGCGTGCTCGTCTTTCCGGGCGACGTAATCGTGGCCGACGGCGACGGCGTCATCGTCGTGCCGCGCCGGCACGCACTGACCGTCGGCCGGCTGGCCCGTGAGATTTGCGTTGGCGACCAGAAGAGCCGGGCCGAGCGGTTCAAGAGGCTCGGCATGCCCCTCGACGAGACCGTGGACATTGAGTGACCATGGGTGCCGCATTGCGTGAGTCGTGCGACGACGCGGGCGGGGAGATTGCTACGCTTCGCTCGCAATGACAGCGGGGACGAGCCAATGTCATTGCGAGGAGCGCAGCAAAGCCTGTCCCCGCGAAGGCGGGGGAAGCAATCTCCCGCCCACGGTGCTTCTGAAACGCAGGTAACTACAGGCGGATTGACACGTTCCCGTGGCGTTTTGGGCGAGAGTGTGTAAAATACGCCGGGAATTCTGAGCCGCCCGGTAGATGGAGGCGTATGTACGTTCTGCAGGGTTCCTGTGCGTGCGTGCCGGAGGCAGCGTGTGTCCGGGCGGTGGGATGGGTCATTCGGTGATTCGAACATGAAGGTTATCAAAGTACAGAACATCAGCAAGAGCTTCGGCAAGCTCTGTGCGGTCTGCGATCTGAGCTTCGAGGTCGAGGCGGGCACCTGTTTCGGGCTGCTGGGCCCGAACGGTGCCGGCAAGACGACCATGATGAAGATGGTCTACGGCAGGAGCACTCGGGACGAGGGCCGGGATGGGACGATCGATATCTTCGGCTACGATCCGGCCCGCGACGAGCTTGCCATCAAGTATCTTTCGGGCGTGGTGCCGCAGGAGAACAACCTGGATGACGAGCTCAACGTGATCCAGAATCTGATGATTTACTCGAAGTTCTACGGCCTGCCGGCGAAGCTCGCCAGGGAACGGATTGAAGCGCTGTTGGGTTTTCTCGAACTGTCCGAGAAGATCGAAGCCAAGATCAAGGAGCTTTCCGGCGGCATGCAGAGGCGGCTGGTGATCGCTCGGGCCCTGTTGAACGATCCGAGACTGCTCATCCTTGATGAGCCGACCACCGGCCTGGATCCCCAGGTGCGCCATCTCATCTGGGATAAGCTCAGGCAGCTCCGGGCGCAGGGTACCACCATCTTAGTGACCACCCATTACATGGACGAGGCCTTCCAGATCTGCGACCGGGTCCTCATCATGGATAAGGGCAGGAAGGTCCTGGAGGACAACCCGCGAAGGCTGCTGGCCGAGAATATCGAAGCGTACGTGCTGGAGGTGACGGTCACGGACGGCGCGCCGACCATTCGAGAGGCCGACCTGCCGGAAAGCGTGCGTCTGGATCGCACCGCGGGAACGCTGCGGTTCTACGCGGGCAACATCGAGGAGCTCAAGGGCGTTGCGGACGGGCTGGCCGACCACCCCTATTACCTGAGGCAGTCCACGCTTGAGGACGTCTTCCTCAAGGCGACGGGGAGGGTCCTCAATGAGAAGCAGTGATCCGATCGCGTATCCCAGGCTCTCCCGGCGGCTCTTCAGCGTCTGGTACCGCCACATGCGCGTCTACACGCGGAATCTCCTGAGCAACGGTCTGCCGCCGTTTCTGGAGCCGGTGCTGTTCCTCCTGGGCGTAGGATTGGGTCTGGGGCGATACATCAGCGCGACCATGGATGGGCTTCCCTACATCGAATTCCTCGGGACCGGGCTTCTGGTGACCGCCGCGATGTATACGTCCGCCTTTGAGTGCACCTTCGGGACGTTCATCCGTCTGGAGTTCCAGAAAGTGTACGATGGGATGCTGGCGGCCCCGATCACGGTCAACAATCTCGTCATCGGTGAGATCCTCTGGGCCGGGACCAAGGGTTTCTTCTTTTCGTTCGCCGTGCTGTGCGTGCTGACCGTGTTCCGCATCATCCAGTTGCCCGAGGGTCTGCTCGCGCCGTTCGTCGGTTTCCTGACGGGCATGATGTTCGCGACGATGTCGCTGCTGGTGACCTCGTTCGTCAAGACGATCAACCATTTCAACTTCTATCTGACGGGTTTCATCTCTCCGATGTTCTTTTTCTCGGGCGTGGTCTTCCCGGTGAGCAGCCTTCCGCCGTCGGTTCGGATTGTGGCCGAGATCGTGCCCCTGACGCACGCCGTTCGCTTGGTGCGGGCCCTCTGTACGAGCCGGTACGAGTTGAGTCTCATGGGCGATCTGGCCTACATCGCTGTATTCATCGTCGTCGTCGGGGCACTCGCTGTGAGGCGGTTGAGAGGCCGGCTTGTGGATTGACCGCAGCCGGAGGTCGAAACGTCTTGCCGGTGCAGGCAGCCGTCCCAGTGATGAGCACAAAGGGCGGACAACCCCTGTCCGCCCTCTGCCGGTTGGTGTGAATCCGTATCAGGCTCGACGAGAACCTCCGAAACGTTCGTGGTCCTCGCCGGATTCCAAACCTGCGTGCTCCGCTGAGGATGGCCGATACCATCGGACGTCAGGTTCGAGGAACGACTTTGACTGTGACCGTCGCCACGTGCACGTTCTTGCTGCCGCCGGGCCGTCCGCGAAGGTCGGCATTCGTGAGCTTCGCGCAGAGCGTGGCCGTGCTGCCGGGGGCGTCGATGTCCGCATTCTGCACGGAGCACGAATAGTTGCCCCCGATCGCACCGGTGGGCACAATCGAGCAACTCATCGTCAGATCGAAGTTGCAGCGCACGATCAGATCGACGCAGCCTTCATAGGTGCGTATCTTCACCTGGTGCAGCTTGATGACGGCGTCCTGGTTCAGGATCTGGACCCAGAAGCCCACGTCCATGACCACGGGAATCGTAGCCACTTCCTGCGGAAGGTATCCGCAGGGCCAATCATAGGTTTTGATTTCTCCAGCCGGTGCGGCGGCTGCCAATAGGGCGATCATCAACCCGATACACACATTCCTCCTTGACATGATTGTCTCCTTTCACCAAGTACCCCACATTCCAAGAATTGGTTTCGTCCCAGCCGCCTTTGAGTGGGCTTTGCGGTCGTCCGCGGCCCAGGCAGCGAGCTGATGGAAGACGCACGGGTTCGTTCGGTTGAGAAAAGGACGGAGGGTTTCCGTCGGCCGTGCGACGAAACGGGACAAGCCCCCAGTATGTGCTACACGCGCAAAGCCCCTCGGCCAAGGGCTGATAGAGAAGCCCGCTGTGAGTGCTGTCGGAATGAAGGGTGTGCCCGGAGCCGTACCACGCGGCACCGCGCACATAGCGTCCCAATGCCTTCGTGCGGTCACATCCCTACCTCCTTGTCACGGCCGTCCGGCATCGTTCACGTCGGACAACCTCACGGGCGTTGAGTACCGATACGCCGTCGTCCTTGAGATGCGCACCATCCATTGGTGGCTCTTGGCGGAACCTCCTCCGTGGAGGGAACGCCATACGAATGCCTTATGACCCTGCCGCGAGAGGATGTCAAGGAAAATCAGGACGAGGCAGGGGAATTTCTTCCCGGGCCGGACGTTGGGCGCACGGCCCGTCAGAGCATGTGGCGTTGTACGCTTTGCGGGCGCGCCTCCATGCGGATCAGGAATCGTCTCTCCATTTGTCCGAATAGCCCGATCACGATGCGCAGTATCTTCAGTTCGACCACGTCACCGGCGGCTATCTTCTCCATTTCAAGGGACAATTCGGTGAGGTTCCGGACGGTCGCGTTGTTGATCTGAAGGATCAGGTCCCCGGGTTCTATGCCTGCGCGGGCGGCGGCGCCGCCGGCATCGACATCAGTGACGATCAGAATCGGATACGCGCTTTCGAAGTTGAACCGACGGGCGACTGCCGCCGTCAATTCGGAGAGATCCATCTGAAAATACTGTCCGGCGAGGCGGCGGCCGTCCGGGATGGGGCGGGGCAGCATGGCCAATTCCACGCTGCGGGGTTTGGCATTGGCGGCGTCCGGGCGAATGGTGGTCAGGCGAATGGGCTCGTCGACGTCCCTGTCGATCATTCCGACGTAAAAGTCGATGACACCCTGCGGTTTGCGCCCGTCGATTTCCAGGATCAGATCTCCCGGGGCGATGCCCTTGTCGTCCGCCGGACTGTCCTTGCTCACCGCGTCGACGACCAAGCCGCGGAATTGGCCCGCGGTTTGCATGCGTCCGATCGCCAGCCCCAGGCGCACGCGGCGCAGGCTTTCCGGCATCAACATATGGCTCAGGTTATCCACGAGCGTGTCCACCGGTATCGCAAAACCGATGTTTTGGGCCTCGGCCCGGATGGCCGTGTTGACTCCGATCAACTGGGCGTTGACATTCAGCAGGGGGCCGCCGCTGTTGCCCGGGTTGATCGGGGCGTCGGTCTGAATCAAGCCGCGCAGCCAGTAGCCCTCACTGACCCGAATGTCACGTCCCACGGCGCTCACGACGCCGCTGGTCACCGTGTTGGAATAGCCGTACGGGTTGCCGATGGCGATGACGGTCTCGCCGATCATCAGGTCGCTGCTGCGGCCGAGATCGACATAGGGCAGCTTGTGGTCGGTTTCGATGGCCAGCACGGCCAAATCCTTGCTGGTGTCGGCGCTGATGGGTCTCGCCTGAAACTCCCGGCCGTCGCTGAACACCACCTTGATGCGATTGCTCCCTTCGACGACGTGCGCATTGGTGACAATGAAGCCATCCTCATGCACGACGAAGCCGGAACCGAGCACGGGAACCTGCCGCTCGAACCGTGGCCCCCAGAAGTCCGGGAACCCCGGTCGCTGGAACTGCGGCCACATCCGCTGCGACACCGTCTGCTCGCCCGAGATATTCACAACAGCCTGGTGGGCTTGTCGATAGACCCTGACAACCGGCGTCTCACGGGGGAACCGGCCTGATTCGTCGCCCCGGAGGCTTGCCGGCGCGGCAAGGCCAGCCAATGCAAGCATCGCCCATGATACTCTCAATGCGTTCATCCGAGCTATACCTCCATCGCATAAAGATACACACGACCGACCGATCTTACCGCCTTTCTGTCAACGCGTGCAAGTCCAGCCGGCTCCGCGTCGCCTGATTGTATCAGCAACGGCCTCACTGTGAGCGCCGATGTTCGCCTTGCGGGCTCGCCTTGGCTCGGGTGAGGACTCAAGGATACCGCGCGTGAGTGCTCTCGTCTTCGGGAACATGGCGTCTGAATTCGGGATTTGCGGGCACACGTCCCAAATCCAATGGAGGAACGCAGATATCTGGATGGGTGAGGGACTGGGGGGCGGTGGTGTATGCCGTCGTCGGGCGACGGCCGGCTGGCAGGACTCAGCGTCTGCGGGAGGACATGTGGTCGTCCGGTCTTCTCCCTTTCTGTGGCTGCCTCCTGCGGCGGTCCTTGCCCGGGACTTCTTTGATCTCGAAATTCCCACCCCTGGCTTTGGACTTGGACGGACGTCTGGGGGCCGTTTTACCTCTTTTCAGCACGATGAGTGCGTTGCGACAAGTCTCCGCCGTGGCGCGATCGGGACTGCCCAGCCCCTCGATCAAGGATTCCTCCGCCTGCTTGCGCATTCTGCCCCGCATTTTCCGCAATCCATACGCGGCGGCACTCTTGGCCCGGCGCGGCGTATTGCCAAGCAGCGCTTCCCTGAGAATCTCCAGCCCATCCTCCTGCATCCACGACAGATGGAAGGCACTCTGCCGCACCGTCGAGATATTCGAGGAGTATAGCTGCTCGCGCAACTTCTCGAGCAATTTCGTGGACGCCTCATCTTTCTCGCGTCCCGATGGTTGCCTCTTCTCCAACTTCATGACGCCACCTCCCTATGCATGCCGACAAATGCGTCCAAACTGTCGAAGGCGGGTTTGCCCCCGTTCCCTTGGAGAGAAAGACACCCCCTGCATCCAGCCGATTGGGTCTGAGACTGGGCGAATGGCCAAACAGCCCCCCGGCAGATAGTGGATTTTCAGTTGGCCGCTACCTGCTTCCTTCCTGGATATCAGCATCCGTGCCTATCCTCCAGCGAAATGCCCGTCTGTTATCAGCTTGTCCGTGCCTGCTTGTTCCTCCGTGGTGGTTGGCTCTCACCCGTGGCCAGAAGGCCGATATGAGAGCCCGACCGCCGCAAGCATGGCAGCCATGTTGCGGTACAAGCCGCCCGGGCGCATCAGCAATCCGTTCTGACGGTCGCTGCAAATCGCCCGAAGGCGCTCCAGCAACGCACCGCGCTGCATATCATTGTCACCACAGGACTTGAGACTGTCAAACAATTTTTTTCGGGGCTCTTTCGCGATTGAATCCATTGCCGGCGAGTCATGCCGGTGAGCCGGGCCCCGGTGCGGTGGCAAAAATTCCATTTTTCTGTAACAAACGAATGTCAAGAAGCGTCTGAACCTATGGCTAAGGGGGGATTCTGTATGGCCTTGCACCGACGCGGGGCATACGGTCTCCCAAGTACCTCTGCGGGCGGGGGTCGGTCACCCGGTTCTGATGATACGCGGAGTGCGATTCGTCTGGCGGAGGTGCGGGAGCACGAAAGCCGGCCCCGCCTTTGATGAAACCTTGACATAACCTGTTGATTGGTGTAGACTTAGGATTTTAAGGTTCCTTGGCGTTGAGGTTGCTGCATGGGGATGGACTCAGGCGGTCAAGTGGTTCGGAAGAAGAGGTTAGGGGAGTTGCTGTGCGAACGGGCTTACCTGGATGAGGCCGGCTTGGGTATCGCTCTGGCCGAACAGAAGGCAAGACACCGTCGACTGGGGCAGATTCTGCTCGAACTGGGCTATATCACGCAGGCCCAATTGAGCGAGGCGCTTTCCATCCAGGCCGGAATCGAAAAAATCGATCTTTCCAGCATGTCGGTTGGCGGCGAGGTCATCGGCCTGGTGCCGGCCGAACTGGTGAGCAAATACAACATTCTGCCCCTGTGGCGGGAGGATGGTCGCCTGGCTGTGGCGATGACCGACCCGTTTCAGCCGCAGGTGATGGAGGACCTTCGGCTTGTTACCGGTTGCCCCGTCCAGCGATATTACGCCGATCCGACCCAGCTTGAGAACGCCGTGCTGCGATTCTATGGCAGCAATGTGGCGAGGATGCTGGACGATCTGGCGCCGGCCGAGCCGCGAGCGGATGACGATTCAGGCAACGGCGACTTTTCGCCCGCCAAGCTTCATGAATTGGCGCGCGAGCCCTCTCTGGTGAACCTCGTCAACCTGATCATCTTCGAAGCCATTGATGCCCGGGCCAGTGACATTCACATCGAACCATTCGAGCACGACGTCAAGATCAAGTACCGGATTGATGGCCTGCTCATTGAGAAGACCCCCTCGTCGAAACGGCTGCAAGCGGCGATCGTCTCGCGCATCAAGATCATGGCGAATATGAATATTGCCGAGCGATTCGTGCCGCAGGACGGTCATATTGAGTTCATGGGCAAGAGCGGGAAGATCGATATCCGCGTCTCGACGGTGCCCACCGTATTCGGAGAGGCCGTCCAGTTGCGACTGCTGGACCGGTCGGCATCGCTGATCAACCTGCACGATCTCGGCATGAACCAGCAAACCCTCGAGAGTTTCGCAAAGTGCCTGAGGAAGACGCACGGCATTGTGCTGGTCACGGGGCCAACGGGTTCGGGCAAGACGACGACGCTGTATTCCGCATTGAACAAGATTTATTCACCGTCGGTCAAGATGATCACGATTGAGGATCCGGTGGAGTATCAGCTCGAAGGCATCAATCAGATGCCGGTGAATCCGAAGCGAGGGTTGACGTTTGCCACGGGTTTACGTCACATCCTGCGGCACGATCCGGATATCATCATGGTGGGCGAAATCCGGGACAAAGAGACGGCCGAGATCGCCATCCGGGCGGCGTTGACGGGACACCTTGTCTTCTCAACCCTTCATACGAATGACGCGGCCGGTGCGGTGACACGGTTGATCGATATGGGGGTTGAGCCGTTCCTGTTAGCCAGCTCGCTGGAGGCGATCCTTGCTCAGCGTCTGGTGCGCAGGATCTGCCCCAGGTGCAAGGAGTCGTACCAGCCGGACGCAAACCTTCTGAAGAGTCTCAACGGCTCCGCGAAGTTCGAGCAGGGCGTGAAGTTCTGGCATGGCGCCGGCTGCAACTACTGCAACCAGACGGGGATGACCGGTCGAACCGGCATTTTCGAGTTGCTTCGGATTACCGGGCGGCTGCGCGAGTTGATCGCGGCCCGCCCGGCCACGGAGCAAATCGTCAAGGAAGCCCCGGCGGATCACATCACGATGGTGCACGATGGCATTGAGAAGGTGCTGCAGGGGGACACGACGCCCGAAGAGGTCTTCCGGGTCGCCAAGACGATCGGAGAGGATGATTAGCCGATTGGAGCGTCGCTGTACCGGAACTCGCCGTTGGAAGATTGTTGAGATCTGGTTTTAAGGCGTAGTGGATTTTGGGCCAGTTTTCCTACAAAGCAGTGGACCAGGCGGGATCGCACGTTGTCGGCGTCGTGGAGGCGGCGGATCGCAGAAGTGCGGTAGCCACGCTGGCGGGTCGCGGCCATTTCGTCACGGACTTGATCGAGAAGGCACAGGGGCGCGAAGGGGTGACGGAGCGTACGTCGGTCTTCGAGCTGCCGGGGCTGCCTCGTTTCGGCGGGCGGCGCGTCTCCAGCAAGGATGTCCTGACCATGACCACGCAACTGAGCACGGCCGTGAGGGCGGGGCTTCCCTTGCTGAACTGCCTCGAGCTGATCCGCAAGGAGCAGCGCAAACCGGCCATGCAGCGCATGTTCGAGCACCTGACCAAATCCGTCAGTTCCGGCAACTCCCTCTCTGAGGCCATGGCCCAGCACAAGACCGTCTTCGGTCCGCTCTACCTGTCCATGATCCGCGTGGGGGAGACGGGCGGGATTCTCGAACAGACCAGCACGCAGTTGGCGATGATCCTGGGCCGGGAAGAGAAGGTCAAGACGAACATGAAGACGGCCTCGGCCTATCCGATCCTGGTCCTGTGTCTGGGCCTGGTCTCCGCTACGATCATTGTCACCGTGATCCTGCCCAGAATCCTGGCTACGGTCGATATCGGCATGGCGGCCATGCCTTTGCCCACGAGGATTCTCCAGGCGGTCAGTCAGTCGATGCGCGCCTTGTTTACGAGTCTTGGAGGATGGGCCGTTCTGGTCGTTCTCGTCGCCGGCCTCTATATGTTGCGAAGATGGGCCAAGACGGCCGGCAAGCTGCAATGGGACGCTTTCAAGTTGAGGATTCCCGTTCTCGGGTCGGTTCTGCGGACGATTGCGGTGGGCCGTTTTGCCAGGACGCTGGGCGCCTTGACTCAGGGCGGCGTGACCATCCTCGAATCGCTTGCGGTCGTCCGCGATACGCTCGGCAACGAGGTGCTGGCCCGGGAGATTGACAACGTGGCGGAGAAGGTCAAGCGAGGGGAATCGCTTGCCGATCCTTTGGAGCAGTCGGGCTACTTTCCTTCGTTGCTCGTGCAGATCGTCGCCATCGGCGAACAGACGGGCAAGCTCGATGAGCTCCTGCTGAATGCCGCCGATAGTTTCGACACGGATGCCGATGCGGCGATCAACCGTTTCATGGCCATTTTTCCCGCGCTGTTGATCCTCGTGCTGGCCCTGGTGATCGGATTCATTATTGCCGCCGCCTTGTTGCCCATCGTCATGATGTCACTCGGTGGCGGGACCCTGTAGGCTGGCACATCGTGGTTCAGGGATATGGGTGCAGATACGACAGGTTTTCAACCTTCATGCGAAAGGCCGTTGGATGAGGCGAACGAAACGAAGAACCGGATTCACGCTGGTTGAGCTGCTCGTCGTGGTTCTGATCATTTCCATGCTGGCGGCACTGCTCGCCCCGCGCATGTTTAAGGGGCTCGGCAAGGCGAAGGCGGATATCGCCAAGGCCAAAATGACGATCATTGAGGATTCGCTGGCCCGGTTTCAACTCGACTGCGGGCAACTGCCCGATGAATCGGAAGGGGGCCTGGAGGCCTTGCTCATTGCGCCGCCCGGGCTGGAAGAGAAATGGATGGGCCCCTATCTGAAGGAAAGCCAGCTCAAAGACCCCTGGGGAAACCTGTACGTGTATTTCTCCGAGGGGCAGTACAATCCGGGCAGCCTCGATCTGATCAGCTACGGGGCCGACGGGCAGGAGGGCGGCGAAGGAGAGAACGCCGATATTATCAATGATTGAATTGCTTCGAGTCTGAGCCAATGTGGCGACGTTGTCGAGCCATCCGAACCATCTGTATGCCGAAGGGCTTTACGCTCACGGAGCTTCTGCTTGTGATCAGCATCATTGCGCTGGTCAGCAGCGTGGGCGGCGGGATCTACGTGGGCACCTACAAGCGGCTGCTCGTGGAGAAGACGGCTCGCCAGTTCCTCCAAATGGCCAGTTATGCCCGCATTATGGCCATCGAGCGGCAGCGGCCGTACGAGCTGCAACTGGATGCGGGCGGCAAGGGCTTTGGGCTGACGACGACTCGTGTGAATACCGAGACGGGCCAGAACGAGAAGATCATTGTGAAAGACCTGTATTGCCGGCCGGTGGAATTCGAGGGCGACGTGAAACTCGAGGATATTCGAATCGCGATACAACCGGCCGAACAGACGGACGAAGGGGATCAATCGCAGAGAATCCTCTTTCTGCCCAACGGCGCCGCCGAATCGGCGATCGTTCAGATCGGCGACGGCAAGAGCCACTACACGGTCGCGGTGGTCGCCGCCACCGGAAAGGCAAGGATGTACGAAGGTACGGCGGACAATGTCAGAATGGCATCGGTCGATCTGGATGTACAATGAACCAGATGGGGAAAGCAAGATATAGCGGCTTTAACCTGGTGGAGACACTGGTGGCCGGCATGATTCTCTCGGGTGCGGTCCTGACGCTCGGAGCGATCAGCACCAATGCCCTGACCAGTACCCGTCTGAACCGGCATTACGAAGTGGCGGCCTCGCTAATCGAACGACAGTTGACCCTCATCGATTTTGCAGGCATCGATGAATTCATCGAGGCGGGGCAGATGGAGGGGCTGTTCGAGGAATTCGACCCCGGCTATCGATGGGAGGTGACCACGGAGTACGAAGGGACCGACAGTCTCTACCTGATAACGATCACCGTGAGCTGGATGGAAGGAAAACGACCGTATAGCATGACGGTGCAAACCATGCTGAACGGTGCAAGCCTTGTCCTCGACATAGGGACACAAGAGCCGATACGATGAGCGCAAGAACAAACAAAGGCTTTACTCTGGCGGAGGTCCTTGTGGCCTCGACGATCAGCAGCTTCATCGCGCTGGTGGCTGTCGGTGCGCTGAAAGCCATTGTGGATAGCTCGCACGTGGTCCATCAGGTTACGGAGACGAGCGCCGAAGTTCGGTTCGCCGCCAGGATGCTGGCTCACGATCTGGCGAATCTGTACCGCGATCCGGATCCCAAGAACATGAAGCTCATCGGTGTGTCTCAGGGCTCGGAAACGAGCAGTCCGGCCTATCTGACGTTCTACACGGTGAGTCGGTCGAAAGCGCGGGCGGATCAGCCGGAGGGAGACGTATACGAGGTGGAGTACCTCCTCGCAGACCGCCAGGGCGAGGAATTGCCGGCCGAACCGGGCGAGGAGAGCATGGTCCTGTTCCGCCGGCTGTGGCCCAATCCGGATAAAGATAGAAGCCCGGGCGGGGTTTTGACGGCCATTGCGGAGAACATCAGTGTTTTCAATATCCGGTTCTTCGACGGCGAGCAGTGGGGCAGCGAATGGTCCGAGGAGATGGAGTCGATCCCGCAGCTCGTCGAGGTCACACTGGCGGCACGTCCTGAGGGGCGAACCGATCTCATATTGGAGACCGTCACGGTGAGTTTTGCGCGCCTGGCGGAGTCTTCGGCCGGCTCCTCGGGCCAAGGCGAAAGCCCGGAGAACGAGTCGGAACCACAGGAGCCGGCGGGCGAGTCGGCCCCCGTTGAGGGTTCGGCTCCAAACAACCGCGGTCCCGGAAATGCCAACGAGCGCTGAGTTCCCGGCGAGCAGGATGGCTGATTGAACGACAATGAAGACGATCAGGAATAACAGAGGTCTGGTGCTTGTGGCGGTGCTGTGGATGGTGGCCGTCATGATGGCCATCGTTGCCATGGTGAGCCAGACGAGCCGGCTGGACATGAAGATGGCCACGGCGGCGGCGGACGAGGTGCGCTGCAAGTGGGCCTGTCGGGCCGGCACGGAAAGCGCGATCGCCATCCTGAACGAAGATCTTCGGGACAGCGACTGCCTCCTGGACCTCTGGAGCGACAACGACGAGGATCTTACCGACATCGGCCTGGAACGCTGTCAATACAGTGTCCGCGTCGTTGATGAAGCGGGGAAGCTGAACATCAATACGGTGACCCGGGATCAATTGATGGCCTTGCCCTACATGGAGGAGCATATCGTCGATGCCATTCTCGACTGGCGTGACAGGAATGATACGCCTCAGGATGAGGGAGCGGAGGCAGGCTACTACGAGAATCTCGCGATTCCCTATACCATCCGCAACGGCCTTCTGAGAACCATCCGGGAGCTGCTTCAGGTCAAGGGGGTCACCGAGGAGCTTCTGTACGGCGAGGACACGAACCTGAACGGCCTGCTTGATTACAACGAGCAGGATGGTGAATTGAGTCCTCCGGCGGATAACGGCGACGAGTACCTCGACGAGGGATGGATTGCCTACCTGACCTGTTATTCGTATGAGAGGAACGTCGACGCCGACGGGAACCGGCGGATCAACATCAATGAGGCCGACGAGCGGCAGCTCGAGAATCAGCTTCAGATCAGCAGCTCGCAGGCGAAGTGGATTGTCGAGAATCGGGGCGGGGGCTACGAGAGCATCGCCGATATCATCAATGACAGAAGCCCGAGGCAGGCAGGAGGCGATGCGGGCAGCACCGAAGATGACAGTTCGGGTCGCAATGAGAATGAGGCCCAGCCCGTAGACCTTTCGACGTTCAACCAGATTGCGGATCGGATCACAATCTCGGGCGAGGAGAAGATCCCCGGAAAGATCAACATCAACACGGCCGGCGAGGAGGTCCTCACGGCCCTTTTCGGAGGCGATGAGCAGGCCCGGCAGCTTGCTCTCACCGTGATTGCGGACCGGTCGAGCCTGCTGTACGGGTTCCAGAGCATCGCGGACCTGATGGACAAGGAGTCGATGAGCGTTGAGAAGTTCAAGACGATCGCCGAGAGGATCACCGTTCGCTCGGACCTGTTCACGATTCAATGCCTGGCCACGGCGGATGTTAGCGGGGCGAGCCTGCGGACCGAATGCGTCGTGGATCGAAGTGCATCGCCCTGTGCGATTCTATACTGGTATCAGGGAGCTAACTACTGATGGAGAAAACCGCAAGAACGGCGCATTCCGTGGTCGCCGCCGCGCGAGAGGATGCGCGATTCAAAGCCGTTGAGGTGCGAAAGCAGGACGGCGTCGTGGAGATCCTGTGGGCCAGAAGTCTGCCGGCCGACAGCCGGACGTGGACTGATTTTGCGGCGGCGTGTGGTTTTGCGACGAGCGCCGACGGGCGAGGAGAATCGCAGAGGAAATACCCGGCCTCGGTCGTGGGACTTGACTCCACCGGCGTCGCGTTCTACCGAATCAGCGTACCAACCGTGGGCGCCGACGAGATGGCCGCGATTGTGAGGATGCAGGCCGAATCGCTGCTGCCGTTGCCGTCGGATCAAATCGAGGTGGCGTGGCGGACGACTCCTTCGACAAACGGAAAGATCGATATCACGATTGCCGCCGCGCGAGGAGAGTATCTTCTGCGGTTTGCCGATAGCGTTCGCAGTTTCAGACCGAACGACATTCTCCTTTCCTGTGAGGGAACGGCAAGGGCGTGGCGGGACTTCTTCTCCGATCGCGAACGGGAGGCGCTGATTGCCAGTCTCGGTGCGGAGAACACGCAGGTGTGCCTGGTCCAGAATGGGCTGGTGACCCACGCGGCGGTGCTGGATACGGGGATGAATCACCTTGCGTCATCAAACGACGACGCCGCGCCGGGCCAGGTGATGGAGCGATTCGCACAGGATATGAGGACGATCCTGGGTACATTCGGCTGGAACGAATCGAGCGACTGGCCCGTGCTCGTTCTCTCCGACGGCACGGAGGTGATCGACCGGGTGGTTGAATCGCTGAGTGCGGCCGGTCTGCACGCCAGGGCCACGACGCCGCGGGCTCACAATGTCCGGATGCCGTCGGGATTTGAGATGCGGCACGTCTACGAGTATCGCGTCCCCCTCGGCCTCGCCATGGCGGCGTTGGAAACGCCCACCCAGACTCTGGACCTCTTCGAGCGGATCAAAGAGAGCGATGAGCGGAAGGCCAAGTCGATCTGGAACTCCGTCGTGTTGGCCGGTGCGGCGGCGGCGGTCATGCTGGTCCTGTTGCTCATCGTGTGGCGTTCCGTCGATGTGTCGCTTGCGAAGCGACTGGATACCCAGATGGCCGACCCGAATTTCCAGGCGGCCCGACAGCGCCAGGTGCTGCTCAAGACCGTGGCTCGCCACCGACCGGACATCCTGCAATTGCTCGCGGACCTGAGCGCCGGTCAGAACGCCGGCATTGCTCTGGACAGCCTGTACTTCAAGAAAGGGCAAGCCGTGACGATCATGGGGCAGGCCGGCAACATGGACCAGATGTACACGTTCCAGGATGGTCTGCGCGAACAGAGGGGAATCGCGGATGTCGAGATCCCCAACGCCACGCGGGACCCCAAGACAAAGAAGATCAAGTTTACGATGACGTTCCACTACAAGAACTACACGAAGAAAGACGCCGTGCTATAGACCGTTACGAAGAGGGACAATGGCAAGGAAACTGAACGAACGAGAGAAGCGGGTGATCCAGATCGGCGTGATTGCGGCCGTGGCCATATTCGCCTTTACCTTAGGCGCCGATTGGCTCAAGGGCTGGGGCGAGGCCCGGACCGCTCTGGCGAAGGCCAGGAGCCGTCTGGCGGACGTGGAGGCCGACCGCGCGAAGCAAGCGGCGCTGCTGTCGATCGTGCCCGTCTTCGAACTGCCTCAGCCGGAGGACAGGCAAAAATTCCTGTTTCGGGATACGTTGCTGGAACAGTTGAAGAAGGCAGGGATCAACAGCGAACCGCTGCAGATCCTCGGTACCAGAAGGACGAAGGCGGTCCCCTACAAGGTATTGAAGGTCAAGGTTAAGGGCAAGTGCAAGTTCGACCAGTTGCTGGCCTTTCTCGCGAATGCGCAGGAGAATCCTTATCTGGTCGGCGTGGAGGAATTGCGCATCCAGTGCGATTCGAAACAGCCGCCGGACAAGAGAAAAGAGATCGAGATCGAGCTTACGGTCAGCACGTTTGTCGAGTGATGTTCTCCCAGGTGCAGAAGGCGGAGCCATTGCGGTATGCAGTTGAGAATAGGTCATAGAACGCGAAACGAGTGGGCCTCGCTGATCCTGGGGGGCGTTGCCATACTGCTGGGTGTTCTGGCTTGCGCCAAGGTAGCAGCTTTTCACATACAGCGCAAGCGGGTCGAGGGAATTACGGCCTCCGCTCGCACGGTGACTGAGCCTAACGATTTGCAGAAATGTCTGGAGGAGGCTAAGAAGGCGGCCGACGCATTGAAGCAGGAGAATCTGTTCGTCAAGAAGCCGCCCAAGGAGCATCCCGTCAAGCAGGTCGATGGGATCCTGGGCGCTGAGGCGCTGATCTCGGGGAAATGGTACAAGGTCGGCGCCAAGATCGGCGATGCGAAGATCCTCGAGATTGGACCGACCGAGGTGAGGATCGAATGGGACGGCAAAGAGAAGGCTTTCCCGCCGATGGCCGCGGCGGATTCCGGGTCGCCTCGACCGTCGGCCAGAGAGCCGGCCAGGAAGGAGGATCCTTCACCCCCGAAGCCGGCGACGCAGGCCCAAGCCGTGAAGGCCGAGGCACCGGCGGCGCCCGCAGAAGACGATCCGTTTGCATGGATGGGCATTAGCTTGTCGCCGCAAGTGAAGGAGAAATTGCTCGAACATTGGAACAATCTGTCCGACGAGGAGAAGAAGCAACGGAAGGAGGAATGGAACAACATGGATGACGAGCAAAAGGAACAGACCGTCGAGGCCCTCGAGCGGATGTAGGAAAGGATCCTGTGCCGGGGCGTCGCCCGCACAGTGAAATGCGGCTATGAGAATCAAGTTCCGTAAAAACGCGACCGAACCGCTGGCGAAAACGCTGTTTGGCGTCGCCGTGTTGTTGGGAGCCCTGACCCTGCTGAAAGTGGCCGCTTTTCTTGTGACCTCACAAGAGGCGCAGGGCACCACTGCCAGGGTAATGAACTCGAATGATACCGATGCCAACAGTCTGGGTGAGCCGATTGCCCAGGCGAAGGCTTCTATCGAGCAGCTTAAGAAGAAGAATCTTTTCGTTTCCGCTCCGGCCAAGCAGCATCCGGTGCGTGAGGTTGCCGGGATCCTGGGCAGCGAGGCGCTCATCAACGGTAAATGGTACAAGGCCGGCGACAGTGTGGCTGACGCGAAAGTCCTTTCCGTCGGGGCGACCAAGGTCAGGATCGCCTGGGACGGCCAGGAAAAGGACTTCGCTCCGATTGGGACCGATGGTTCGGGTGAGCGGTCCGGTCGGCCGGGACCTCGGACCGGGAAAACCGGTTCAACGAAAGGCCCTCCGGTGGTTGTCACGGGGGCGCGCCGCGGGCCGATGCGCGAAGGCCCGTCTTCCCTGTCTCAGGAGGAGAGGGAGAAACTCCGGGGCCAATGGCGGAATATGAACCCGGAAGAAAGACAGAAAGTCAGAGACGAGATGCGTGAACGATTTGGAGGGCGACGGTAGATATGGTTTTAGAGAGGTTGATTGTATGAAGCTTTCCAACACAGTTGTATCCATCATTGTTATCGCCGCGGTGTTCCTGAGTGTTTGTGTAGTCGGTTTGCTGATCCATCAGGCGCGAACGGGCCGTTCCGAACGAGAGCCTCAGACTGTGACCGAGGCCAACGATACGGCGTCGCAGCCGGAAATGGCGGCCTCGCTCCGCAAGCCCGGCTCGGGACAGACCGAGGACGACGCAGAGCAGAGAGCGAGAATCAAGAAGGAACGAGAGCAGATACTGGAGAAGATGGCTTCGCTAAGCGAAGAAGAGAAAGAGCAGTTCCGAGAGCGAATACGCCAGCGGTTCAGCAGTCAACGCGCAGGAACTCAACGGACAAATCTCTCTCCAGAAGAGCGCGAGCAGATGCGTCTGAAGTGGGAGAACATGTCTGAAGAGCAGCGGAAGGCAGCCCTGGCCCGAATGCGGGCGAGGGCCGGGGCCGGACGCCGGGCGTCACAAGAGGAGGCCCCGGCGGCGCCCGAGGAACCGAACGCGGTGGGCGAGCAGAGCGTGGGGCAGGCCGTCTCTGAGCCCAATGGAGCCGACGGAGGTTGACAAGCAAGCAGAAGGTATGACGTGATTACAAATGAGGTGACGAAATTGGCACGGTCAAAGATAGTCATGTGGGTTTCGGTGCTCGCCGCGGCTGCCGTGATCACTGGGTGGGTCGGTTTTCATGGTTCTACCTCCTATCTGCCCGCGGTGGAGGGAACAGCAAGTGCTCAACTCAGGCGTTCGGGTCGTTCGGCGAGGCAGCCGTCGGCACAGGAAGAGTCCCAGCGGGGTAATCCCGACGCTCCCGGCGAGGCAGATGCGCCGGCCGAACCCAATCAACCGGATGGCGATCCCAATCGGCCGGCCGGCGAAGGCGAAGCGGCCGAACCCAACGCGCCGCCGGAGGACCCGAACGACCCCCTGGAGGCGATCAACCTCAAAGATGTCGAGATGAAGAGCATCATCGAGAAGATCGCCAAGTGGACCGGAAAGACGGTGATCCCGGACGATGAGGCCATGAAGCAGAAGATCACCATCTATGCGCCGAACAAACTGCCGAGAAGCAAGGCACTGAGGAAGATCTATAGCGCCCTGCGGATGAAAGGCTACGTCGCTGAGGAGGAGGATGATACGATCTTCCTCAAGCCGCTCGCCGAGGCGAGGCTGGGCGTTGTGCCGACGGTTCGCGCGGACGAGCCGCTCGCGGCCTTCGAGAACAAGGACCAGGTCGTCCAGAAGTTCTTCGCGTTGCAGCACTATCCTCCGGCACAGATGGGCGAGATCATCCAGCCGCTCGTGGGGGAGTATGGTCACGTTGGCGCCGATGAGACGACGGGCACGCTGCTCGTGATCGACACAGTCTCGAACCTGTTGCGCATCGAGCGGATCATCGCTCAGTTCGACGTGCCGGAGGCGGGAAAGACCGTCACGGAGATCTTCGAGATCCAGTACGGCGATCCGGCGGAGATCGTCCAACTGCTCCGAATGCTGCTCGGGGAATCGCCCGACGGCCGAAGACGCGGATCATCCTACCGTGGCCGACCGTCTCCGCCCTCTCGGCCCAGCCGTCCGCCCTCCAGTCGGTCCGGGGGGAAAGACGCAACGGGAGCGGCGACGTCCGTTGTCATCGCTGCGGGGGACATCCCGATCATTCTCATCCCGGAGCCCAGACGCAAATGGATCATCGCCAGTGGCTCCGCCGAGGACATCAAGAAGATTCACGAGTGGATCCTGAAGCTGGATGTGGCCGAACCGGTCCGGTCGGAGTACGAGACGGTGGCCATTGCCTATGCGGATCCGCGCGAGGTGGCCAGCCGCATTGAAGATGCGCTCGATGATATGCCGGGCACCGAGCTCACGCCCGGTGTGCTGGTTCGGCCGCTCGAGCAATCCCGGCAGATCATGATCTTCGGCCGGTCGGACCTCCGACAGATGGTCAAGCAGCTCATCGCTGAGATCGATATGCCCGCCGGAACGTTCGAGACGAAGGTCTTCGATCTCGAACATGCCGATCCGGAGCAGATCAAGCAGAATATTGACAACCTGTACGGGGAGGACACCGACTCGCGCAGCCGATACAGCTACTACTACTACCGCTCGTCCAGCCGACGCAGCCCGTCCGATACGGTGAAGGTCATCGCGTTCCCCACCATGAGCCAGGTTACGGTGATTGCTTCGCCGGAGAACATGCGCAAGATTGAGAAGCAGATCAAGGAGTGGGATGTTCCGCTGGACGTGGATGCCGTCAAGCCGAGGATCCTTACACTCCAGAACTCCGACCCCGTGCAGATGGCGGATTTGCTGACCCGACTCTTCACGGAGGAAGGTGAAGATAGTTCGCGTTCGTTTATGCGAATGCTCTTCTGGGATGACTTCGGCGACCAAAAGAAGAAGATCATCGGGCCGCTCTACGGTCAGTTGACCTTTGAGGAGGTCCCGGGAACGAAGAAGATCATCGTGATCAGCAAGATCCCCCAGGCGTACGACGTCGTGGAGCAGCTCGTCTACGACTTGGATCGGGAGGAGATGGCCGAGATTCCGGATGTGGTCCAGCTCAAGTACGCCGACCCGGAGGATTTGTCCGAGCGGCTCAACGCCATGTTCAACGAACCGGGAACCGTCGCGCCGATCCGGCGCACCCAGCGCGGCCTGAGCGAGTACTCGATGGAGGACTCCGGCGGCGGCGAGAGTGGGGGCGGCGGCCGAAACGATGGCGGCGGCGGTGGGAACACCGCGGGCGAATACACCCCGTGGTGGTCACGAGGGGCGCGGCGCACGCTGGATGAAGAACCCATCAGCAATGTGATTGGCCGGGTCCGTTTCGTTCCGGACCCCCGGAGCAAGTCGATTCTGGTTCTGGCGCCGCCGGAGTTTCAAGCCAACATCAAGAAGACGATTGACGCACTGGATGTGCCGGGACGGCAGGTCATGATCAAGGCCGTCGTCATGACGGTGGATCACGAGGATCTCACGTCCCTGGGTATCCAACTGGCCTCAAATCCGGCCGCGTTTGGAAATCTGGAGGAAAACGCCGTTATGGTGCTCAATGACCTCCTGGCCACCGTCGAGCGGGGGTCGTTTGACTTCCAGGCGGGGACGAACATAAACGTCCTCATCGATTTCCTGGCCAAGACGATCAACGCCCAGGTGCTCAACGAGCAGACCGTGTGGACGAAGGATAATGAAGAGGCCAGCTTCTTCCGAGGCGACAAGGTGGCCTTCCAGACTGATTTCTCCTTGTCGGATACGGGCGGTCGCGCCACCTCGTCCTTTGAATTCGAGCGTGTCGGGATGACGCTGCGGGCCCGTCCCAGCATCACGCCGGAGAAGAACGTGGACATGATCATCAACGTCCAGCTCTCTCAGTTGACAAACGATCTTGTCAATGAACAGCCGGTCCGAACCGAGATGGAAAGCACGACGAACATGATCGTGGCCGATGGAGAGACCATTATGCTGGGCGGCATGCTCTTCCAGGCGAACAGCAACATATTGAGGAAGGTCCCTCTGTTCGGCGATATTCCTCTGCTGGGAGGGCTGTTCCGCCACACAGAGAAGGCCCTGGCCAACAAGGAGTTGATCGTCTTCATTACACCGTTTGTCGTGGACGATGGTGAGACCCTGTCGGACGAGGCGCGAAGGCAGATCGAAGCCACGCAGCAGAAGCTGGGTGACATGCGCGATCGAATGGATCAGAACGCCGAAGAACTCGCTGAAAAGGTGCAGGAGGAGTAATCTGCGCGGGCCGACGGGGCACGGCGGCCTCAAGGAAAGCACGCGTGCGCCGGGTGGCGGCAAGCCCTGTCGCCACCGGTAGGCAGGTTGCGGCTACGTGCGCGGGGCGATCCTCTCTTTGCCGCCCATGTAGGAACGAAGCACTTGGGGAACGGTGATCGAGCCGTCTGCATTCTGGTGCAGCTCCATGAGTGGGATCAGGATGCGGGGCGAGGCGATGACCGTGTTGTTCAATGTGTGGCAGAAGACGTTTCTCTTGGCTTCGGAGTCCTTGTATCGCAGGTTCATCCTTCGTGCCTGAAACTCATAGAACTTGCTCGCGCTGTGGGTTTCCGAGTAGCTGTTGCGAGACGGCATCCACGCTTCGATGTCGAACTTCTTGGCCTGGCCCCGGCCGAGATCGCCCGAGCAGACGTTCACCACGCGGTAGGGCAGCTCCAGCGCTTTCATCACCCCTTCAGCGTTGGCCAGGATCTCGGCGTGGAACTTGTTGCTTTCTTCGACATCGTTGCGACAGATCACGACCTGCTCGACCTTGTCGAACTGGTGGATTCGGTAGAGCCCGTAGGTATCCTTGCCCGCCGCTCCGGCCTCCCGCCGGAAACAACTCGACAGGCCCACGTACTTCAGCGGTAGTTCCTCAGCCGGGAGAATCTCCCCCATGCGATAGGCGGTCAGCGGGACTTCCGCCGTGCCCACGAGGTTCAGCTCGTCCCTCTCCATGCGGTACGTCTGCTCTTCCGACCCGGGGTAGTAGCCGGTCCCCATCATCGCTTCGTCCCGCATTAGAAGCGGCACGGACATGGGCACGTACCCCCGCTGAACCATGAAATCGAGCGCGAATCGCAGGACCGCCCAGTGCAGCAGGGCCCCGTCGCCCTTGAGGAAGTAATTGCGTGTGCCGGCTAATTTGACCCCTCGCTCCACGTCAATCATGTCGAGCGCCAGCCCCAACTGCACGTGGTCCTTCGGCTCGAAATCGAACACTGGCACGTCACCTTCGCGCCGGAGTTCCACGTTCTCCGTATCGTCCTTGCCCACCGGCACCTCGGCGTCGGCAGGCTGCGGCACCTGCAGAAGCAGGGCGTCGAACACCGGCTGCAGGGTCTTGACTGTATTCTGGAGCTCTTCCTCCTGCTGTTTCCGTTCCGAGAGTCTTGCCAGCGCCGCCTCTCTCTCTTCGCCCGAGAGCTTCGGCACCGATTTGCCGATTCGATTCTTCTCGGTGGCGATTTCCTGCAGGGCAGCTTTGGCGTCCTTGAGCCGGCCGTCGATCTCCAGCAATCTGGGAATATCCGCGTCGATACGCTTGTCGCTCGCTGCCCGGATAAAGGCCTCGGGATTGTCTCGCACCTGTCTTATGTCAATCATGGTCTCTCGTCTCAAAAAGAACAGATCCGCTCGGACCTGCAAGACCTACGTCTTCTCTGCCTCCGGGAATCGCCTTACGATAACGACGTTGTTTTGTCCGCCGAACCCGAAGGACTCATTCATCACCGTGTTGACTGGGACTTTGCGCGGCGTGTTCGGCACGTAATCGAGGTCCAGCTCGGGGTCGGGGTCATGCAGGTTGATGGTCGCGGGCACGATGTTGTCCCGGATTGCCAGCACGCAGGTGATCAACTCGGCCGCCCCGGCGGCCCCGATCAGGTGGCCCAGCATGCTCTTGACGCTGCTGGCCGGCACTTGCCTGGCCCGCTCCGCGAACACCGTCTTGATGGCGAGCGTTTCGATGTGATCGTTTTCCGACGTGCTGGTCCCGTGGGTGTTGATGTAGTCGATGTCGAGGCCAGTCAGCCCGGCATCGGCGAGTGCGGCGCGCATCGCCTGGGCGGGGCCCCGTCCTTCTTCGTGCATGTCGGTCACGCGGAATGCATCGGAACTGCTCCCGTAGCCGACTAACTCCGCCAGGACCTTGGCGCCGCGTCTGCGAGCCGAAGTCAGCGACTCCAGGATGAGGATGGCGGCCCCTTCGCCGAGTACGAAGCCGTCCCGGCTGGCGCAGAAGGGCCGCGATGCGGTCTCGGGGCTGTCGTTTCGGGTCGATAGGGCGGTCAGCCGATTGAAGCCCATCAGGCCCAGCGGATGGATCATCGAATGGCATCCGCCGGCGACCATGACGTCGAGATGGCCCCTGCGGATCAACATCATGGCTTCGCCCAGGGCCTGCGTGCTGGCGGCGCACGCCGTCAGACAGCTTCGGGTCAGACCCCTCGCCCCTGTCACCATGGCCACGTGAGCCGCCGCCATGTGGGGTTCTTGCTCCAGCTCGCGAACGGGATTCATCTTCGCCAGGGCGCTTTGGGTGCTGCGTTCCCAGGCCATTTGGTGTTGCTCAGCCTCCCATCCGGCGATGATACAGCCGAAGAACGCATCGTTATCGAGTGAGCCCTCGCCGGCGCCGAGGTAGATGCCCATCCGCGTGCGGTCGACACCGTCCGCCGGCGCATCCGCTTCGACCTCGATCCCGGCCTGGCGACAGGCCTGTACGGCCGCGCCGATCGCGAAGCCCGAGCCTCGGCTGCATCCTTCATGCCGGTCGGGATTGCGCACGCACTTGTGAAAGTCGTAGTCTTTGACTTCCGCGTCGAACGTGGTGGGGAACGTTGAGGCATCGAATACCGTGGTCCTGTTGGCGCCGCTGCGTCCGGAGAGGATCGCGTCCCACAGGGTATCGACATCGTTGCCCAGCGGGCAGACGACGCCCATTCCCGTTATGACCACGCGTTCATTGACCTTCGGCGTCTTCATTTATTGTGTCGCACCTTTATCGTGAGCCTTCAGGACGAGAGCCGCCGTCTGTCCGCCGTATGTGTAGCTGCAGCACAGCACGTGTCGGATCGGGCCTTTGCGCGGTTCGGTGACCACGTTGAGGTGGCATCCATCGGCCGCTTTGCTGTAGTTCCTCGCGGCGGGGATCAGGCCTTCGGCCATGGCCCGTGCGGCCGCCACTACATCCAGTGCCCCGCTTGCGGCGCCGGTAGTGCTCAGCATACTCTTCGTCGGCCAGACCGGCACGGTCCGCGCAGCCGACCCGAGAGCGGCTTCAAGAGCTCTCGATTCGGCCAAATCGTCACACGGTATGCCAGTGCCGTGAGGGATAACCAAGTCGAGGTCCTCGGGGCCAATCTCCGCATCGTCCATCGCCTTCTCGACGGCGATTCGAATGCCGGCGCCGTCCGGCTCCATTTTCTCGTACGGGCGGTTGATACTGTGGCTTTGGCCGATGCCCGCCACTTCCGCCCAGATCGTGGCGTTCCGGGCCTTCGCATGTTCGAGTTCTTCGAGCACCACGACCCCCGCCCCTTCGCCGAACACCGATCCCGTGGCGTCCGCATCAAACGGCCTGCAAGCCGTTTCCGGCGCATCGTTGCATCCCGACGCGGCCCGCTCCAGCAGGCACTGCCGGACCATCATGATGAAATTCACCTTTGCCTCAGCGGCTCCGGCCAGGGCGACGTCGCCGTCGCCACGCGCGATCACCTCGGCCGCTTCGCCGATGGCCAGATGCGCCGAAGCCTCCGCACAGGTAATCGTATTGCTCGGGCCCTGGATGTCGTGGAGGATCCCGATATGGCATGCCAGCATGTTGGGCAGGTACTTGAGCAGCCACAGGGGCGTGATGAGCTCCAGTCCGTCTTTTCCCCACTTGCGAAGGTCAAATGTGCCGTCTGTGACGCTGGCGGCCACGGCCGGCGCCAACTCCACCATGTCGCAACTGATCATGCCCGTGCCCATGTTGATTGCCGTGCGGGTCGGGTCGATACTGATGTTCTCGGGATCAATTGCCTTTGTGATCAATCCGCTGCTGACGACTGCTTCGCGGGCGGCGATGACGGCCAGCTCGATGTCCCGGCACATGAGCTTGACGGCTTTTCGGGACGTTTTCGGGACGTGGTCCTGGACCCGGTGTGGGGGCGCCTCGCCTGCCAGTTCGCAGGGAAAGCCGGTCGGGTCGAAGGCCTTGATGCGGCCGATGCCGCAGCGACCGGCGGAAAGGCCCGCCCACATCTCTTCCGCCGTCAACCCCAGCGGACTGATCGCCCCGAGGCCGGTTATGACCACACGTGCTGAGCTCATCCGCATGGCTCCGTCCGTGGTGAATCGCCCGGCGTGCTCTCCAGAACGACGTCCCGCAGCAGGGAGGTGAACATTCCCGTGAACACGAAGTTCTCTTCAGGGAATTTTTTGCCCGCCAGGTTCTGGTCGATGTGACTGAACATGAGCTCGATCTCCGCGATCAGTTGGTTCTCGCGCGTGATTCGGCCGTTTGTACTGGCCGCTTCCGGCGAAATGGTCCCAATCTGTGCCTCCAGCCGGAGACTGTCGCCCGGCACGACAAAATCGAAAAAGACCGCCTTGCTGATCTTGGCGAGAATGACCTTCTCTTCAAAGTTCTTCGCCTCTCCCACGAGGATTCCGGCGGTTTGCGCCATCCCCTCGATCATCAGGCACTCCGGCATGACGGGAAACCCGGGGAAGTGATCGTGCAGGTGCTCCTCGGCCAGTGTCACGTTCTTGACGGCCACGGCCCGCCGGCCACTTTGGAACTCAATGAATTTGTCGATCCAGATCCAACGCATGGGAACTCACGTCAAAAGGAACGGCAGGTTGACCTTGCGCAATCCTGCCGTTGATGATCCGCCACGAATGCCCGTCGATTACGCGGCGTTCAACCGGCCGTCCACGTAATTGACGATCGCATTGACGGTGAACAAGTCTGCGAGCTTGTTGATGTCGGGGTCCTTCTCGAACTCAGTCAAGTCCGTATGAGGCACTCGTTCGCGGAGCTCCGTCAGCCCTTTGTCCGTCAGCTTGCCGTTGCTGACCAGTTCCGGGTCGTTCAGCAGCCCTTCGGCCGGGAACAGTTCCTCCCGCGGCACTTTCATCGCAAACGCTTTTTCCAGGCGAAAGACGATATCCAGAAAGTCGATGCTCTCGGCACCCAAATCTCCCATCAGGGTGGCCTCGGCGGTCACCTCGTCGTCATCGACGCCGAGCGCATCCACCAGAACCTCCTGGACCTTTTGAAAAACCTCATCCCGACTCATGGCCATGATTACTGCTACCTCCGGTCTCTATAGTCCTTTGACATCCTTTGGCTGACGTTGTCCTAATTCTGCTGCGAGAGCAAGCCGTACCGGCTCTTCATTCCTTCAATCACCTGGGCATCGACCGTTGCCAGGGCAGGGCGCCGGTCCGACAGGTTGAAGTGTCGCAGCCCGAATCGGGCTTCGACGATCCTCTGTCCTTCCGCGGTGCCGTAGCCCGAGAACCTGCTGATGCTGTCCTCGATCGTTTTGGCTTCCACGGTATACGTGATCTGTGAGCCGGGCGCCAGGAAGCTCTTGTATTTAACGTTTCGGGCCTGTTCGAGCAAGATCATGCTGTGCGCGAAGTCCTCGGTCTTTCGCACGAGCCAACTTGCTGATTCGATCAGCCCTTCCAGGAGCAGCACGCCCGGCAGCACCGGGAACGTGGGAAAGTGGTCGCCCAGGTACTCCTCGGCGAGCGACACGCTCTTGACTGCGGTCAGGGCTTTCCCTTCTTCCAGTGAAACGATTCTATCTATTAGTATGAACCTCATAGACGCTCAAACCACCCAATGTAAATCTGCGCTATTTTAGTGACGGCCGACTGTTTTTCCAGTGTTTTTTACATTTTTGCCGTCGAACGGCGGTGGAGCGGAAATGCGCATGCCCGTTGCAAAAGAATTGCCGGCCGTTATACTCCTGGGCATGAAGGTTCGCAACGCCACAGTATTCGATGCCAAAGCGATATCTGCTTTGATCAACTATTACGCCGAGCACGACAAGATGCTCTTTCGTTCTCTGGCCGAGGTCTATGAGAATCTCCAGATGTTCCTGGTGGTTGAGAGGGACCGGCAGATCGTGGGCTGTTGCTCGCTGGAGGTCATCTGGTCGGACCTGGCGGAAATCAAATCCCTTGCGGTCGATCCGGAGGGCCGCGGTCAGGGGATTGGCACGGCGTTGGTGAAGGCGGCCCTGGAAAGGGCGGTCGGGCTCGGCATCCCGCGAGTATTCGCTCTGACCCTGGAGCCGAAGTTCTTCGAGGGGGCCGGGTTCACGGTCGTCAAGAAAGAGGAACTGCCGATGAAGGTCTGGAGCGATTGCGCTCGCTGCCCGAAACAGAACGAGTGCGACGAAATCGCCGTGATCCGAAGCCTCAAAGGCAACGGGCAGTAACCCTCCGGGCCGGCGGCTCGAAGGGGCCCCAGGCCGATAGCGAGGGCGTTCCCGCGAGTCTGCCGGATTCCACAGGTTACTGTGAGATTCCGGCGGCGGCGGAATGGGCTATCCTACTTGTCTACGCTGGAACAAAGCGACTGCCAGGGCAAGGATACCGGCCGCATAGCACAGGGCATACGAAGCGCTGATGAGGATGTACTTGAACGGCACCACCGTCCCCTCGTAGATTGCGTCGCTTATCCAGAATACCTGTAGATTCGGAATCAGGAACCGACCCATTCGCGCCCACAGATATGTCTCCGCAAATCGCCCGAAGACATAATCACTGACCAAGCCGAGCAGGAACACCCCCACGCAGGCGGAGAGGGTCACGACGACGTTAAATCGAGCCGAGATGGCTACTGCCAGGGCCGCGATGATGACCGCCGCTAAGAACAGCAGGATTGAGCCGTAGATATCCAGCGTGTTGATCCCGTTCTCGGCGGGATTGAACTGCCATTCCCGGTCAATCAGGGCCAGGAAGACCACGGCAAACGTGGCCAGAATCGCCGCCACGACGACTGCGGTCGACGTGAATTTCCAGTCATAGGCGTAATTAAAGAACGCACTGAGCAGAACCGTGGTGATAGCAACCGCCGCGGCGGCGCCGATGACGGTCCAGTCGTGCGTGTCGGAAGCCGTCTCCAGGACGCCATGCCGGATCGCCATCAACAGGCCGACCGTACAGAGGTAATGCGCGAGGGCAACCGCCCCGACCACCCCCACGAACTTGGCCGCGATGAATATCGGACGCTGCACGGGCTTGGTGAGCACCGTCATGATCGTCTTGTTCTCCAATTCGACGGCCACAGCCCCGGAGGCGGAAAAGATTGCTACGAACAAGCTTGTCAGGAATAGCGTAGAAAGCCCTATCTCTCGCAGCAGTTTGTTGTCATCGTCCATCGTATACATCGCTAACGACGGGCTGATGAGAAAAAGCAGCAGGGCGGCTGCAATGATGACGGTGTAGACCGGTTGGCGAAGGGTTTCGACAAAGGTGTTTTTCGCGATTGCTATCAGTTTATACATCATTCACCCAAGGCATAGCCGGCCAGGTACTCGCCGCTCTCGAACGGAAATCTGAAACGTTTTTTCACGGTTGTCACTACACCGGAGTCGTTTTTGGTGTTATAGTACGCGACTCTTTGTTTGTAAAGGATTTGAGTTCGTACTGAGATATACTCGGTGAGCCGGTATCAGGTTCACATCAGGGAGTAGAGTCGCCAATGGCAGTATCCTCGAAACGCCCCGAACAGGTCGCCTGGGTATCGCTGGTCCTGAGCCTGATCTTCTTCGGCATCGCGTTCTTCCTCGGCCGGTGGAGCGGGTTCTTCGCCGTTTTCGCCGTGAGCTGGCAGCTTCTCGCGGCGGCCCTCATCTGGCTGGTTCTGGCCATTCAGTTCCACCAGCGGAGCCTGGCCGAACAGGAAAAGCTCGACATGAGCCAGTTGGCCCGGGAGAAGAGCTCGGCCACAATCTTCCAGGCCAAAGGCGAGCAGGCCACGGTGTTCGCGGCGGCCCAGCGGCGTCTGGCGGTCCTGGAGAAATGGTTCATTCCCCTCTTTGCCGGCCTGATCGCCGCCTATGAGATCGGCATCAGCATCTATCTGTTCCGGAGCATCCCGGCCGCAGAGGACGCGCAGACCCAGCAGCCGCTGGCTTGCACGATCATCATGACCTCGATGGCCTTCGTCAGTTTTCTCCTCTCGCGCTATGCCACGGGGATGTCCGCGGAATCTCGATGGAAGCCGCTGCGTGCGGGAGGCAGTTTCCTTCTCGCCGTGGCCCTGGTGTCTTTCGTTCTGGCGATTGCCCTGGCGCTCGTTCATTTCCACATTGTCTCCGTGTTGAGTGTCATTGACTACGTGATTCCCGCGCTACTCGTTGTCCTGGGGGTCGAGACGGCGTTCAACCTCGTCTTCGACGTCTATCGTCCGAGGCTCAAGGGCCAGTACAGCCGCTCGGCGTTCGACAGTCGGCTCCTGGGGATCATCAACGAGCCTGGCGGGGTCTTCCGCAGTGTGGCTGCCGCCATCGACTATCAGTTCGGCTTTCAGGTCTCCCAGACGTGGTTCTACAAGCTCTTGGAGCAGGCCATCGTGCCCCTGATTCTCTTCTCGGTGCTGACCCTCTATCTTGCCAGTTGCCTCGTGGTGGTCGCACCGGACGAAGGGGCGATCGTGGAGCGCTTCGGCAGCCCGTTGGATCGCGCCGGGCAGGTCCGACTCATCGGGCCCGGCTTTCACCTCAAGCTGCCTTGGCCGATTGACGTCGCCCACGTGCATCCCACCGAACGAGTGATGGACCTCTATATCGGATATGTCCCGAAGACCGATCCGGACACGGGCGAGGTGATCCCCGAACAGTCGCTCCTGTGGGGCACGACCCACTACGAACAGGAGCATGATCTTCTTGTGGCCAGTGAATACACGGTCGGGGAGGCTGGTGAGGGGCTGGACGCCAGGGCTGTTCCGGTCAGCCTTGTCAAGGCGAACATCCCGGTTCAGTACCGAATCCGGGACCTGTACGATTACGTCTATAATCACAGCGATCCCGGCAGGCTCCTTGAGAGCATCTGCTATCGGGAGTTGGCGCGGTTTGCAGCCAGCGCCCAGGTCGAAGTTGATGAGACCAAACTGCGGTCGGGCGGCAGGGATGAGAGTCTGCTCGGGGCCGGCCGGGCCAGGGCGAAAGAGGTCCTCATGGAGAGGATCCAGCAGGCCGCCGACGAGGAAGGGCTCGGTGTCGAGATTGCCTTCGTGGGGCTGCAAGGAGTTCATCCGCCGGTCGAAGTGGTCCCGGACTACCAGGCGGTGATCGGGGCCGTGCAGCAACAGCAGGCTCTGGTCCTGCAGGCCGAAGCCGAGCTGAACCAGACCTTGAGCAAACTCGTCGGTTCCGTCGGGAAGGCCTACAAGCTGGCGGAGTTGGCCGCCGAATACCAGCAAGCACAAGCCGCCCGACGGACGGAGGATGCCCAGCGTCTGGGCGAGCAGTTCGATGTCGCGTTCCGAGAGGCCCGGGGCACCATCTTCCAGATCCTCAGCGACGCGCACAGCTACGCATACCGCAAAGAGGTTCTGGCCAAGGCCACGGGGGAGCGTTTCGCCGGGCAGCTCAAGGCCTATCGCGCTGCGCCGGAGATCTACCAACGCGAGCAGAGATTGGCGGTCCTGGAAGAGGCTCTGAAAGATATCCGCAAGTTCGTGGTGGCCGCCGACCCGAACGACAAAGAGGTTGTCATTGTGGATGTGCAGGAGAAACTCACGCCCAGTCTGTATGACATCGGTGGCTTAGAGGAGAGCAGCGGACTATGAAGAACATAGCGATTCCGATTTTGATTGCCATCATCTTCCTTGTGATGGCCGTCTATCTTGTGACGTTCCAGGTTCGCGAGACCGAATCGGCGTTCGTCACGCGTTTCGGCAAGCCCGTCCGGGAGATGACCGAACCGGGCCTGTACTGGAAGTGGCCCACACCGATCGAGCAGGTGCACCGGTTCGATTCCCGCATGCGGGTCTTTGAGCCGGCCCAATTGAGTGAGACCACGACCGCCGGACGCGTCCCGATCATCGTCAACACGTATGTGGTCTGGCGGGTGGCCGAGCCGCTGAAGTTCCTCAACGCCGTCAAGACGATCACGAATGCCGAGGAGAAGCTCCGCAGTCAGATCAACGACACGCAGAACCGCATCATCGGCAGGCACGCGTTCGGCGAATTCGTCAACAGCGACCCCAACAAGATCCGGTTCGATCAGATCCAGGCGGATATGCTTGCGGACCTGAAGGCGCCCGTCCTGGAGAATTACGGTATCGAGATCAAGACGCTCGGCATCAAGCAGTTGAAGATCAGCGCCGATATCACCAAGCAAGTCTTCGAAAGGATGAAGGCCGAGCGACAGAGCCAGACGGCCGCCATCCTTTCTGAGGGAGAGGCGGACGCCCTCAAGATTCGGACGGAGGCGAATGAGAAGCGAGACGTGCTTCTCGCCACGGCCGACGCCCGGGCGACGCGCATCCGCGGGCAGGGCGACGCGGACGCGGCCCGGTACTATGAGATGCTGGAGGAGGACCCGCAGTTAGCGATCTTCCTGCGGAATCTCGAGGCTCTCAAGACCACGCTGAAGGAGCGGACGACGATTGTTATCCCCGCGGACACCGACCCCTTCAAGCTTCTGCGGGAGATGCCGTCGTTGGAACCGAACCAGCCGGCCAGGTAACGGTAGATCGAGCTTATCACGGGCAAAGAGCCATGGCACACGAACACGAACACGAGCATGAACATGACACGGTAGACCAGCCGCAGACGTCTCAGGCGCTTCAATCAGGGGGCGAAAAGCTGGATGCCGCCGGCAAGTCGCTCTCCGACGCCCTCAGGATCAGTTTCGCGATTCTGAAGGTCATTATGATTATCCTGGTCATCGCCTTTCTCGCGTCCGGGTTCAAGACGGTAGGGCCCGACGAGCAGGCGCTGGTCCTGCGGTTCGGCAAGATCAAGGGAGTCGGTGAGGAGATGATCCTCGGGCCCGGCTGGCACTGGATCTTCCCGTATCCGATCGATGAACTGGTAAAAATCCCGGTCGGGCAGAAGATCAGTCTCGCCGTCAACACCTTCTGGTACAAGGAGACGCGTGACGACATCCTCGGCCAAGGGGTCAGGCCGAGGCGACCGCCGCCCGAGAAGCTCGACCCGCTCCAGGAAGGCTATTGTCTTACGGGAAGCCGGAGAAGGCCGGTGAGTGCGGCGGTCGGTGCTATCGCTTCCGGGGCGCAGCGCCCCGGGCAGGGCGAAGGACGTGACTATAACATCGTCCACACCAAGTGGCAGATCGACTATCAGATCACGGGCGTGGAGCAGTTTTTCAGAAATGTCCACGTGGGGGACGTTCGGCCCGGCCAGGTCTACGTCGATGTGATCACGCAGAGCGTCACGCCTCTGCTGAAGAGCGTCGTTGAGGACGCGATCGTTGACGCGATCGTTCAGTACAGCATTGATGAGGCGATTCTGAGCGCCGACACCATCCGTCGGCACGTGATGCAGCTCGTCCAGGAGAGACTGGACGCGATCGAAAGCGGCATGCGCGTGACGTCGGTGCAATTAGTGGAGGCTCGATGGCCGAAACAGGTGGACGAGGCCTTCAATGCCTACGTGCAGGCCAGCCAGCAGAGCAGCCAGGCGCTCAGCGAGGCCCGGACCTATGCGGACAAGACGCTGACCAATGCGGCCGGCCGCGTCGCAGAGCAGTTGTATCAGACGATCCAGGACGAGAACGCCGACGAAGAGCAGCGAGAGGCCCTGTGGGCCCTGGCAGCCGGCGAGGTTCAGGATCAGCTTGCACAGGCCCAGACGTACCGAACCAAGGTGGTCGAGGCGGCGAAGGCCAATGCCGATTATATGACGAGCATTCTGCCGGAATATCGTAAGCGACCGGAGCTTGTGCTGCGGCAGATCTACCTCGACGCGATCCAGGAGGTCCTGACCAACGCGGATGAGAAATTCGTCCTGGACAAGTCCGACGAGGCGAGGGAACACGAGTTTCGGATTCTGGTGAATCGGGATCCCGCGTTGAAGCCGAAGGGGACACAGTAGAGGACAACGATGGACTGGGCAGCCGGCTCGCGAACGCCGTCGCTGCGATCAAGACTCTCGAGAAGAGAAGAACGTTATGGCTCATCAGCATCTACACTTCCAAGAGGAATTTGGCACCGAGCAGACGCGCGAAAAGCAGGTGCGCGTCAGTATTGCGCTGCTGGGCACCCTGGCCGGCGGCGTGCTGCTGATCAACAGCGGTATCGGACGGCTCTTTTACGGGGCCGAAAGCTTCAATACCCACTTGTTTGCCATGCTCGGCGCGATCCTGTTGGGCGCACCGATCATCGTCCATGCGATCCATAGCCTGATTCACGGCGAGTCACACATGGATGAGCTGGCGGCGCTCGGCATCGTCGCGGCCTTCGCCACGGGCGAGTACATTGCCGCCGGGCTTATCGGTTTCTTCATGTTGCTCAGCGAGCTCGTCGAGACGCGAACGGCGCTGGGAGCCCGGGCCTCCATCGAATCGCTGATCAAACTGACTCCGATCAAGGCCAACCTCCTCGACCCCAAGGGGGCCGAGAGGGAGGTCAAAGTCCGCGAGCTCAAGGCCGGCGACCGGATCCGGGTGCGTCCGGGGGACAACATCCCCGCCGACGGCGAGGTGGACAACGGCCTGAGCTCGGTGAATGAGGCGACGATCACGGGCGAATCGCTGCCGGTCGACAAGGTGCCGGGGATGCAAGTGTTCGCCGGCACGAACAACCTGACGGGGGTTCTGGACGTTCGCGTGACCAAGGCCGGCAAGGATACCACGCTGGGAAAAGTGCAGTCGCTGATCATCCAGGCCGAACACACAAAGATCCCCATCATGCGCATCATTGACCGGTATATCGGCTGGTACGTGCCGACCGTGCTGATGATTGCCTTCATCGTCTGGGTCTTCACGCGAAACACCAGTCAGGCCATCACGATTCTTGTGATCTCGTGCCCCTGTGCCCTGATCCTGGCCACGCCCACGGCCATGGTCGCCGCGATTTCAGCGGCCGCTCGCCTGGGAATCCTGGTCAAGAACGTGGCCGATCTCGAGGTCGCCGGCAAGATGACGGCCCTGATCTTCGATAAGACTGGAACGGTGACGACCGGTCGTCTGTACGTGACGAAGCTGACGCCCGCCGAAGGGGTCGAGCCGGCGGAGCTGCTGGCGGATGCCGCCTCGGCCGAGCAGATGAGCAAGCATCCCGCCGCGAGGGCTTTGCAGGAGGTGGCCAAGGAGGCCTCTCTGGTGCTGCCTGCGTCAGAGGACTTCAAGGAGACGCCGGGCAAAGGCGTCACGGCCAAGATCAATTCTTCCCGCATTCTGGTCGGGCGGGACACGTTTCTCGCCGAGAACGGGATCGATACGAGCAACGTTGCCGACCCTCGGTTGCATGAGGAGCAGGGCTTCAGCACGCTGTATGTCGCCAAGGACTCGAAGTGCATCGGCTGGATCGGCCTGCAGGATAAGACCCGGCCGGAGGCGCAGGAGGCCATGAAACAGCTCATGGATATGGGCGTCAAGCGGGTCACGATGCTCACCGGCGATCGCAAGGAGGTCGCCAACCGCGTGGCCGGAGAGCTGGGCTGCACGGACTACAAGGCCCAGTGCCTGCCGCAGGACAAGCTGGCCGTCGTCGAACAGATCAAGCAGGAGGGCCACACGGTCGTGGTTGTGGGCGATGGGATCAACGACGCCCCGGCGCTGGCGGCCGGCGATCTCGGCATCGCCATGGGGGCGGCCGGCAGTGATGTGGCCATCAACTCCGCCTCGATTGCCCTGATGAATGACGATCTGCGGCGGATCCCGTTCCTCGTCGAGGTCTCTCGCAGAACGCGGCGTGTCATTAACCAGAACCTTGCCTTCGGGGTAACCTTCATCGTGCTGGGCATCTCTCTGTCGAAGTTTGTGCCGCCTGCCGTCGCGGCGTTCCTGCACTTTGCCAGTTCGCTCGTCGTCGTCTTCAACAGCGCACGTCTGTTCCGCCAGGGCGAAGAGCTCGACCACGAGCCGCAGCCGGCGGGATAGAGCATAAGGTTGTGAGGGTCTTGTTGCCTGCCGTAGAGGCTGAAAGCAAACCATGGAATATGCCATAGAGACAATCGGATTGACCAAGGTCTTCTCCGACTGGTGGGGTCGGGCGAGGGTCTACGCGGTTGACGATCTGAACCTGCAGATTCGGCCGAATGAGGTCTTCGGCCTGCTGGGGCCGAACGGCTCCGGAAAGACCACGACGATCAAGATGCTCCTCGGTCTGCTTCACCCGACGAAAGGGCACGCTTTGGTCCTTGGGGGCGACGGGACCGACCCGAAAATCAGCGCGCGGGTCGGCTTTCTGCCCGAGGAGTCTTATCTATACCGGTTTCTGAATGCCCGGGAGACGCTGGATTTCTACGGCCGCTTGTTCGGGCTCGACGCGAAGGTACGGGAGGTCCGCATCGAGGCGCTGCTCGAAATGGTCGGGCTCAAAGCGGTCGCGAGTCGTCCGGTCGGTACGTACTCGAAGGGAATGGCTCGCCGCATCGGCCTTGCCCAGGCCCTGATCAACGACCCGGACCTGCTGATCCTCGATGAGCCGACCACCGGCCTGGATCCCATCGGGACGCGACAGATCAAAGACCTGATCCTGAAGCTTGCCGAACGGGGCAAGACCGTTCTGCTCTGCAGCCATTTGCTCGCCGACGTCGAGGACGTCTGCGATCGAATTGCGATTCTGTACGGCGGGAAGGTCCAGTCCCAGGGTCGCGTGCGGGACCTTCTGCAGCAGACCAACAAGCGGCAGATCGTCACGAACGCCATCAGCGACGCGACGGTCGACCGGATCAAGCAGGTGCTTAGTGACGAGCACGCCGAATGTGAGATCACTTCTCCGATGGAGAGGCTCGAAACGTTCTTCATCAACACCGTCGTCGAGGCGCAACAGCAGGCCAGACCGACGAGCGGGGCCGTGAGCACGACGCAAATCGGGGATTTTCTTACGACCGGCCCGGACAAGGGTAGTATTCTGGACAAGCTGGTTGCAGCCCCCGCCGCGGAGAAGACGCCGCCCGAGCCGGTGGAGACGGAAAGGCCCGAGCCTCGCGAGACGGCCGCACCCGAACCGGACAAGGGGCTGCTCAGCAAACTGACGCAATTGACCGCGGATGCACAGACCGAGCGCGTTGCACCGGATGAGAAAGTGAAGCCGGAGCCGGTTGAGACGGGTCCCGAGACACCCCCCGGGCGGATCAAGAAGAGTGTGCTGGATGAGCTGACGGGCGATACGAACGACGCTCGCGGAGATGCGAGCGACGAGGGAGAAACCGGCCATGCGTAGGATCTGGGCCGTTGCGAGCAACACGATCCGGCAGGCCCTGCGGATGAAGGTGGCGGCCATCTTCATCGTCCTGTTGCTGGTGCTCTTGCCGGCGATGGGCTTCACCGCCACGGGTGACGGGACGCTCAAGGGTCGGCTGCAGACGTTCGTGAGCTACGGCCTGTCCCTGACCAGCCTGTTGCTGAGCCTGCTGACGATCATCATCTCCATCTACGCAATCACCAGCGACATCGAGAACCGGCAGATCTACACGGTCGTCACGAAGCCGATCCGCCGCTACCAGCTTGTCCTGGGCAAGCTTCTGGGCGTCCTCGTTCTCGACGTCGCGCTGCTCACGCTCTTCGCTGGCATCATCTACGGCGTCGCCGCGTTCATGCCGCGATTTCTTGATGCCTCGCCCGAGGAATTGGCGGAGGTCCGGAACGAGTTCTACACGGCCCGGGCCAG
>Ga0207752_1000106_pt1 | contig 36281 bp, 29 predicted proteins | sample Pon2CUnioCityCA_6_FD_187272 | JGI IMG/M metagenome (GOLD analysis project Ga0207752, IMG submission 187272) | Marine sediment microbial community from Union City, CA, USA - Pond 2C Sediment 2 (SPAdes) | ecosystem: Environmental > Aquatic > Marine > Intertidal zone > Salt pond sediment ... | reverse complement strand
CAGCCTGGCCGAGCCGAGCTGCTCGGTCCTGGCGTGCCATCAGCGAGCCGCCACGGGCCCGGGCGATACGGTCGTGGTTATGGGGGCCGGACCGATTGGCTGTTTGCATGTGGTAGTCGCACAGGCGAGAGGGGCCTGCGTCGTCGTCTCCGAGCCGAGCGCGACCCGACGCAAGCTCGCGGAGCGATTCGAGCCCCGCGCGATCATCGACCCGAGCAGAGAGAACCTGGCGTCATGCGTGCGCGAGCTGACGAACGGCGTCGGCGCGGATATGGTCATCTGCGCCAATCCTGTGGCGCAGACGCAGACACAGGCCGTGGAGATCGTGCGCAAGCGCGGGAAAGTGATTCTCTTTGGCGGCCTGCCCAAAGCCAACCCCATGGTGACGCTGGACAGCAATCGGATCCATTACGGAGAGATCGAAGTCGTCGGTGCGTTCTCCTATCACCCCACGATGCACAAGCTGGCGCTGGACCTGATCTACCGCAAGGTCATACGGGCGAACCTGGTGGTGACCCATACGTTTGGCTTGGCTGAGATCGACAAGGCATTCGAGGCCGCCGTCGCGGGTGAGGCGCTCAAGGTAGTAGTCACGACGTAGAGAACACGTGGCGTGCGCCGCACGCAGCGGATACAGCGAAGGAGTAATGCAGTGATCGGTTTGAACGAGGAATTGGCGGCCCGCGAGGCGTCGGGCCGGCCCGTCAGAATCGGTATGATCGGCGCGGGCCAGATGGGCGTCGACGTCGTCGCCGAAGTCCACATGATGAAAGGGATCGACGTTGTCGTCGTCGCCGATATCGACAAGGCCAGGGCCCGGGAGGCATACCGCGTCGGAATGCTGGAAGGCGAGGTCGTCGAAGCGGATTCCGCCGAGGAGGCGGATACGGCTGTCGCCGCGGGCAAGCGGGTCTTCACCGATGACTACCGGGTCGTCACAGATATGAAGCAGGTGGACGTGATGCTCGAAGCGACGGGTGTGCCGGAGGTGGGGGCCAAGGCGGCCTTGCGCTCCGCGCGGACGGGCCAACAGCTTGCGATGATGAACGTGGAGACGGATGTCACCGTTGGCCCGCTGCTGCGGTGGTATGCCGAGCGGAAGGGTGTCCTGTACGCTCTGGCTGCAGGCGATGAGCCGGCGGCCTGCAAGGAGTTGTATGACTTCGCCGATTCGCTGGGCTTCACGATCGTCGCGGCGGGCAAGGGCAAGAACAATCCGCTCGATCGTCATGCGGCGCCGACGGATGAGAAGTGGGCCAACGAGGCCCGCCGGCGCGGCCTCAGTCCCAACATGCTCATCGAGTTTGTGGACGGCAGCAAGACGATGATCGAGATGGCGGCGGTTTCCAACGCCACCGGGCTCGTTCCGGACGTGCGCGGCATGCACGGCCCGCAGACCACTCGGGACAAGCTCCAGGAGACGTTTGCCCTGAGAGAGCACGGCGGCGTTTTGGGCCGCTCCGGCGTCGTTGACTACGGGATCGGCGGCATTCACCCCGGCGTGTTCCTCGTGGTCACGACCGAGCACCCACGGCTGCGCCAGGCCCTGGTTTATCGGGATATGGGCAACGGCCCGTACTACACGCTTTTTCGCCCGTATCATCTGTGCAGCATCGAGGTGCCGCTGACCTGCGCGATGCTGGTCATTCGCAAGAAGTCGAACATGGTTCCTCTGCGCCGATTGGTCTCTGAGGTCTTTGCAGTGGCCAAGCGGTCGTTGAAGCCGGGCGATGTCTTGGACGCGATCGGCGGCTCAACGTTCTACAGTCTGATTGACACGTATGAGGCCGCTCAGAAAGAGAAGCTGCTGCCCGTCGGATTGGCCAAGGGCGCCAAAGTAATCCGCGCCGTCTCGCAGGACCGGCCGATCACCTGCGAGGATGTCGAGCTTCATGAGCCCTCAACGATCCTCGACCTGCGGCGACTGCAGGATGCCCGGATGACCGGTCGCATCAACGAAGAGACATTGGCGGCGTCGATGGATGCGATGGGCGTCGAATAGCCGGATATGCATGTGAAGACATCTGTCAAAGGAGGTGCACGATGGCACAGGGGACATTAGCCGTGATCGTCGGAAATCGCGATTTCTTCCCGGATCGGCTTGTGATCGAGGGCCGCAAGGATATTCTCGCGCTTCTTAAGGAGATGGACGTGGAGCCTGTCATCCTGTCGGAGGGCGATACGAACCTCGGCGGGGTGGAGACGTGGCAGGACGCGAAGAAGTGCGCGGAACTGTTCAAGGCCAACGGACACAAGATCGATGGCATCCTGGTGGTTCTGCCGAACTTCGGAGATGAGAGGGGGATCGCCGAGACGATCAAGCTCTCCGGCCTGGAGGTCCCGATCCTGGTGCAGGCGTATCCGGACGACCTGAACAGTTTCACCGTCGAGCGTCGCCGGGACGCGTGGTGCGGCAAGATCTCGGTCTGCAACAATCTGCGGCAGTACGGCTATCCTTTCTCGCTCACCGCGGATCACACGGTGCATCCCGAAAGCGAGGAATTCCGGGCCGACCTGGAGCGGTTCATGGGCGTCTGCCGGGTGGTCAAGGGCCTGCGCAACGCACGGCTGGGGGCCATCGGCGCCCGCCCCAATGCGTTCAATACGGTCCGTTACAGCGAGAAGCTGCTCCAGGCTTGCGGTATTGGCGTCAGCACGATTGATTTGTCGGAGCTGTTCGGGGCGGCGAACAGACTGTCCGACGGGGATCCGAAGGTCAAGCAGCGCGTGGATCTGATACGCGGCTACATCAGAACCGAAGGCACGTCGCGCGACGTGCTCGCCAAGATGGCCAAACTGGGGATTGTGATTGATGATTGGATGGCCGCCAACGATCTTGATGCTACGGCGATTCAGTGCTGGACCTCGATCCAGCAGAACTACGGGATCAACGCCTGCACGCTGATGAGCATGATGAGTGAGCGGCTCATGCCGAGCGCCTGTGAAGTGGACATTACAGGCGTCGCCTCGATGTACGCTCTGCAGTTGGCCTCGGGGACACCCAGCGCCCTCGTGGACTGGAACAACAACTACGGCGACGACCCGGACAGATGCGTCCTCTTCCACTGCGGTAACTGGGCCAGGAGCTTCTTTCAAGAGGACGACTTCACGATGACCGCGGCGGAGATCCTCGGCACGACACTCGGCGCGGAGAACACCTGCGGCGCGGTGACCGGTCGTGTTCCGCCGGGGCCGTTCACGTTTGCCCGGATCTCGACCGACGACGTGAACGGCGAAATTCTGGCGTATGTGGGCGACGGCATGCTCACGGACGATCCGCTCGATACGTTCGGCAGCCGGGCCGTCGTGGAAATTCCGGACCTGCAGACGCTCATGCAGTACATTTGCAGAAACGGCTTCGAGCATCACGTGGCCATCAACAAAGGTCACACCGCGGCGATTCTGGCCGAAGCCTTTGAAACATACTTCGGATTCGATGTGTACTACCATGAGACCTACTGGTGAGATAGATAGATCGAGCACGCGTGTTGTCATGCTGGGTCAAACGGAATGCAGCAAAGCACCCGGCCGGCGGATCCCTTGTTTCCGTCCTGCTCCAGGGAGACTTGCACAATGTCGCTGATCGGCTTGGACGTAGGGACCACGGGCTGCAAGGTCATCGTCTTCGATGAGACGGGCCGGATTTTGTCACAGGCCTCGAGAGAGTACTCGATTCTCACGCCTCAACCGGCGTGGGCCGAACAGGATGCCGAGCAAGTTTGGAGGCTGGCCTGGGAGGCCCTGAAGGAGGCGGTTCGGGAGAATCCGGGAAGGCCGCCCCGGGCCATGGCGCTTTCGGTTCAAGGCGAAGCGGTCATCGCTGTAGACAATGAAGGCCGTGCGCTCCACCACGCTATCCTCGGCATGGATACACGCACGGCCGACGAGAACAAGTGGTTGACTGAGCAGTTCGGCGCCGAGACGCTCTTCCGCCGGACCGGCATGCCCGTTCATACCATCAATACGCTGCCCAAGCTGCTATGGCTCAGGCGCCACGAGCCGTCGCTCTGGAGCTTGGCGCATCAGTTTCTCCTGTACGAGGATTTCTTCCTTCGTCGGCTCAGCGGACGGGCGACCATCAGTCACTGCCTGGCCTCGCGGACGCAGATGTACGATCTCGCGGCCGGCGATTGGGCGGGGGACATTCTCGATACGTGCGGCATCGATCCGGCTCGTCTGGCGCCTCTGGCGCCGACCGATGGCGGGGAGGTGGGCACGCTTCGCAAGGACCTTGCCGCTGAGCTTGGACTGAGAGGCGACGTTGTTCTCGCCGCCGGCGGTCACGACCAGGCCTGTGCGGCCCTCGGCAGCGGAGTCATCCACGACGGTCTGGCCATGGTTTCCACCGGGACGGCCGAGGTTGTCGAGGTGGCCATGAACAGTCCCTCGCTTGGCGATGCCCTACGCGCCGGCGGCATCTCGGTCTATCGGCACGTTGTGCCGGGCCTGTACCTTGCCATGACGCTCAATCATAGCGGGGGCCTGCTGCTCCGCTGGTTCCGCGACACCTTCGGCACGTGGGAGCTTGAGCAGGCCCGGCGGACCGGCGGCGACGCCTACGACCTGATCCTTGCCGACGCAGCGAAGGGGCCCACGAGTCTCATGGTCCTGCCGCACTTCGCAGGCAGCGGTACGCCTACTCTCGATACATCCTCGAAGGGCGCCATTCTTGGTTTGACCTTCGCCGCAGATCTCGCTACGGTCGCGAAGGCGATTCTGGAGGGGCTTACGTTCGAGCTAAGAGTAAATCTCGATCTCCTGCGTGCTTCAGGTGTCGCCATCCGCGAGTTGCACGCCGTCGGAGGCGGAGCGCGAAGTCCGTTGTGGCTGCAGCTCAAGGCGGACATCGGCCGGGTGCCGCTGCGTGTCCCGCAGGTGACCGAGGCGGCTTGCCTCGGCGCCGCGCTGCTGGCCGGCGCAGCCTGTGGCGTCTATCGCGACTTGGAGGCGGCTGTCGGCCAAGCCGTTCGCCTGGGCCATGAAGTCAAGCCCGATCCACGAAGCGTGTCGGCGTACGATAAGCGTTTCGACGTCTACAGCCAGTTATATCCCGTCCTCAAGCCGCTCCACGCGCAATTGTAGCCCCGGACGTTTCGACTTTCACGGTCTGATAAGAAATCAGGAGAGTCCTTGTGTGGCACGGACTCTGTCATCCTGGGGCGAAGCCAGAGGATCGCGCCGTCGGGTCGGGAGATCTCTCCCGTTAGCAGCCCATCTTTTCGCCGGCTCGGTCGAATTGTGCTTATTCGGCGCCGCCAGGTTGCCGATAGATCGATGAGGTCCGGTTACGGTTCGGAGCCATGTCTCGGGACGTCCGAGAATGAAACGGGGTCCCGCATTGGAAGGTGAGTGACTATGAGCGACGATCGAGCGATTCGTTCGATGGGTGTGAATCACGCACAACGTGATACACGATCGAGTAGGCAGCTGCGGGCGATTTTCTGCGCGGCGGTTGTGCTGCTACTGTGCTTTTCGGCGTCTTTCAGTCCGGCGCAGACGCCGATGGAACTGACTCGCTGGCGGGAGTTCTCCTACGCCAAACAGACGAACGAGGTGGGCGGCAGGATGGCCGCTCTCGAGGGCGTCCACCGCACGGGCATTGTCGTTCTCGGCGACGGCGAGTTCGCCAGATTGTGGAGCTCGATTATCCACACGAGCACTGCGGAAGGTAAGGAGTTCTACCAGGGTTTCGCCATGTACGATTTCAACGACGGCTCCAGCATTCTGGCGAAAGTGGAGGTCTCCGGCGAACCTCGCAGCCGGCAGATGGGAAGCATCGTCTTTCTTTCCGGCACGAAGCGCTTCAAGGGCATCACCGGCCGCGGCACCATCTACTCCTGGATCCCCGCCAAGTGGGACCTGTACGCCGAGATCGAAGCCAGTTACTCCGTCTCCGAGTAGTAATCCATCTGCGCCCTAACACAGGGCACCCACAGGTGCATTTTCCCCCCGTCATTCCTGATGGTGACGAGGCCGCCCATACCGTTCACGCCGTTGGTATGGTACAATCCGTCATGTTTCGCAATGCGGTCGCGGTTCAGCCAGAAGGAGACATCATCATGAAGATGCGTATGCTTGTGGGGCCGGCGCTGCTACTGGTGGCCGGCTGTAGTTCATGGGTATCCACAGAAGAGGCCGGCCGGGAAGAGCAGACCGCCAGGGTGCTGCGGATACGACAAGCGGCGGATTTCGTCGTCAATGGCAAGGGCGACGCGGGCGTCTGGAAGGCCGTCGCCTGGGAGCCGCTTCACCCGCGCATCGCCGACGGACATCCATATGAGACGCGCGTCAAGATGCTCTACTCGCCGACCGGATTGTACGTGCTCATGGAGGCCGAGGATCGCACGATCACGGCCACGATGAACGAGGACTTTCTCGACCTGTGGAAGGAGGATGTGTTTGAGTTCTTCCTGTGGCCCGATGAGCGGTATCCGGTCTATTTCGAGTATGAGATTTCCCCTCTGGGTTATGAATTACCGATTCTGATCCCCAATTTCGGGGGCGAATTTCTCGGCTGGCGGCCCTGGCACTACGAGCGACCGCGCAAAACGCAGAAGGCCACAACTGTTGTGGGAGGCGCCAAGCAATCGGGCGCTTGCGTCACGGGTTGGAAGGCCGAGGTGTTTGTCCCGTATGAACTGCTGAAGCCCCTCCAGAATGTACCCCCGCAGTCCGGAACGCGATGGCGCGCCAACTTCTACCGTATGGACTACGACGACGGCAAGAGCACAAGCTGGGACTGGGCCCGGGTCGGACGCAGCTTCCACGAGTTTGAGAAGTTCGGAACCCTCGTCTTTGAGTAGGGCGGGGAGTCAGGATTGCCCTCGGGCCGCCGACACGGCTTCAATCCAGTCGGCCGAAGCGGGACCAATCGCGTGCGGGCCAGTAGATGTAATCCGCCCGGCCTACGATGACGGCGTACGGGATCGGCCCGAACTGCCGGCTGTCCAGTGACTCGTGCCGGTTGTCGCCCAGGACGAAGCAGTGATGCTCAGGGATCGTGATGTCTTCGAAATCAGCCCGATCCTGCGGCTTGTCAGCCTGCAGGAAGATTCGATACGTCATGCTTTCATTGGACTCGTGATAGATCTCGCCTTGCGGCGTCTTGGCTGAAGGCCGCTGCGGCGCCTCGGTGCTTATCCGCTCGCGCGACAATCTGTTGCCGTTGACGTACAGGTCACCGTTTCGCATCGAGACGGTGTCGCCTCCAAGGGCGACGACTCTCTTCATGTAGTGGCTTCGCCAGTTGCCGGTCGGCGGATGAAAGACGACGATATCGCCGCGCTGTGGGGCGGCTTTGTGGTAGGCCGTCTTGTCCACGAGGATTCGGTCGTTGAACCCGATCGTGGGATGCATGGAGGCAGCGGGCACCCTGAATGCCTCGAAGAGACTGCTTCGGATGTGCAGGCTGTAGCCGATCGTGCTGCCTAAAGTCAGCAGGCCGAACAGTGCGTATACGACGGCGCTGTTGTAGGCTTTCAATTGGTAATCCGGCTTCGTCTTTGCGGCAACCAGGTATGCATCCATCGCAGCGGCAAGGGTGAGGCCCAGAAGGACGATGGCTCCCAGCAGCCCAAACGGTACGGTGGGGACAGGACCGCGGTACGCGAGGAATAAGATCGTCACTGGAATCGCCAGGCTGAACGCGAGGCAATACACCAACCCTCGGACGAGCCTGCCGGCGTACACCTGTCCCAGGCCCACCACAATGAAGGACAGAAGCGCCGCCAGCCAGGGATATCTCTTGCCGCTATCGGGGATAGTCATCTCATTCATCGGTTTTCCTTTCCATCTCAGGCACGCAGGATCAGGTCCAGCGTCATGACGATTCGGACCAGGCCGATCAACACGCCCAGGATCACGATGGCGGCTCTGGCCCAGGGGCGGGCGGCCATCTGTCTGAGCCGAGAGGTTGAGGTCGCGGCCGACGTCCTTCGGGCGATTTCGCGTCTGGCCACGCGCCTCATTACTTGCTCGGAGAACCCCCGGCTGACTTCGACCTTTTCCTTGTGTCCCTTCCATGTATTGAAGAGATCCTGGCGATTCATGGCACATCTCCAAATCGCTTGAGCGCGTTCATCAGCTTGTCCTTCGCGCGGTTGATTCTCGATTTCACCGTTCCCACTCTGACGCCTTCGATTTGTGCGATCTGTTGATACGACAGACGCTCGAATTCGGCTAACACGAAAGCAGTCCGCTGTTCAACGGGCAGAGCCAGCAATTGTTCATCCAAAGCGACAAGGAACTCGTTTCGGACGGCCGCTTCATCCGGACCGGCCGGGTCAGCGCTCTCAGGCGGGTCGGCGAGGCAGACCGGTCGTTTCTTCTTGGCGGCGTTGACGGCCTTGTTCCGGGCAATGGTCAAGAGCCACGTGGCGAAGTGACTCCTGGCCGGATCGAAGGCCGCAAGATTCACGTATGCCGACAGAAAGACCTCCTGGGCCAGGTCTTCGCAGGTGTGGCTGTCCCCTGTGGTATTCCTGATCATGCGGATGACCGGCCCGGCGTACCGCTCGACCAGCAGCCGGAACGATTCGGCGTCGCCGTTCAGAACGCGTTGGATGATAGCCAGTTCTTCTGCCATTCCATCAACAGTATGAGAGTTCTTCCGCTCCTGTTATACAACCAGCTCTACGGAAAGTTCCACGGAATCCGAAAGACTTGACACTGTGAACCCGGCCAGCGTAGAATCATGCTATCTTCTATTCGGATGGAAGACAATCTGAGCCACCGCGTGGCTCTGTCTTTATCGCTTCTTGCAGGAAACTGGAGGTCAATGATGAGTATGAGCCTTGTGCGTTTGGGAAACAAGCAGCGGCAATTCTTAGCGTTCACGGTTTTCACATTCCTGCTGTTTGCTCTGCCTGTTTCTACGAGTGCCGAGGACGAGCAGAGCATCGCGGCGTTGCGCCGGATGGGCAAGGCGTTTGCCTCTATTGCGTCAAAGGCCTCTCCCGCCGTGGTGGGGATCAGGGCCACAAAGGCCGCCAGAGGCGATTTCCAGCCGCGTGATCGTTCGTCCAGGGATCCGTACAGCCCGTTTGATGAGGACCTCTTTGATTATTTCTTCCGGCGTCGGTCCCCTCGCCGGTACGAGCGGGAGGCGCCGAGGCAGGTGGCCCAGGGCTCCGGCTTCGTCGTGACTGCGGATGGCTACATCCTCACGAACAACCATCTCGTTGGCGAGACGGAGGACGTCAGCGTTCAACTGAATGATGGGCGGAAGCTGAAAGCCAAGGTCATCGGCACGGACCCGGAGACGGATGTCGCGGTCATCAAGGTCGAGGCGGAGAATCTGCCGTACGTCGAGTTAGCCAACTCGGATATGCTTGAGGTGGGCGAGTGGGTCATCGCCATCGGCAACCCGTTCGGCTTGAGCCATACCGTCACCGCCGGGATCGTCAGTGCTAAGGGACGCAGTCAGATCGGCGTCGCGGATTACGAGGATTTCATCCAGACGGACGCCGCCATCAACTTCGGGAATTCGGGCGGTCCTTTGCTGAATCTTGACGGCAAGGCCGTGGGGATCAACACCGCCATTATCGGGCCGGGCGGCAACGTAGGCATCGGTCTGGCCATCCCGATCAACATGGCCAGAGCCGTCTACGAGCAGCTCAAGGAAAACGGCAAGGTTGTGCGAGGTTTCCTGGGCGTCGGAATCAGCGATCTTGAGGCCGGTATGGGCGAGTTCTTCGGGTTTAAGGATGGCAAAGGGGTCCTTGTGACCAGTGTCATGGAAGATTCGGCGGCTCAGAAGGCGGGCATCGAGCGGGATGATGTTATCGTGGAGTTCGAGGGCGAGCCGGTCGTGACGGCCAACGAGTTGATCAACCGTGTCGCCGTCCATAAACCCGGCAGCGAAGTGGAGCTTGTCGTTTTGAGGGAGGGTAAGCGGAATACCGTCCAGGTGGTCCTGGGCAAACGGCCGCAAGATGGAACGGAGGCTGCGGGCGGCAGAGCCAGGCCGCAGGAGCAATTGGGTCTGTCGGTGCAGACACTGACCGACGAATTGGCGGAGCGCCTGGGTTACGAGAACGTATCGGGCGTTGTTGTGACCGAGGTTGGCGCCGGCTCGCCGGCCGACGAATACGGGATCGAGCCGGGCATGGTAATTACGGAAGTGAATCGGGAGTCGGTACGGAACGTGCGGCAATTTAACGAGGCGCTTGCAAAAGCGAGCGAGAAAGGCAAGGCCTTGCTGCGGATCCGAAGCGAGGAGGGGACCAGCATCGTTCTCGTTCCCCTTGCCGGAGAATAAGCGCAGTCGCTTTCATCGAAGCCCCGGCCCCGCCCTGAGCGGGGCCTTTGTATGCGCCGCGCGGGACTCTGTCGAAGGCCATCATGCAACGGCCGGGCAAGAGTTACATACAGCCGGGGTTTCTGCATCTGTCTTTGCGGCTACGCCTGATTTCCATTGCCTGGCACTGCGTGCGTGCGTATACTCTGCCCCGGCATGTTTCAGAGAATATTATCTTTTTACACGCGATACTTCGCCGTCTGGGTGGTGATCTTCGGGGTCGTGGCCTATTTCTGGCCGAAGCCGTTCGTATTCCTTGGCCCCTGTAACAAGCTGTTCTTCTCTCTGACGATGTTTGGCATCGGCGCCGTACTGCGCGTCGAGGATTTTCGGCGCATCATCGAGAAGCCCGTGATTGTCCTGATCGGCTCCGCGGCTCAGTTCACGATCATGCCGCTGGGGGCATTTGTCACAACGCGATTGCTCGGACTGCCGGATGAGCTGGCGGTGGGGTTGATCCTGGCCGGCTCGGCGCCCGGGGCGATGGCCAGCAACGTGATGAGCTATATCGCCAGGGCGGACACGGCGTACTCAGTCTCCCTGACGACGGTTTCCACGCTGCTGTGCCCGCTGCTGACGCCGGGCCTGACGTTCCTGCTGGCCAAGGGAACGAAGCTGGACGTCCCGTTCTGGGGCATGATGCTGGACGTGATGATCATGGTTGTGATCCCCCTGTTCGTCGGGTTCGGCATTCGGCACATCCTGCGGGAGAGGATGGAGAAGATTCAGCCCGTGTTCCCCGCTATCTCGGTGACCTTCATCATCTTCATTTGCTCTCTGGTGATAGCGCTCAATCGGGACCGGCTGCGTGAGGTGACCGGCTTGGTCCTGGCGGCCGTGTTGATTCTCAACGTGTACGGCCTGGCCGCCGGCTACGGCGTCGGCTCGCTCTTTCGGATGAACCGCGCGCGGCGGCGCACCCTGACCATCGAAATCGGCATGCAGAACGCGGGCCTCGGCGCCACCCTGGCCCTGGCCCACCTGGGCCCCCAGGCCGCCATCCCCGCCGCCATCTTCGTCTTCGTCTGCATCCTCACCGCCTCGGCCCTGGCCTCCATCTGGCAGCGACGGGCCGCCTCGGCATTAGCAGAATAAATGCGGGATATTAGGAAACCTTCCTTGTATTCTGCCGACAGACGAGATAGCATAATAGGTTCTTTAGATTCTCGAATAGACCCATGCGGGCAGCCACAGTTGGCTGCCCTTACGTTTAACCCAAAGTGGTGAGGAGTATCCGAGCATGGCTTGTAGACTGGCAATTGCAGGAGTGACCGGCGCCGTCGGTCAGGAATTCCTGAGCATCCTCGAAGAGCGGAACTTCCCGTTCGATTCGCTCAAGATGCTGGCGAGCAGCCGTTCGGCGGGAAAGAAAATCCCCTTCAAAGGCAAGGAATATACGGTTGAGGAACTGACGAAGGACAGCTTCACGGATATCGACATTGCGCTGTTCAGCGCCGGCGGGGGCCGGAGCAAGGAGTTCGCGCCTGCGGCCGTCAAGGCCGGGGCTGTGGTCGTGGACAACTCCTCGGCCTTCCGAATGGACCCCGAGGTCCCGCTCGTGGTGCCCGAGATCAATCCCGAGAAGATCAAGGAGCACAAGGGGATCATCGCCAATCCGAACTGCTCGACGATCGTCGGGATCGTTCCGGTCTGGCCGCTGCATAAGGTCAATCCGGTCAAGAGGATGATCGTGAGCACGTACCAGGCCGCCAGCGGGGCGGGGATGTCCGCCATGCTCGAGCTGGAGAGCCAGAGCCGCGACATCCTCGACGCCAAGCCCGTTGTGTGCAAAGCGATGCCGTATCAGATCGCCTTCAACTGCTTCAATCACAATTCCGCGCTGAGCCCGAACGGGTACAACGAGGAAGAGATGAAGCTGGTGAAGGAGACCCGCAAGATCTTCGACTGTCCCGACATTGGGGTCACGGCCACCTGCATTCGCATCCCCGTGATGCGGACGCATTGTGAGAGCATCAATCTCGAGTTCACGAATCCGATCACGCCGGACGAGGTGCGCGATATCCTCGGCAAGGCCCCGGGCGTAACCGTCCTGGACGACCGGGAGCACAATCGCTTCCCGATGCCCATCGACGCCACCGGCAAGGATGATGTCTTCGTCGGGCGGATTCGTCAGGATGAGTCTCTGCCGGACAATCTCGCCATCAACATCTGGATCGCCGGCGACCAGCTCCGGAAGGGCGCCGCCTTGAACGCCGTCCAGATTGCCGAGCTGCTGTAGGTGCAATGGCGTTGACCCGCCGATCCCGCGCAGGACCGCAGCGGGAGCAGGGGGGACGCGCGGAGCGGTCGGGTGGGTGACGCGGTTCATTCCACAAATTTGTGGCGCGACCCTCGTCAGTTACCGGGACGATTGTTACACTACGCGGCATGGCTCTTCGCAACGTCAAGCTGACAATCGCCTACGAAGGCACCGACTACCACGGCTGGCAAATCCAGCCCGGGTTCACGACCGTTCAGGGAGTGCTCACGGAGGCTGTTCGCAGTCTGTTGGGCTCCGAGGTCCGAGTCTGTGGGGCCAGTCGGACCGATGCCGGCGTCCACGCCCTGGGCCAGGTCTGCCTGATCCAGATCGATTCGCCCGTCCCGACGGAGAATCTGGCCAAGGCGATCACCGACCGGCTGCCCGAGAATATCGCCATCGTCAAAGCCGAGGATGTCCCGATGGGTTTCGATGTGATCGCGGATGTGACGAGGAAGCTCTACCGGTACACGATTCACTGCGGCCCGGTCCGCCCCGCGCTGCACATGAGGCATTGCTGGCACGTTCCCGCCCAGCTCGATCTTCGGGCGATGGATGAGGCCGCCGGACACCTCGTCGGAAGACGGGATTTCAAGTCCTTTGCCGCAGCAGCGGATAGCAGACAGGATACCGTCCGCACGATCTTCCGTTGCGAGGCCACGGATGGGCCCGTCAATGACGGCCGCTGGGTCTACGTCCATGCCGAGGGCGACGGCTTTCTGTACAACATGGTCCGCAACATCGTGGGAACTCTTGCAGAGGTCGGCGTCGGCCGGTGGAAACCGGAGAAGATCCCCGAGGTACTCGAAGCCCGGGATCGCAGGGCCGCCGGCCCGATCGCGCCGCCCAACGGCCTGTGCCTCATGTGGATCAAGTATTGATTATGGATTATTGATGAAGGATCATTACAGAGGAGTACGGATGTGTCTTCAATAATCAATCATCAATTATCGATCATCAATTCATGAGGATCGTCCACATCATAACGCGACTGATCCTCGGTGGGGCCCAGGAGAACACGCTGATCACCTGTCAGCTCCTGGCCGAGCGAGGGCACGATGTCACTCTGATCACCGGCCCGGCGCTCGGCCCGGAAGGCCAGCTTTTCGACCAGACGAAGGGCCGGAAGTACCGGACCGTTGTTGTCGATGAGATGCGTCGCGCGATCGAGCCCGTCAAGGACACACTCAGCTACGTCAAGCTCAAGCGGCTGCTTCGCGAGCTCAAGCCGGACATCGTTCATACGCACAGCGCCAAAGCGGGCATCCTGGGCCGCTTCGCCGCATGGTCCCTGAAAGGCCAGTGGGGTTCCCGTGGTGCGGGCATCCTGCCCTTGCATCTTACGACGGGGCGCCGGCAAGATGCTGGCGCGACGCAAGGGCGAGACGCCCTCGCCACGAAGCCGGTCCTTCGGCCCGCCATCGTGCACACGCTCCACGGACTTTCCTTCCACCGCTACCAGAGACCCTGGCTCAACTGGCTCTACATCGCCATCGAGAAGACGGCCGCCGAGCGGACGGATTCTTTCATCAGCGTCGCCGACGCGATGACCGAGCAGAACAAGGCCGTCGGCATCGGCATGGACAAGCCCTACGTCACCGCCTACTCCGCCATCGATGAGGAGCACTTCCTGACCGCGATCCCACGGGAGGCGCAAAAGGAATTCCGCCGGACATACGACATCCCCGATAACGCCGTGGTCCTGGTCACTATCGCCCGCCTGTTCATGCTGAAGGGCCACGATTACATCATCGACTCAGCGAAGGAGCTGTCGAAGCGGTTTGAGAATGTCATCTGGCTCTTCGTGGGCGACGGCAACTTAGCGGACCACTATAAGCAGCAGATCCGGGACCTTGGCCTGGCCGACCGCTTCCGATTCACCGGCCTGCTACCGCCGGACCAGATCCCTTTGGCGATCCAATCCTCCGACATCCTCGTCCACTGCTCGCTCCGCGAGGGCCTGGCTCGCACGCTGCCCCAGGCGATGCTCTGCGCCCGACCGGCCATCTCCTTCGATGTAGACGGCGCCCGCGAAGTCGTCAACGAAAACACCGGCCGGCTCATCGAGCCCAAGAGCGTTCCACAACTCATCGAAGCCTGCGACGAGTTGATCGCCGACAAGACCCTCCGCGAGAGACTCGGCCAAACCGCCCGCGAATCCGTCACAAAGAAGTTCGCCCCCGACACCATGGTCGATACGATTGAGAAGGTCTACCGCTCTCTGTGCCCGTGAGGCCTATTCGATCACGTGGATGTCTTTCCTCCTGCACATTTCCTTGAGGACCTGCGGCCAGACGGTGGCGCTGACTTCGCCGAGGTGGGCCTTCTTGAGGAGCAGCATGAACGTGCGAGATTGGCCAATGCCGCCGCCGATGCTCAGCGGGATCTGGTCGTTCAGGATGGCCTGGTGATAGGGCAGCTTGAGGAAATCGAGCTGGCCGCAAATCTCGAGCTGTTGCTTCAAGGATTCGGCGGTGACGCGGATGCCCATGGAGGTGAGTTCGTGCCGGCGTTTCGTCACCGGGTTCCAGACGAGGATGTCGCCGTTCAGGCCGTGCATCGGTCGGCCGTCTTCGGAGGTCGTCTCCGTGGCCCAGTCGTCGTAGTCGGCGGCCCGCATCTCGTGGGGGTAGCCATCCTCAAGCACCCAGCCGATGCCGATGATAAAGACGGCCGGGTATTCCTGGACGATCTTCGTCTCTCGCTGCTTCCGCGGCAGGTCGGGGTATCGTTCGAGAATCTCTTCCGCGTGCAGGAACGTCAGCTCGTCGGGTAAGTCGGGATACTTGTCGGTCTTCAGTTGTGGGAAGAGTTCCTGGGCATGGAGCTCAGCGCCTCTGAGGACCTTCCAGATCTTCCGTACGACCTGTTTCAGAAACTCGACGTTTCGCTGGTCCTTCGTGATGGCCAGCTCCCAGTCCCACTGGTCCACGTAGGCGCTGTGGTCGTGGTCGAGGAAGTAGTCCTTGCGGACGGCCCGCATATCCGTGAGCAGGCCCTCGCCCACGTCCATACCGAACTGTTTGAGGGCCATCCGTTTCCACTTGGTGGCCGCCTGAACCACCTCGGCATCGACGGGATTCTTATCGTGATCGTTCGAGATGTGAAAGCCGACGGGCGTGCGCGAGCCGTCGCGGTCGAGATAATCGTTGACCCCGCTGGAGACATCCACAATGAGAGGGACCGTGACGCGAATCAGGCTGAGCTCCTTGCAGAGGTTCTGCTCGATATAATCCTTGACGGCGTAGGTGGCGATCTGGGTCTCCTTCGGCGACAGCAGCGAGTGATAGTCATTCGGGAGGATCTTTTCGAGCTCTGCGTAATCCCCGATTCCGGGACCGGCCAAATCAGCTTTCTTATCCAGCATTGGGCATCTCCTAAGACCACCTTGACAGTTCTCAACGCGATGGCAAACTGGCAAAATCTACCCTTAAGGAACCACAACGTCAAGGAGAGAATTCATATTGTCACGCCGTTAAAGATGCCGACAGTTGACAATCCGGTGGATTGTGGCCGGCCGCCCAGGGGCCGGCCGACGCAGAGGGGCCTGGAGCTTGTTCTCTGGTCGCACCAAACATGCTACAATGGCCCGCCGACTGGAAAACCACGATTGCAGCCGATAGCAGCGTCACGGCTAACGACAGGAAAGGGCGATTCATGAAGAGCTATAGGAAGGAACTGTGGTTCAATACGCGCCATCGACGGGAGTTTTTGAATATCACGCCGCAGGTGGAGCAGTGCCTGCGGGAGAGCGGCGTCAAGGAGGGCCTCGTGCTGTGCAACGCCATGCACATCACGGCGAGTGTATTCATTAACGATGATGAATCCGGCCTGCACCACGATTTCGAGGTCTGGCTGGAGAAGCTGGCCCCGGAGAAGCCGTACGATCAGTACCGTCACAACGGCTACGAGGACAACGCCGACGCGCACCTGAAACGCAGCGTCATGGGCCGCGAGGTCGTCGTGGCCGTCACGGACGGGAAGCTCGATTTCGGCCCGTGGGAGCGGATCTTCTACGGCGAATTCGACGGCAAACGCGACAAGCGCGTCCTGGTCAAGATCATCGGGGAGTAGACGCCGGTCTCATGGAATTGCTGCTGTTTCTATTCAAGGTCTTCGGTATCTCGCTTTCGGGCGCTCTGGCGCCGGGACCGGTGACCGCCGCGGCTATCGGGATGGGATCGCGGAGCCGCTTCGCGGGGACGCTCATGGCCCTCGGTCACGGCGCCATCGAATTCCCGCTCATGGTCCTGCTCATCTTCGGCGTCGGCAAGCTGCTGACTCTGCCTTCGGTAGGAATCGGCATCGGCCTGTTCGGGGGCGGCTTCCTGATCTTCATTGCCGGGCAGATGTTTCGCAGTCTGCGGCGTGCCGAGGATCAACCGGGGCCGGTGACGCGCAGCGGGCCCTTCACGGCGGGCGTTCTCCTCTCGGGCGGAAATCCATACTTCCTCATCTGGTGGGCCACCGTCGGCTTGACACTGATCACAAACGCCAGAGACAATTTCGGGGTCTATGCGTTCGTTCTTTTCGCGCTGGTCCATTGGTCCTGCGATCTGATCTGGCTGACGATTCTCTCATGGGCCAGCTTCAAGGGCTCGGTCTTCCTTGGTCCGAAACGCCGGCGGATTCTGCTGGCTGTCTGTGCCGGGGCGATGCTCTGTTTTGGCCTGTATTTTATCGGCCAGCAGGTAATCAGGCTGGCAAAGATGGTTTGAGCTTTCACACGGCTATATTCAGGAGTGCACGACAGATGGATCTGAAACAGTCACGGACAGGTCGAGAAGACGCCACATATCCCTCCAGACCGGAGCGCGGGCTCCTATTGGTGCTTGCTTCGCTCCTCTGCAGCGCGGCATCCGGCTGCGCGCATGGTCCGCAGGGGATCGCCATGGGCTCGGGGGGCCGAATCACCAAGGGCCCGTGTCTGTTGCGGGTCTATCAGGACCGCGCCGCCCTGATGTGGGAGACCGACACGGAATCGCCATGGGGCGTGTACTATGGCAAGAAGGGAAAACTGGACACGCATTTTGAGAGTGTGGCTGAGAAGGTCGTCCCCAGCGGACCGACGGACGGAGGGCCCAAAACGGTCTATATCCATAAGGTCTGGATTGAGGGTCTCAAGCCCGGTCAGGCTTATCACTATCGAATCGTCGGGTCGGGCGTGCGTAGTGACGCTTATGAGTTCCGGACCGTTCCCCTTGAGACGGATGAGGTGCGTTTCATCGTCTATGGCGACAGCCGGACGCAGGTTGACGTGCACAGGCGATTGGTCGAGCAAATGATGAAACACGACGTCGCTTTCATCGTCAACGGCGGCGATCTGGTCTCCCGGGGCGACGAGTACCGACAGTGGGGACCGCAGTTTTTCGAGCCGTTGAAGGGATTGATGGAGCGGGTCCCGATCTACATTGCCAAAGGCAACCATGAAGGGCAGAATGGCACCTATGAGAGGTTGCTCGTCCCGCCCGGCGAAGAGAACGACTTCACGATCGATTATGGCCCGCTCCATTACTTCTGCGCCGACAATGTATCGAGAAGGCTCGATGACGATCGGATCATTCCTCAAATCACTCGCGCTGCCGCGGACGGGGCCCGATGGAAATTCGTCAGCTACCACGTGCCCAGCGTGAATTTCGGAGGGCATTGGTCGGATTGGCGTCAGAGAGAGGCGTTGTCCGCCTTCGCGGATGCGGGAATCGATTTCGTTGTGGCGGGGCACTCGCACCAGTACGAGCGATTTCGACCCATCGAGCCGGCAGGAAAGGGGCAACACGTAACGTATATCACGGCCGGAGGCGGTGGGGCGCCGCTATACGATGTCGAGCCGACGATCTATCATGCCTGCGCCAAGACCGCCTATCACTTCTGCGTGTTTCACATCAAGGGCGATACGCTCGTGATGGATACGATCGATATCGACGGGCGCATCATCGACCACCTCGAAGTCACGAAGAGTGAAGGCCGTCTCAACAAGCAATACCTGTGGACGGCCGTGCCGGTCGGCGGCATCCAACTGCACCAACGGCTCCACGAGAACCTGGATGTGGTTCTGTCGGAAGTGCCTGAGAAAGATCGCCCCTTCACGGTGAATATTCGAATGACCCTCCCGCCACTTTCAAACGAGGCCAGGCTGACCTTTGAGCTACGTGGCGACCCGGACGCTTATCGACTGCCGGAGCCTTGCAGGGTCACCGTCCCAGAGGCGGGTGGGCCGGTCCGGGCGGAACTGACGGTTACGCCCAGAGTGGCTGTCGACCCTCCGACCGGCAGGCCGGGCAGGGCATCACCTCTTTCCCCCACCTTGCGGCTGGATTGCCGGTATGAGCTTGGACGCATCGACGAGATTGTGTCTCATCCCGTGGCGATTCGGGGCAGATAAACGAGTAACCGATTCGCAGACGTCAACACGGGTCCTGCGTGTCCGAGAGACCCGTCTGCGACTCTTGCGGGGAAGCCTGCGGAGCCGGTGGAGCCTTGCGGTCTTCGTCCGGGCTTTCCGAGTCCGCGGGGCGTCCCAGCGTATCCTTGAGACTGTAGTCCGCCAGCAGCCCGCGTTGCGCCTGGGCGATCTGGTGCAGGCTGCTGTCGGTATCCCGATGGGGCTGGGCGATAGCGGCGAGAGAAAGGGCATCGACAACGTCGGACAGCCGGATGTGCTCAGGGGTCCGGGCGAGAGCATACCCCCACCTGGGTTCGGAAGTCCTCATGAGCAAGCCTCGATTGACGAGCTCGTCGAGGAGCTTCTGCCCGAATTCTTGGGGGATATCGAGCCGCCTGCAGACATCGTCGGCCGAGACCGGCCCCCGACCGGTTTCGAATGCCACCGCGATCTCCCTTGCGATGGCGATAGCCGTCATATCATTGGTGATAAACCGGCCTTCGGCCTCTTTGGCTCTTGGGCCCTCGGCCGCCTCCAGGGGGTCGAAATGCTGTATGGCGAACGTCAGTTGAAGCCCTAACAAAACGATAAGCCACGTGACGTAGACCCAGAAGACGCCGAGAGGGACGAGGCCCAGCACGCCGTAGATCGTGCTGTAGGGAATCAGTTCCGTGACGTAGACGCCGAAGCCCCATTTGGCGAAGCTCCAGACCAGGGCGGCGACCGCCGCACCCCACAACGCCGCGCCGGCATGGACCTTCGCATTCGGCATGACCAGATACAACAGGAACAAGGCCAGCAGCGACACCAGGTAGGAGACGATGGGGCCGATTGCAGTTAGAAGGCCTCTCTCGATGTCTGCGAGCACGGTGTATCGGGTCGTCGCGTAGAGACCGGCCGCCAGCAGCAGGGGACCGAGGGTCAGGAGGGCCCAGTAGTTGATGATGCGATGCAGGAACCTGCGGCCGTGCGGCACATACCACATGTGGTCGAAGGCGCTTTCAATAATGGACAGCAGCCGCAGCGCTGCCCAGATCACAAGTATCGCGCTGATCAGGCCCAGAGAGCGGTTGTCCAGGCTCGTGAAGAAGCGGCTGATGATCGTATCGAGATACTCCGTCAGGACGACGCGCTCCTCGGGATTGTCGGGGTTGGGGTATTCGATCCTCGTGAGGTGCATCTCGCTGTAGGTGATGTCCTTCAGTTTCTCCCCCATCTCCTGATAGGCGGGCACGGTGCGAAAGATCAGCACGACCACGATGGCCAGCGGGACGATCCCGAAGATCGTGTAGTACGACAGGGCCGCCGCTAATTGAGTGGCGCGATTCTTCTTCAGGAGCCTGAAAACCTGAGACCAGAGCTTATACAGGTAAACGACGAATCGGCCGGCACGACCCAGGTTTGCCGTGGGAGTCGCCAAAAGCTGTCTCAGTGCTTTCATTTCCTACACGTCAGTCAAACAGTCTCTCGATTCCGCGTCGCAACTGCTCCTTGAGTTGCAGCTCCAACAGTTTCTGGAGGTTCAGTTGCGGTTCGTCGAGCGTGCCCGTCAGAGGCAGGCGGATTCGCTCTCCCCTCTGTCCTTCCCTGTCTCCGACCCGTGCCGTCCGACCTTCATAAGTATACGGCAAAAGGACCGTCATGTCCAGCTTTCCATTGGGGCCGATGGTCCCTCCGAAGTTGATCGGATTGTCGCCTACGTCAATCTGCATATCGTCGTATCGGACGACACCGTTCTGGAGGACGATCTTGGTGGGGCGGACGACAATGACCTGGTCGCGGACGGATTCCTTCGCAGCGCTGAGGATCTTGTTGAGCAGCGAGGCCTGCATTCGGACTTCCTGCATCGATATCGTGCCGATAAGCTCCGCCTGTTCCTTGTGTCCCGGCGTCAGCGGGATCGCCATCGTCTCAGAGGCGAAATTGACGATACCGCTGACACCGACGGCGTCGGCAAAGATGGGGTTCACGTACCGCAGGAGGGTGTCCACCATTTCCTCCGTGATCTGGACGCCCTGTGCCACTTGCAGCGGCCCGGGCGTTTTCAGGAGGATGGGTGTGCGTTTCAGATCGGCTCCGGCTGCGAATCGGAACTGTCCTTTGTTGAGGGTCGTGGAGAACGGCCGGACCTGCATCAGGCCGTTCTCGGTCCGGAGGTCCACTTCTGTAGGGCCGAAGTTCAGGCCCTTGTACTCGGCGCGGTCGAAGCCGAGCGAAGAGGTACTGTTCAGATTGGCAAGCAAGCCATTCGGGTCGTCCGTGGGATATGTACTTGCGAAGTTGATCGCGACCTGCCTCTGACCGGCCAGATCCACTTTCTCCGGCAGGAAGGCGGAGGCTGCCTGGCCGACCGCCGACCAATCCAGTTGGGCTTCGATTGTACCTTGAACCTTGGTCGTTTCCGCCACGCCCGTTCGTTCGAACTGGCCCTTCGTGATCTTGATCTGCGGGCTCTCCACCAGCAGCCGGTCCACATTGATCGCTTTCCGGCTCGGATCGAGGTAGACATCGAAAAGGGCCGTTACCTGCTTCTGTTCGAAAACCTCTTTCTCGGGCGAGATCAGCTCGAAGCCCTGGATCTTCGTCGTGTCGGTCGATATGTGGTAGACGCCCTTTTCCTTCGTCACGGCCACCTGCGATTGTGCCATCCCACCGAGATGCATCTTCTGCGGGAAGGAGGCGAAGAGCACCAGGTACGGCTCGAGACTCTTCAGGTTCACGTCCGGGGCGGAAAGCACGAGATTCAGCGGTGCCGTGGAGCCCTCGCCCATTGGTATTGAGGCCTTCTGAACGTCGATCGTTCCGAAGGTCAGGCCGGCCGTGAGCGTATCGACCGTCATCATCTGTTCTTCTTTGTCGACTGCCAGGGCGAATTTCACGGTGGCCGCCGGCTCGGAAACACTGTTGCCGTCCGGCGCGGTCAGAACGACCTGCTGGGCGGATATCGCGCCGGTTGCGCCTACGGATTTCTCCTGTATGGAGATCTGCCCCTGGCCGGCCACCTGACCGGCGATCCCATAGGATCCCAGATTGATGAAGGGCCCCAGTTCTGACTTGAGGGCGGCGAGGTCGACCTGACCCTCATACTTGATCTGCTTGAAATCCCCGGCGGCGTTGACCGTCGCGAAGGGCGCCGTGACAGTCAATGCCTCGAGTTCCGTCTTGTCCTTATCGGCGGCAAGCTGCAAGTTGGCCAGCACCGGCTCACTGAGACTGATCTCCTGGTCGTTCACGGTCCCCGCCAGGGCCGCGACCTTTGCCTCTGCGACGACCGTGGCACGACCTGCCCGGGTCGTCGAGTTGATCGTGCCGGTGGCTCGGCCCCCGGTGATCTCCATGCCTTCCCGCACGCCAACGGTGTTCCGCATCTGCGAGAGAAGCGAGGCCAGGTTGATATCGAACTGGCCTTTCAGATCATACGCGGAACCGCTCTCCAGAAGTTCCGTCATTGATGTTGCGGTGGTTGGGACTGTGCCTGTTGCGGACAGATCGGCCCAATCCGTCTGCACGTTCAACTGATCTACCTTCATCACGTCCTGTGCCCGGGTCAGGGCGGCCCGGACGTCCAGTTGGCTGGTCTGCAGCCGGTCTCCCTTGAGAGCCTCTCCAGTGACATCGAGCTTCTGTCCGAGGATAGCAGCATTGAGGTTCTTGATTCGGCCGTCCTGGATTTCACTCGTGAGGTTGGCGGAGAGGTTGCCTTTCGTTTGGATCTCAACACCGGCGAGCGCAAGCAGAGGCGAGAGCGCGCTCAGGTTGAGGTCGTTGACCTCGACGACCAGATCTCCGGACGTTCCTTTCAGACTCCAACCCTGCTTCCTGTCCGGCGTGACCTGTCCCGAAGCCAGTATACGTCCCGGCGTGTCGGCCTGGGCGACGGTCATGTCCACATCAAAGCTGGAAGTGTTCCCCGGCTCACGTACGTTCAGGGTGGAGTCCAGGTCGGCGATGCTTACCGTCTCGCCGGTCTTGTCGGTGACCTGGATACTGGCGTCGCGCACAATCAGATCGTTGATTCGGGAAAGGCTGCTTGGGTCGGCCGATGACCGGCGTCCTCCGGTCGGCGACGGCTTTGTTGTTGCTGGGGGTCGCGTTCTGAGGTCGACCGCGATTCGCGGCTGATCGATTACCGTGCGCTCCAGGGCCAGCGTGCCCCGCAGGAGGCGGCGAAAACTCGGCTGCGTTGTGATCCGGCCGACATCCACCCGGGCCCAGCCGTTCTCCGTGCGGAAACGGAAATCCGTGACCCGTACCCCCTTCAGCCATCCCACGGACAGATCGCCGATGTTGGTTTGCCCGCCCGTGCTGCGGCCGATTGTGCCCTGAAGCCATCGCGTGAATCCGTTCGATGATAGAATCACGGGGATCAGGAGCACGACCAGGAGGATCAGAATCAGCACGCCGCCCAGGACCCAGGGCCATCTTCGTCCCCGCCGTGTTCTTTTCTCGCGTCCCTGTTGACCTTCCTGTTTTTTCTGCATCGCCATCGTTTCACCTCCGTATCAGTGCGTAGAAACCATTGTCTCCGTACATGTGGCTATCATGCAAGCCTCTTCTGAAAAGAAACGCCCACAATCGCAGGTTCGCCGGCCCGGAGTCTGCCGGTTAGTGGTACGGTTTCGTCGGTGGCCTGTTCACATAGCGTGTCAAACGTTGAGACAGTGAGCGTGCCGCGTCTCGGGCAGGCCGATGAGGGTGCCTTTGAACAGGTGGGTAACCGAGACGGTCAATCCTTCAGGATTTCGTTGGATTTGTGTGCGACAATGGAGTCCACCCGTTCGGAGAACTCCTTGGTGATATCGTCAATTTGTTTCTTCGCCTGATCCCGATCGTCTTCGGTGATCTGCTTGTCCTTTTCCTGCTTTTCCAGGCTCTTATTGGCGTCGCGCCGGATGTTGCGGATGCTCACCTTGGTCTGCTCGCCCGCCTGCTTGGCTTGCTGCACGAGTTGTTTCCTGCGTTCTTCGCTGAGGGGTGGGATATTCAGCCGGATGAACTTGCCCTCGACGATGGGCGCGATGCTCAGATCGCTGCTCTTGATCGCCTTCTCGATATCCTTGACCGATGCCGGATCGAAGGGCTTGATGACGAGCATGTCCACTTCCGGGGCCGAGATCGTGGCTAAAGATCTCAACGGCGTAGGGCTGCCGTAGTAGTCGACCTTGATGTGCTCCACCAGCGCCGGCGTGGCCCTGCCGCCCCGGAAGGATTTCAGGTCATCCTGAAGCACGTCAACGGCCTTCTGCATCTTCGATTTGTTCTCTGAGATGACTGGCTGCGTTGCCATCGGTTACCCCTGCAAAGGTCGGAAATCAGATATCAAAGACAAGACGGGTACAACCGTCAGCGCGGCGAAGAGGCACGGATCAAGGTGCCCACATGCTCGCCGCAGATCGCCTCTGTAATATTGCCTTTCTTGAAGATATTCAAGACGATAATCGGGATATGGTTATCCCGGCACAGGCTGATAGCCGCGTGGTCCATGACTCGCAGATCCTGCTTCAGCACATCATCGTAGGAAAGCCTGGTCAGAAGCTTCGCCTCCGGATTCTTCTTGGGATCGTCGCTGTAGACCCCCTCGACCTTTGTGGCCTTCACCAGCAGATCCGCATCAAGCTCCGACGCCCGCAAGGCCGCACAGGTATCGGTTGTGAAGAAGGGATTTCCGGTCCCGCCGGCCAGAATCACGACACGCCCGTGCTCGAAATGGCGAAGGGCTCTGCGGCGGATGAAGGGCTCGCACATGGCCGCCACTTCAATGGCGCTCATGACCCGCGTCGGCTGGCCCAGCTTCTCCAGCGTCTCCTGGAGAGCGCACGCGTTGATGATCGTAGCCAGCATGCCCATGTAGTCGGCCGTGTTGCGGGGGATATGGCTTTGCTGGGAAAAGGTCTCGCCGCGGATGAAATTGCCCGCGCCAACGACGATGGCCACCTCCGGACCGAGCTTGCAGATCTCCGCAATCCGTTCCGCAAGGGATTCCAGAGACGCGCCATCGATACCGAATTGGCCCGGTTGGCAGAAGCTCTCTCCGGAGAGTTTCAGCAACACACGCTTGTACTTGCATTCTCCCATCGAACTGAAACTCAGGTCTCCGTGGTCCGAACTCCTCCTCGGCCGGCGGGCCACCCGGCGAACTCGCGGTCCCTATCAACCCACCGCGAATCGGACGAACTGTGCGATCTTCGCCTCGCCACCGGCCTGTTTGGCCGCCTCGGCAACCACCTGCTCCACCGTCTTGCTGTCATCCTTGACAAAGGGCTGCTCCAGCAGGCAGTACTCGGTATAGAATTTCTTCATCTTGCCTTCGACGATCTTTTCGACGATCTGGGGGGGTTTGTTCTGCACCTGCTCGGCGTAGATCGCCTTCTCCCGCTCCACCATTTGCGGGTCGAGGTCTTCCTTATCCAGTGCCAGCGGCTTGCTGGCCGTAATGTGCATGGCGATCTCGGAAGCGGCCTGCTTCAGGGCCGGCGATTCGGCCACCTTCTCATCGCTCGTATCGATCCGGACCATGCTGCCCACCTTGCTATTGAAGTGGACATAGGTGCCGATCAGTCCCGCATCGTTGAGCCTGAATCGCGTGTAGTCGCCGACCTGCATTTTCTCGCCGGTCTTGCTCACGACGTCTGTGAGCATTTGTTCGAAGGTCTTTCCCGCAACGGCTGTCTGAAGGAGGTTGGCCGACCCCTCGTCGCTGCCGCAGGCTGCAATGTACTCACGAATATCGCGGGCCAGGGCCCGGAAATCATCGCTCTTGGCGACAAAATCCGTTTCGCAGCACAATGTGGCCAGCGCCGCCACCTTGCCATCTTCGCTTTGCCAGGAGATGACCGCCCCTTCCGATGTCTCGCGTTCGGCTCGCTTGGCCAACGTGGCCAACCCCTTCTTGCGGAGAATCTCCATCGCCTTGTCCATATCGCCATCGGCTTCCTCCAGGGCCTTCTTGCAGTCCATCATGCCCTGACCGGACATCTTCCGCAGTTTCACTACTGTTGAAGCTGAAATCTCCGCCATTGCGCCGATCTCCCGTTCTATTCTGTCTGGGCGGCTGACTGTGCCCAGGCCTGACCGAACCGATATTCTTCGTCTAAACTCATCGTGTCAGGTCCGTTCTCTTGCGGTATCCACTCGTAACGACTTTACATCCGTTCCTGGTATTCACGTCTTGTTCCGCAGGTGCATGGAGGCGCTGCTAATCGCCGGGGGATGACTGATCGGGCTCTGGCAGCGGAACATTCGCTTCCGGAGAGGGTGCTTCTTTGTCCTCGGTTGCCTGCTCGCTTATCGTGGCGACAGCAGGAGCCTCTTGGCCGTCAGCACGGGCCAGAGTGGGCCGCCTGGAGCGAACCCTCCTCGCCCTGGTCGTGCCCTCGGGCTGGCGGACGGAAACCATCGTCTTGCCAATTGCCACGGCGTCGGCCAGCTCATTGAGAATAATCTCGATCGCCCGGATCGAATCATCATTGGCGGGAATGGCAACATCCACCGTATCCGGGTCCGAATCCGTGTCCAGGATCCCGACGGTCGGGATCTCCAGCTTGTGGGCCTCTCGCAGGGCCAGATATTCCTTCCGGGCGTCCACGACCACGACGGCTCCCGGCAGCCGCGTCATTTTCCGCACGCCCCCGAGGTTCGTACGGATCTTTCGCATCTCCCGCTTGAAACGGGAGGCCTGCTTCTTGCTCTCGGCTTCCAGCGTGCCGTCCTGCTCCATCGCCTCCAACTGCTCCAGCCGCTGGAGCCGGGAGCGGACGGTCCGAAAGTTCGTGAGCATTCCGCCGAGCCAACGTTCCGACACGTGGTGCATCCCACACCGATTGGCCCCCGCTTCCACCGCCTTTTGTGCCTGTCGCTTCGTCCCGACGAAAACGACGTCGCCACCGGAGGCGACGACTTCCGCCAGCAGTTTCTTGGCAATCAATATCCCCTTGAGGGTCTTCTTGACGTCGATGACATGGATATTGCCTCGCTTCGCGAATATGAACGGGGCCATCTTCGGATTCCACCGGCTGGCGCCGTGTCCGAAGTGCACCCCCGCATTAATGAGTTCCCGTGCTAACTGTTTAGCCACAAAAACCTCCAAATACCTCTAACATGGATTTCCTGCACGACACAAAACGCGAAATCGCAGAAATTTAACGAAATTTGAGTGGGGTGTCAAGCACTTTTATCCCGATAATTTACGGGCAAATTCCTATCTTGTCTACTGTTGTGGCAAAATAGGCGTTTTGACGGCAGGGGCTGAGGCTTGGCTCCACGCGGCGCAGGACTCAGGAAGCGACGGGCCGCAACCTCAGTGGATTCGCAGGAAGATCGCAGAATTCGACGGGTGGGAAGAGATGATAGACATAAACCGCTACACCCGCCGGACGGCACGGCGGACGTCGATCGCTAAGGACCGTCGGCCATGTGGCCCGCGAGAGGCGGGCCCCCGAATTCTGCAGAAGCCTTAGTACCAGACGACGATGAGGATATTCGGCTCGGTCTTCTTGGCTGCGACCTCGCCGACGCTCACGTCCGTACTCTTGATCACGATATTCGGATTATCCTTCAGCCAACCCGTGATCTGGTCATCGAGGAACTCGATCGCTCCGGCGTGCAGCTTGGTGAAGAACGTCTTGCAGCCGGTGATGCGGCCGGCGGCGGCCATGTTCGCGGCCGGTCTTGGTTGGACTGGACGAGGGGGCGCCGGTTTCGGCACCGGGGCCCGCGGTGTCGCAGCGGGGGCCCTTCGTGTTGGGGCCGGCCCTGGTGTCGGCGCGCCGCCGCCTCCGCCCAGACTCAGCGGAGCCCGTGAGACGCCCGCTGGCTTATCGTCCGGCCGAATCGGCTCTCCAGTGTCAAATGGGATGGGTTCGTCGGATTTGTCGTTCGGGTGAGCATTGCTGCCGAGGTTGTCCATGTACAGCCCTCCATACAAGTTGGCCTACGTGTGTCCTGCAACCCACGATCTTGACTACGGACCGCATCACGACCGCCATCGCAGCGGGCGACGGCCCGGATTCCTGTGCTTGATGGAGTGCAGAGGCCCTAATTCTGGCCCTGCGGTGGGGCACTCGCGTCGTTCGCGTCGGCCGGCGGCGGCGACTGCCCGGATTCCTGTTGCTCGTCCTTGGGTTTCTCGGCTTCCTTCTGTGCTTCCGGCGGCTGCTCCGTGGGAGCCTCGCCTTCCGGCTGAGCTTGCGGAGGGGGCTGTTCCGTCGGTTCTTCGGCCTTCTCTTCCTGGGCTTTTTGGGTCTCGGCCCGGGCCTTCTCAGCCTCTGCTTTGGCCCTCTGGGCTTCTGTTTTGGCCTTCTCGGCCTCCGCCTGGGCTTGTGCCGCCTTTGCAGTCGCTTCCTGGGCTTTGGCGGTCAATTCATCCACTCTGGCCTGGGCCTCTTTATTCGTCTTGTCGACAGCCGCTCTTGCTTTCTCAGCCTCCGCCTCGGCTCGCGCCGCTTCGGCCGCCGCTTCCTGGGCTCTGGCGGTCAATTCATCCACTCTGGCCTGGGCCTCTCCGAGGTCGCTCTCCAGTTTGTGGAGCTGTTGCCCCGTCTCTATGGCTTCATACCGGGCGGCGGCTTTTTCCGCCTCCAGCGTTTTCTGAGCGCTTCGGGCCTCCTCGATCTGTCGCTCCTGCTCCTGGTCACGAGCCCTGATGCCGAGCGGATCCATCATCTGCTCGTGAAGGGCCTGAGTCATGGGAGAGGCATGTCGTTCTCTCAGCTTCTCGACCATTTCCGCATTGGGCATCCCGTAGGTGGAAATTGTCGGCGTAATGATGAAAATGACCTCTTTAGCACGCTCCTCAAAATCCCGCCCGGAGAATAAGAGGTTCAGTCCGGGAATATCCTTGAGGATAGGCACGCCGCGGACCACATCGCGTTTTTCGGTCTTGCGTATACCGCCGATAATAAGGCTCTCACCATGGCGAATGCGGTTGTCCTTGTTCGTAATCGTCCGCTCGGTCACGATGGGCAACTGTTTGATACCTTCCGGCGTCAGATAGGCCGCGATCTGTGCCTCCGTCTCGAGCCCGATGTATCCATCGGCGTACACATGCGGCGTGATCTGGAGCGAGTCGATGATGTCGTAGTACTCCGTTCTCACCTCGATGAGCGAGTCGGTCGTCGGCCCGCGCAGGAACGTCTGCTGCAGCGGGATATGCTCCTTGGCCTGGATCCTGGCCATGGCGCCGTTGACCACCTCGAGTGAGGGGTTCATGAGGATCTTCAGATATCCTCGGGAGACGAGGATATCCACCAATGCCTCGAATCGATGGCCTTCCTCTCCGGTGCTGACGCCGATCTTGAGACCGAATTTCTCGCGGGCCGGATCACGCAACGCGGCGCCCGGAAATGCCGGCGAGAGCTTTCCTGCGTCTTCTTTGCCGCCCAGCGTGACGCCCTCTCCGAAGAGATTCTGAATGAGAAGCGTCGTCTCGCGGTCCATGGTCAGGTCGGCGTACAACTCGGAAACCATCAAGTCGATTCGTACCTGGATCGGCGGGACGTCCGTCATCTCGATCACGTCCAGGACTGCGTCGATATCCGCCTCCGTGGGGGCTCGGACGATGATCTGGTTCGTCTCCGGGTTGGCCGTGACCGTGTAATCATGGACCGTGGTCGACTGGCCTTTCTGATTGAACAGTTCGGTGGCGAACTGCTCGTGGATGATTTGTCTCATCTTCTCCGCCGTGTGGTACTTGGCGAAGTAGAACAGCTTCCACTCCTCGGCGCCGCCGACCGTCTGCTTGACTTTGGTGGGAGGCAGCTTGTAGATCGCCGGGATGGGAATGTTGGGCTCGCGGACCGTGTCGATTTCGTTGAGTTCTCGCAGGATGTTTTGCGCTTCGATGGCCGTGACTCGCTCGTCCGGCCAGTCGTGACAGCCAACCAGGCTCACTGCCCCCAAAACGGCAAGAGCCGCGAGTAGTTTTACCGAGCGGCCGATTCTGTGGCTGTCATTCCCCATATAGGTCCGTACCGGTCGTTCTCACCCAAAGTTCGTAATGCCCCATCCACTTCCTCTCTGCTCCCCGGACCTCCTTTCCGCGCAGAAAGACGGCAACACAAAATATTCTATTGCACATTTCCTTATCGTCAAGGTCAAATTCATCGGATTAACAAAAATCGAATTTGCGATTTTGCCCACGTTAAGGGCGTGAACCGGCGGCGTTTTCGTGCTAATCTACTCATATATGGCAAGGAAGAAGCATAAGAACGTGACAATTGGCTTTGTGGCATTAGGCTGCCCCAAGAACGTGGTCGACAGCGAAAGGATGTTGGCTCAGATCGTTGAGGCGGGTTTTTTCATCGCCGCCGAGCCCGAGCAGGCCGATGTGGTCGTCATCAATACGTGCGGTTTCATCGAGCCGGCCAAGATCGAATCACTCGACGCCATCCACCAGGCGGTGGTGAATAAAAGGATGGGGAATGTGCGGAAAGTGATTGTCGCGGGCTGCCTGTCGCAGCGGCTGGGCGGCGATCTCCTCACCGAGGCAGGGGGCATCGACGCCGTGGTCGATCTGGAGCATCGAGATGCGATCGTCTCCGTGATTCGGGAGACGCTCGCGTCGAATGCGCCGCTGCTCTACTGCGGGCCCGCCCCGTCCACAGTCGCCGAGGATCGAGGCAGGCTGCGGATCGGGCCTGTCCATTCGGCCTATCTGCGAATCAGCGAAGGGTGCGGTCACCGATGTTCGTTCTGCACGATTCCCGCCATCCGCGGGCCGCTGCGGAGCAAGCCGGTCGAGATGGTCCTTGACGAGGCGCGGGAGCTGGTGACATCCGGCGTCGTGGAGCTGAACCTCATCGGGCAGGATACAACGGTGTATGGCCGGGATCTGAAGATGCGAAACGGTCTCGTCTCTCTGCTTCAGGAGATGGAGCGCATTGCCGATCCGGTATGGATTCGGTTGCTCTATGCCTACCCCACCGGCATCACCGATCGCTTGATCGAGACCATCGCAAACAGCCCGAAGGTGCTTCGCTATCTCGATATTCCCATTCAGCACGCCAGTGACAGTGTCCTCAGGGCGATGCGCCGACCGGATACAAGGGAGGGTCTGTGCCGGCTTGTCGAGAAACTTCGTGCGGCTATGTCCGATATTGTCTTGAGGACGACGGTGATCGTAGGCTTTCCGGGCGAGACGCAGAAGGAGTTCGACGAACTCGTTGCGTTCGTGAAGTGGGCTCGGTTCGATGCGTTGGGTGCGTTCACCTATTTTCGCGAGATCGGCACGCCGGCCGCTGAGTATTCCGACCAGGTCCCTGATGAGGTGAAACAGGCCCGCTTCGATGAGCTGATGCTGACGCAGCAGGAGATCGCCTTCGCCGGGAATAGAGAACGAACCGGTAGCAGGCTCACGTGTCTTGTGGATTCGCTCGACGCGCGCGGCGGAGGCCGCGGACGTTTTTACGGGCAGGCCCTGGACATCGATAGTGTGTGCATCATCAACGGGTGCTCCGCGGCCCCCGGGCAGTTCATCGAGGTGAGGGTGGTTGGCGCCGAGGACTACGATCTGGTCGTCGAGCCAGTCTGATCCGTGGGCGAGTCGGACCACAAGTCAAAGAAGAGAGGCAGAGGATTCAGAGGCGTGTCCTTCTGGCTTTTGCCTTTTCGCTTTTGCCTTTTCAGTCCTTCTTCTGTAAACTCGTCGCCATGTGGAAACATGTTCCGAACATGCTGACTTTCATGCGTCTGGGGCTGACCGTCATCTTCCTCGTGATGATTCTCTATTCGCCCCACGTGGCGAATCTTCCGGTGTTTCTGGACGTTGCCTTTATTCTGTTTGTCATCGCCGGGCTGACGGATATCATCGACGGCGTCGTCGCCCGGCGCTACAACGCCTCCACCCAATTCGGCCGGATGATCGACCCGCTCGTGGACAAGATCCTCGTCGGCGGCGCTTTCGTGTGCTTTGCCATCATTGGCGTGCCCACGCTCTTCGGCTGGGGCCCGGTCACGCTGGCTGTTATCCACTGGGCTGTTGCCGCGATCCTCATCACCAGAGAGGCCTATGTCACGGTCCTGCGTCACCTCGCCGAGGCCAGGGGCATCAATTTCGCCGCCGTCAAGGCCGGCAAGATCAAGATGTTTCTCCAATCCTTTGCGATCGGGACCGTGCTGATCAAGACCGCGCACGTCTCGGGCGCCTGGGGGTACTGGTTCACAATCATCACGTACGCGGCCATGATCGTGATGACCGTCCTCTCGGGGCTGCAGGCCACGCAACGAACCAAGGCACCACAAACCGCAAAAGCTTGACGGACAGGAGAAGTAATGAAAGGCCTATCGTTTCATCGGCGGACGTTGATTCTCTGTGCATCGTGTCTATTGCCGGCAATCGGATGGGCGGCCCAGGCCGCTCCCGAAGAGTTCCTTCCCGGGCTTTCCGAAGGTCAGAGCTGGCGACTCGCCTGGAGTGACGAATTCGAGGGCGATGCGGTGGACCCGTCCAAGTGGGAGGTTCTTGGCGACTGGAAGCGCCGGGACGGATACTGGGTGAAGGAGGACGCCTACCTTGACGGCAAGGGCAACCTGATCCTGCGCACGAAGAAGGACGGCGACCGATACACCTGCGGGGCCGTCCGCACGAGGGGCAAGTTCGAGCATCGGTACGGCTATTGGATCTGTCGGTGCAAGTTCCCCGAGCAGCCGGGGCACTGGCCCGCCTTCTGGCTTATGGGCCGTGGTGTGGGCAAGGTCGGCGACGGCGGTCGCGACGGGACCGAGATCGACATCATGGAGAAACCCTGGCGCGAGGACCGAACGACCCAGAACCTGCACTGGGACGGCTATGGCAAGGAGCATCAGAGCGCCGGCACGAAGTTCACCGTGCCCGGCCTGAGCGAGGGTTTCCACACCTTCGGCCTGCTCTGGACCCCCGAAGAGTACGTCTTCTACGTCAACGGCCAGGAAACCTGGCGGACCAGTGCGGGTGGAGTCTCCCAAGTCCCGCAGTTTGCCAAGCTGACCGAAGAGATCGGCGAGTGGGGCGGGGATATCACGAAAGCCAATCTGCCGGATCATTTCGTGGTGGACTACGTGCGGGTCTACGACATCGTGGGTGAGCCTCAGACCGCAGAGGATCCGAGGAAGGCACTGATTTCCAGGGCGGCCAACGTCCGTCCATCGCCGCAACAGCTTGCCTGGCAGGAGCTGGAGTTCATCGCGTTCATCCACTACACGGTCAACGCCTTCACGGACAAGGAGTGGGGCGACGGGACCGAGGACCCCGCTATCTTCAACCCCACCGAGCTTGACGTCCGCCAGTGGGTCAAGACCTGCAAGGACGCCGGCATGAAGATGATCATCCTCACCGCCAAGCATCACGACGGCTTCTGCCTGTGGCCCAGCCGGTACACGGATCACTCCGTCAAGAGCAGTCCCTACAAGAACGGGCGGGGCGACATCGTGGGCGAATTGGCCCGGGCCTGCCGCCAGGCCGGCCTGAAGCTGGGGCTCTATCTATCCCCGTGGGACCGTCACGAGCCCACCTACGGCGATACGGAAGGCTACAACCGGTTCTACAAGAGCCAATTGCGCGAGATTCTCACCAATTACGGGGAGGTCACCGAGGTCTGGTTCGATGGCGCCAAGGGCCCCGATGCCAAGGACATGGAGTACCATTGGGATGACTACTACGCTATCGTCCGCGAGCTTCAGCCCGGTGCGGTGATCTTCAACGGCCTCGACATTCGCTGGGTGGGCAACGAGCGCGGCTACGCCCGCGAGAGCGAATGGAGCGTGATGAATCGAAACGAGCAGCCCTTCGGTTTCATCAACGCCACGCAGAAGGACCTAGGCAGCCTCGAAGCTCTCGGCAAAGCCGACCATCTCATCTGGTACCCGGCCGAGACCGATGTCTCCATCCGCCCGGGGTGGTTCTACCACGCTCGCGAGGACGACAAGGTCAAATCCGTCGAGCATCTGCTCGATATCTATTTCAGCTCCGTCGGCTACAACAGCGTGTTGCTGCTGAACCTCCCGCCGGACAAGAGGGGACTGATCCACGAGAACGACGTCCGGCGGCTCCGCGAGTTCCGCAAGGTCCTCGACGCCATCTTCGACGAGAACCTCGCCGCCGGCGCCAGGGTAACCGCATCGAACGTCAAAGGCAACAATCCCGCGTTCGCCGCCGACAAAATTACCGACGGTGACAAGGAAACCTACTGGACCACCGACGACTGGACGACGACGGCCACCGTCGAGTTCGACCTTGGCGCCGAACGCACGTTCAACGTGGCGGAGTTGGCCGAGCACATCAATATCGGCCAGCGCATCGCGGAATTCGCCCTCGACGTCTGGGACGGCGGCGCTTGGAAGGAATTCGCCCGCGGCACGACGGTCGGCTACAAGCGCCTGCTCCGGTTCCCTGATGTCACGGCCTCAAAGGTCCGCCTGCGGGTCCTCGACTCCCGCGTATGCCCCACGCTCTCCGGCTTCGGCCTGTACCACGCCCCGCCCATCGACAAGATACTCGGCCAGTGATGGAAAGGTAAATCGCGTGAAGCGGGCCTCGCGGCATGGTGGAAGCATCAGCGCGAGGCCGCACATCTCCGGTCGGGGAGCCGTGCGGGCGGTGGTGAGTCAAAAGTTGTCTTCGATCATCTCGCGGGTGATGATCACCTTGCCTTCGTCGCAGATATCGCACCGGCGGACCACGCGTGCGGGGATCGACCGGCCCGTATCGATGGGATTGCCGTAGATGATCACGTCCGGCCCGACGATGTCCTCCAGATCGATCTCATGCTCGTGCTGCCCCGCCCCCGTACACCGCACCTTGATAATCTTCGCCATCGTCGTATTCCCCCTACTTTCGTCGAATACTGCCTGGTTCGATCCTGCGAGATCCGTGTGCCACACTGGTCCTTCGGTCTCTCCACAATACGGTACAATCCTGCGCCCGCAATAGAAAACCGGGCGGATCTTTCGTGTGTCGTGGCTGTCCTGCTCGAAAACCGTCAAAGCGGGCTCACGGCGTGGCCGATATTCTTTGGTGGACAGTGTCATCGGGGGGCTGTCTTGCAAGGAGCGTGCCATGGTCAGAATCGATTTTCGCGGACGCGACAGGGATAGGAGCAAGCCTGCGGGCGTGGCCGGCAAGTTTGGCCTGTCGGTCTTCTTCTTCGTCTTCTTTGCGATGGGGTCGCTGTTCGAGGTTCTCATTGTCCGGGAGTTCGCCCGGGCGGTCGGACAGTGGTCGTGGAAGAAGGTGCCATGCACGATTGCCGGCAGCGAGGTGCAGGAGCACGGCGGCAATGAAGAACCCTTCGCGTTCGTCGTGCAGTACAAGTATGAGTACGGCGGGCGGCCGTACACAGGCTCGGCGTACAAGCGCCGGCATTCAGGGACCGATAAATACACGGAGGCCCAGCAACTCGTACAAAAGTATCCTTCCGGCTCGAACGCCTCCTGCTACGTGAATCCGGCCAATGCGAGCGAGGCGGTGCTCAAGAGGGATAGTGCCGCCATTGGTCTGGTGTTCTTCTTCCCGTTGATCTTCGTGGTCATCGGCGTCGGCGGGATCTACTTTATCTGGCGCAGACAGCCGCCCGAGGCGAAGAAGCCGATTGCGGCTATCGCTACTTGCAAACGCGGCAAGAGTAAGTACGTTGCGGCCGCCTTCTTTGGCATCTTCGCCATCGTCGGCGGTGCTCTGCTCTACCCGCTCGGGATCAAGCCGATTGCGAAGACGATTGATGCCGAATCGTGGGTCGAGACGCCGTGCCGGGTGGTCCGCGCGGAGGTCCGCAGTCACGACAGCGATGACGGCACCACCTACAGCGTCTATATCCTCTATCAATATCAGTTCAACGGGCAGACGTACAAGTGCGACCGGTACGATTTCGTCGGCGGGTCCTCCAGCGGTTACCGGGGCAAGGCCCGCATCGTCGCGGGGTACGAGGCCGCCGCCAATCCTATGTGCTACGTGAATCCCAACGATCCATCAGACGCCGTCCTCAAACGCGGGTTTCATGCGAAACTGCTGCTGGCTCTCTTTCCTCTGCCGTTTCTTCTGGTCGGCGTGATTGGCGCGTACTACACACTGCGCGGCAAGAAGACCGCGAGTGCGGCGAGGGTGGAACCGTGGGGCGGTGCGTCGTCACGCGTGGTGCTGGACGACATGACCGTCTTGCGGGCCGCGGATACCGGACGAGTCGTTCTCGAACCGAAATTCTCGGCGCGCATGAAGTTCGTCGGGATCGTGCTTGCCGCGATGTTCTGGAACGGCATCATCTCCGTGTTTCTCGTCGGCATCGTGAACGATTTCCGGCACGGCGATGGGAGCTGGTTCCCGGCGCTGTTCATGCTGCCTTTCGTGGCGGTTGGCGTCGGACTGATCGCGTTCGCGG
>Ga0207752_1000105_pt1 | contig 36457 bp, 28 predicted proteins | sample Pon2CUnioCityCA_6_FD_187272 | JGI IMG/M metagenome (GOLD analysis project Ga0207752, IMG submission 187272) | Marine sediment microbial community from Union City, CA, USA - Pond 2C Sediment 2 (SPAdes) | ecosystem: Environmental > Aquatic > Marine > Intertidal zone > Salt pond sediment ... | reverse complement strand
CCCCAGACGCCGGATTCGACCCTCGACGAAAAGGGCCTGCGCAAGGCCTACCGCGCCGGCGAATACCTCGTATCCCGGATCTCATGACGCGGTCCCTGCGACGGTCAGGGCGTCCGGGCCGAGATGCGGTTTAGCCGAACGGGGTTTGACGCTCGGCGTTCGGCCCGGTAGAATGCCCGGTTGTCTCTTGAAACGCGGATGATCCGCGTCTTTAGCTTGTCGAAGAAGGCGGTTTTTCGCCCGCCCTGGCTGGATAAAGGACCTGCATTGGCAGAGAGAAGGAACAAAAAAGCGGTTGGACCGGCAGCATCTGCCACGGTCCCGCTCGCAGGCCGCGTCGAGGCCCGGTCGAACGCGAAGGCGGATTTGACCGTGACGCGCGGCATGCCGGAATCCCTGGCGGCGGAGGCGGCCGTGCTCGGCTCCATGATTGTCGACCCGAGATGCATCGGCGACGTGATCGAGCTGCTCAACCGCAATGCCTTCTACCACAGCGAGCATCAGATGCTCTTCGACGCGATCATCACCCTCTACGAGAACAATCGGGGCGAGGGGATCGATGGCGTGCTCGTGCGAGATGAGCTGGAGCGACGCAAGCAGATAGAAGCCATCGGCGGGCCGGAATACCTGCGGCGCGTGATCGAGAGCGTCCCGTCTTCGGCCAACGTCCAGTACTACGCCGACATCGTCCGGGAGAAGATGCTGCTCCGCGAGACAATCTCCGCAGCCACCGAGATTCTTAATGACGCCTACGACGAATCAGGCACCGCCGCCGAAAAACTGGACGAGGCGGAGCGCAAGATCTTCGCCGTCACGGACAAGCGGATCACCAGCTCCGCCGTCGCGCTCAAGGACCTGGTCACACGAGCGTACGAGCTGATCGAAAAGCGCGAAGGCACCCATGTCACGGGTCTGCCGACGGGGTACTACGAGCTGGACGACAAGACCTGCGGGCTGCAGAACGGCGAGATGATCATCATCGCCGGCCGGCCCAGCATGGGCAAAACGGCGCTGGCGTTGAACATCGCCGAGCACATCGGCATCATCGAGAAGATTCCGCTGGCGATCTTTTCCCTGGAAATGGGCCGCCAGCAGTTGGCCGAGCGGTTCCTGTGCAGCTACAGCGGCATCGACGCTCAACTCGTCCGCAAGGGAATGCTCAGCACCGACCACTATCAGAAGCTGGTGGAAGCCTGCGGGGTGGTGTCGGAGGCGCCGATCTATATCGATGATACGGCGGCCCTTACGCCTCTGGAGATTCGCGCCAAGGCGAGGCGTCTGAGGAGTTCCTACGGCATCCGGTGCATCCTGGTGGACTACCTGCAACTGATGCACATCGGGACGAACCGGGTCGAATCCCGCCAGCAGGAGATCTCGGCCATTTCGCGGTACCTCAAGTCGCTGGCGCGCGAGCTCAACGCGCCGGTCGTGGTGCTGAGCCAGTTGAACCGTTCGCCGGAAGGCCGGGAAGGCCATCGGCCGCGGATGAGCGACCTGCGGGAAAGCGGCAGCATCGAGCAGGATGCCGATGTGGTCATGCTGCTGCACCGTGAGGACTACTATCACCGCGGCGAGGAGGGCTACGAGGCCGACAACACCGCCGAGGTCATCATCGCCAAGCAGCGCAACGGCCCGACGGGTACGGTAAAGCTCACGTTCCGGGAGAAATGCACGCGTTTCGAGAACTTGTCGCCGATTGAGCAGGAAGCCGTACCCTTCTGATGGGCAGCGAGAGACGCCGATCGAATTCGTTGTTGATGAGATAACAGATGCAGGATGCTATTTCGTTTCTCCTCGTGTCATTGGTGCTGATGGGTTCGGCTTCTCCGGGGTCTGCCGCGGACGAACCTGTGGCGACGAATGCGCGAGAGAAGGGCCCCGAGGTGCGAGGCATGATGGGGGCGGAAATCATCAAGTCGATCGAATTCGAGGGGAACCACAAGTTCCAGGATCACGTGCTGCGCGATCGACTTGGATTCGAGCTGGGCGACCGTCTGGACCGATTCCTGGCCGAGGGCGGGCGACTGACCATCTCGGAGGTCTACCGCAAGATCGGCTATCCGTTCGTCGAGGTCTCGCTCGATCAGACGCGTCTGCTCATGGGACATCTGCTGTACCGGATCGACGAGGGTCCCCGCGCCGAGGTGGGATCCGTTCGTTTCGTCGGAAACAAGGCGTTCAACTCCTGGACGCTCGAGCAGATCGTCAAGAAGACGAAGCGGCGGGAGTGGTTCTTCTGGCCGCCCCCGTTTACCGAGGAGGATGTCGACGAGGACCTGAACAGCCTGCGCGAATTCTACTATGACAAGGGGTATCTGGACCACGAGATCAAGTCCGAGACGAAGTTCACCGCCGACCAGAAGAAAGTGCGCGTGACGTTCTTCATCGAGGAAGGGCCGGTTTACCGGGTGTCGGCGATCAATGTCACCGGCAGCACACAGTTCACCGACGAACAGTTGCGAGCGATGATCGAGTTGAACGAGGGGGACGTGTACCTGAAACCCAAGGCCGACCGGGACGCCCGGAAATTGGTGCAGCTTTACCGGGAGCGCGGGTACGTTGACGCCGAGGTCCGCCAGATGCCGGACTTTGCGCCGGAGGAAGAGAACCTGGTCGCCGTAAGATTCGAGGTCCGGGAGGGCCGGCAGTTCCGTATCGGCCGGATTGAGATCACCGGCAACGAGCTGACCAAGGAGAAGGTGGTCCGTCGAATTCTGGATGAATATGATTTCACGCCGGGAGAGCTATACAACGCCAAGATGGCCCCCAAGCAGGGTGGGGGATTGCTCGAACAGTACGTACAACGAGGCGCCGTGGCGGAAGACGTCATGATCCGTCCCGTGGATCCTCCCGCGGAGGATACGGCGGCCCCGCCGGAGGCCGCTGCCGTCGATGAGTCGGGCCGCAAAGACGTCCGGATCGATCTCAAGGAAGGCATGACCGGGCTGATCATGCCCGGCGTCGGGTTCAGCAGCAACGATGGCGTGATCGGCCGGCTGCTCTACCGGCAGTACAATTTCGACATCGGCGACTGGCCCGAGGATGTCAACGACCTGTTCTCCATGAGAGCGCTTCGCGGTGCAGGGCAGACGCTCAATGTAATACTCGAGCCCGGCACCCGCTACAGCCAGTACTCCGTCAGTTTTGTCGATCCATACTGGCGCGACAAGCCGGTCAAGCTCGCTGTCCTCGGCCGCAAGTGGGAGCGGTTCCGTGAGAGCTACGATGAGGAACGACTCAAGGGCCAGATCGATTTCGAGAGCCGCCTGAAGAACCGCTGGCGGCCGAACCTTGGGTTTCGGGCGGAGAACGTCGGCGTCGACGATCTGGACTTTGATGCGCCGCAGGAGATCCGCGACGTGGAGGGCGACACTCAACTGATCGGCATGCGAGTGGGCCTCGGCAAGGTCGATCTGGACAACCTGTACGATCCGACCGAAGGAAGCAGAATGGACACGTACTACGAGCAGGTCACAGGGGACGACGCATTCGGCGTCCTCGAAGCCAGCTACGTCCATTACTTGCCGCTCTACGAGGACGTGCTCGGCCGAACGACCGTACTGGCAACGAAGGTGGTGGGCGGCGTGATGGTCGGCGATGCGCCGCCGTTTGAGAAATTCTACGGAGGCGGCACGCACACGAGCCGCTACGGGATCCGCGGGTTCGAATACCGCGGGGTGAGCACGCGCGGCCTGCAGACCAACGTGGACCCCGCCCTCGCGGAGCGAAAGGACCCGATCGGAAGCGATTCGATCTTCCTGGCCAGCGCCGAAATCACGGTCCCGCTGATCGGGGAGAATTTCGGCCTGCTGTTCTTCGCGGACAGCGGCACGGTCGATACGGGTAGCTATCGAATGTCGATCGGAACGGGCATCGAGATCAAGGTGCCCCAGATCTTCGGGAACGTGCCGATGCGGTTTGAGATCGCCACGCCCCTGCTCAGGGATGATGACGATGATACCCAGGTATTCAGCTTCTCAGGCGGGAGTTTTCTCTACTGAGAGCCGTGAGAACTCATTGCTGCAAGATCACAATCGTAAGAGACGAAAGAAAGGACATCCTGATGATGAATAGGAAGACGGCAGTTGCGACGATCTTGATTTGCGTGGTGGCTCTGTTCGCGGCGTTGGAGCACGGCCGGGCCGCCGCGGAACCGGCGGGCTCGCCCCTGAAGATCGGGGTCGTCAGTATTCGTGGAGTGTTCAAGGGGTCCAAGAAGCACGCCCAGCACAGCGCGCAATTGATGGTCGAGCAGAACCGCGCTAAGACCCAGTTGGATGAGCTGACCAAGGAAGCCCAGGTCGAGGAGGCCGAACTCAAGGTCCTGAAGCAGGGGACGCCCGACTACATGGAGCAATTGCAGCTCGTACTGGAGAAGCGGGCCAAGCTACAGGGCCAGGAGGACTATATCAAGCAGTTGCAGGCGATGGAGAACAAGCGATGGCTCGAAGAGCTCTATCGTGAGACGCTGAAAGCCGTGAACGAAATCGCCGCCGAGAAGGGCCTGGACCTCGTGCTGGAGAGGACCGAGCCGGAGTTCCCGATTTCCGGCGAGGAGCTGATGGCCGCGTTGAACGTACACAAGGTGCTCTATGGCGGCGGATGCCTCGATCTGACGAGCGAGGTCATCGCGCGCATCGACGCCAGCGAAACCTTGAAACCATGACGGGATGGTTGGACGCGAGATTCCAATGGGCGTGACGGTTGGACAGTTGGCGGAACGGCTCGGGGCCGAGGTGCCTGATGCAGGTACCGGTCTGGAAAGAGAAATCACCGGGATCAAGCCGGCGGAGGCCGCGGGCGGCAGCGACGTCACGTTCGTGACGGATGCCAGGCATGAGGAGGGCCTCGCCAGGTCTGGTGCGGGCGCCGCAATCGTGCCCAAACCGATCGATGGCCTGGCGATACCACAATTGGTCGTCAAAGACGTCAACGTGGCCCTCATCGAGACCCTGAACCTTTTTGCGCCAAAGCTCAAGCCCGCCGTGGAAGGGGTGGACCCGTCCGCCCGGGTGGGGGTGAATGTACAACTCGGCGAGGGAGTCTGTATCGGACCGCACGTCGTGCTCGAAGACAACGTGCAGATCGGAACGGGCAGCCTCATCCGCGGGGGCTGCAAGATCGGCGAAAACACAAGGATCGGCACGAACTGCCGCCTCGATAGCAACGTCGTCGTGTATCACAACTGTGTCTTGGGCAGCCACGTCATCATCCAGGCCAATAGCACCGTCGGGTCGGTCGGGTTCGGTTACGCGTTCGTGGATGGAGCGCACAAGCTCATCCCTCACAACGGCGGGGTGATCATCGAGGATTTCGTCGAGATCGGGGCCAACAGTTGCGTTGACAGGGCGAAATTCGGCAATACCATAATTGGGGCCGGTACGAAGATCGACAACCTCGTTCAGATCGCGCACAACGTCGTCGTCGGCAAGTGCTGTCTGATCGCCTCCCAGGTGGGCGTCGCCGGCAGTTGCCGGCTGGGCGACGGCGTCGTGCTGGCCGGGCAAGTGGGGCTGGCCGACAATATTGAAATCGGCGCCGGCACGATGGTGGGTGCTCAGGCGGGGATCATGAGCAGCGTCGGGGCCGGTGAGAAACTGGCTTGGACGCCCGCTCTGAACCACAAGGAAGCGATCAGGGTGGTTGCCCACATCCTCCGCCTGCCGAAGCTTGCGCGGGAACTGAAACGCCTGACGGCGAAGGTAGAACAACTTGAAGCTGCAGAAAACGATAAAGCAAGAGGTTAAGCTCACCGGCAAGGGTTTGTTCGGCGGTCAGGATGCCTCTATAACCTTCCATGCGGCGCCTGAGGACACCGGCATCGTCTTCGTGCGGACCGACGTCGCCAGTGCCGTGCGCATCCCGGCGACGGCCCCGAACATCGCCGAGCGCAGCCGTCGCACGAGTGTCAAGAAGGGCGAGGTCAGCATCGAGACCGTCGAGCACTGCCTGGCGGCAATTCGCGCCCTGGAGATCGACAACATCATCATCGAGGTCCAAGGGCCCGAATTGCCGGCGCCGGACTGCAGCAGTGCCGAATACGTCAACACGCTCAAGCAGGCCGGCATCATCGAGCAGAAGGACCCACGCAAGGAGTTCGTCATCAAGAAACCGGTCAGTGTGAGCGCCGCCGACGCCACGATTTATGCGTTGCCCTATGCGGATGGCGAGCTGAATGTCACCTACGATCTGGATTACAGCGCACACGCGGGGATCGGCAGGCAGATTTACAGCTATCGCCTCACGCCTGAGAGCTTCGAGACGAGCATGGCTTCTGCACGGAGCTTTCTGCTGGAGGTGGAGGCCAGGCAGTTCCATGCGAGGGGCATCGGCACGCACATCGGCCCGCGCGATATCCTCGTGATTGGCTCAGACGGACCGGTCAAGAACAGCTACCGTTTCCCGAACGAATGCGTCCGGCACAAGATCGTGGACTTGATTGGCGATTTGATGCTGGTCGGTCGGCCGGTGATCGGCCGGATTGTGGCCTATAGGAGCGGCCACGCACTGAACCAGCAGCTTGTCCGCAAGCTGTACGAGATGGCCCAGCAACAGGATCGCGTCGAGCGGTTCGGGACCGACGCCATTCTCGACATTCGGCGGATCCAGAAGATTCTACCGCACCGTTACCCCTTCCTGCTGGTGGATAAGATCATCGAGGTCGAGGGCGATACGCGAATCAAGGGCGTCAAGAATGTGACGTTCAACGAGCAGTTCTTTCAGGGCCATTTTCCGTCGACTCCGGTCATGCCGGGTGTGCTGATCGTTGAGGCGATGGCGCAGGTCTCTGGACTTCTGTTCGCCCAACGGCTCGAACATACCGGCAAACTGGCGATGCTGCTGAGCATGGACGGCGTGAAGCTGCGGAAGCCGGTTGTCCCGGGGGATCAGTTGATCCTGACGGCGGAGACGGTCCGGCTCAGGAGGAGAACCGCCCACTGCCGATGTCGGGCGATGGTCGGAGAGGTTGTCGCCGCAGAGGCGGAGATCAAGTTTATGCTCGTCGATGATGAGAAGCTTTGAGGTATGGGAGACCGAACCCGCTTGTGATCGATTGCAGGTGGGAACCGGAATTGACCTTTTTGTGGAAGGGCAGGAACCACAGACATGGCAAGAATTCACCCCACAGCGGTAGTGGAAAAGGACGTGCAGTTGGATGAGGACGTGGTCATCGGGCCGTATTGCACGGTTGGCAGCGGCGTGTCGATTGGCGCCGCCACCGTTCTCGATGCCAGAGTGGTCATCGCCGGCCATACGACGATCGGCCGAGAGAACCACTTCTATCCAAACTCCATGATCGGTTGCCCACCTCAAATCCTCGGACTCGGCCCGGAGCAACAGATGGGGGAACTCGTCGTCGGAGACCGCAACGTAATTCGCGAGAACGTTACGATCCACCTGAGCAAGCACCAGGGCACGCCTACTCGGGTCGGCAGCGACAACCTCTTGATGGTTGGCTCGCACATCGGCCACGACTCAATCGTCGAGGACAAGGTGGTCCTGAGCAACCTCGTGCAAATCGGCGGGCACGTCAAGATTGAGAAGGGGGCATGGTTCAGCGGACTGGCGGCCTCCCACCAGTTTGTCACGGTCGGACGCTGGTCCTATATTGCCGGCCTGGCCGGTCTCACCCACGATGTGCCGCCTTTCCTGATCGCCAGCGGGCATTATCCAACGAGAGTGCGCGGGGTGAACAAGCGGGGCATGGCGCGCGCCGGGCTGAACGCCGAGCAGCAGGAGCAAATAACGGAAGCGTACAAGAAGCTCTATCGCCGGGGAGGCGTGTTGCTGGCGAATGCGCGCGAGCTGGCGCAGCAGGACGGGCTCGATGAGAACGTGCGCGCCATGGTCGATGCCATATTCAAGAGCAGTGAGCACAGGTTCGGCCGGTATCGCGAAAGCCTGAGGACCGAATGAGCATCACAATGCAGACGGAAAGATGCGGGCTTGAGGAAGCTACTGCCGCGTGGCGGTGGTTCTACAACTTCGATATGTACGTTTGTTGACAGGCCGGGAACGTTCGATGAGTGAGAGCAGGATACGGACTGCCGTGGTTGGCGCAGGTAAGATGGGCGCCATCCACGCCAAAGTATACAGCCAGTTGGCGGACAGCGAACTGGTCGCGGTCGTGGATACCGATCCCAATAGAGCGACGCAGCTTGCGGAGAACTACGGCTGTCTCGCCTTCACGGACTGCGCCGAGGTCCTCGGCAAGGTCGATGCCGTTACCGTCGCCACGCCCACGATAACACACCTGCAGTTGGCGAAGGTGTTTTTGCGCAACAAGATCCCGGTTCTCATCGAGAAGCCTCTTGCCTCGAACGTCCGGGAGGGCCGCAAAATCGTGGCCCTGGCCAGGCGCTACGACACGGTCGTCGCCGTCGGCCATTCGGAGCGCTGCAACCCGGTCGCGCAGGCGATGAAGCGGCTCAGCATCGAGCCGAAGTTCATCGAGGCCCACCGGGTCAGTCCTTACCCGTTCCGCTCGACCGACGTCGGCGTCGTCCTCGATATCATGATTCACGACATCGATATCATCCTGTCGCTGGCGCACAGCAAGATCAAGCGGGTGGAGGCCGTCGGCGTCACCGTCATCGAGGGCGGCGAGGATATCTGCAACGCGCGAATCGTCTTCGAAAACGGCTGCATTGCGAACATCACCGCCTCGCGCCTCGCGCTGAAAACCGAGCGGCGGGTCCACGTATTCAGCCGGGAGGCGTACCTGAGCGTCGATTATCTGAAAAAGAGTGGCATCGTCATCAAGACCGACCCGAATACGAACGTCGTGGGCATGATCAAGGAGTGGCGACAGGGAGGCAACTTCGATCCCACGAGCGTCAACTGGCCCGACCTGCTGCACATCGAGCAGCTTCAGATCGACGACAAGGAGCCGGTCCGCCTCCAACAGGAGGCCTTTCTCCGGGCCGTCAGAGACCGAGCCTTCACCCCGGAGGTCAGCGCCGAGGAGGGCCTCGCCGCTCTCAAGTGCGCCCAGAAAATCCTTCGTGCCGTCAAGCGGCACAAGTGGACCTGATTGCCCACACACGTGCGATCCAATTCCACCTCGACAGCTTTCTGTGTGACCACAGCCCGGCGGAGTGCCTTTCCACTGTGAAGCATATGTGCAACGACGGAACAGTGAAATTGGAAAGGGCATGTCTATGTTCGGAAATCACAGAAGCGCGACGCTCGTGGCGGCCGCCTTGTTTTCGGCGCTATCCCTGGTGGGCGGCGGCGCGGAGAACACGGCTACTCCTGCCGGGAATGCAACGGTCCTGGTCGAAGCGTTTGTCGTCAAGGTGAAGCTTGCGGCCCTTGCCGAGATGGGTGTCAGTCCCATCGGAGAGGCGCCTCACGCCGTATCCGTGGAGAACATCCTCACATGCCTTGAGGCCGACCAAGCCAGTGTAATCGCCGGCGCAAAGGCGGCTTCTCGGCATGACGGACGCGCAATGATCCGCGCGAACCGGACGATCTACCGGACGCAAGCGGTGCCGGACCCCCGGCGGCCAATCTCTGCCCGCTCCGAATCGACCGACCAGTTCGCAGTCACGAGCACCGCTCACGCGTCGAATGCCGTGCAGGTCGAGTTCAGCTACACCACCGAAATGTTTCTTGAGGATCCCGAAGAGATGGACCGCCCTCCCAATCGGGCAAGCTGGGAATGGTCCGGAGACATCGTTCTTACGCCGGGCGAGCCCGAGATTGCCGCCGCCACTCGGGACGAGCACGCTGCCGTATTCCTGCTCCTCGCGGCCCACATCCAGGGCGAGTAACACGCGTGAGAAGAAGGTCCGATGATGTCACCGTCGCGCAGGCGGGGGGGCCAGGAAAGCCACGAAAGACAGTGGATTCCCGCCTGCGCGGGAATGACATGGTCAGTTCCTTGGTCCAACTGCCTGTTCAGTCATCAATAGAGATGCGTTTGACCATTCAATCGTGAATGGACGGCGTTACTCCTTGGCTTCGGACTCAGGCCTTGGCTTGTTCGAGGCGTTGTGGCGGGCTTTGCGAAGGAGTTCGCGGACCCAGTCCTCGAAGTACAAAGGATAGAGATTCAGCTTCTCCGTGGCCAGTTGCATGCCACGGCGCGTGAGCAGGTCCGTGTAGTGCTCCTCCCGTCCGGCGAACTGCTCGGCCAGTCGCTTTTTGTAGATGTGCTTGAGCATTCGTCGGCGCTTTCTGCGGATCTCTTCGTCCTTGTCCACGGCGCGGAAGAAACGCCGGATCGTGTCGATCCTCATGCCGTCATCCTTGAAATAGGGGACCAGCCGTTTCGGAAGCACGTCCGGGATACTGAAATCGTCGTCGATGCCCTGCGGCAGCATCTCATGGGGCTCGTAGTGAAGGAACGGATCGTAAAAAAAGACCGCAGGATGATAGTCCACCCGATGCGACGCCAGATAGGGGATGAACAGATCTATGGCCCGACCGTTCTGGAACAGATTCACGGGGCCGTCGCCAATGCAAATGGTGTAGCACAGACTGTTGAAGTCTTTGCGATTGTATCCGACGATGGCGTTGAACGCCCGGCGCAGCTTGGGCAGCGTGACCCGTCGCACGTCAAGGATGAGTAACCGCGAGGAGATCGTGCCCTGCGCCATCTGCTCGACTTCCTCGATGCCGCTGCGGACCCCGGCGGCGCGCGGGCAGAGCACCGTGTAGCGTCTGAGCCGCTTCTCCGCGCCGATCCGCTCACAGATATCCTCGGCCAGAAGGTGATCGATCGTCAGCACATGGATCTGATCCCGCCGCCTGGGATGGCTGAGGATGTCGAGCTTGTTGTCGTCAAGGCTGATTCTTTCTTCCACGTTGATTACCCTTGGTCTTGCAAGAACGAGATTACACCATCATACATACGCCGGCATGATACCCGTGTTCGTCTCTGGAGAACAGGTCTTGTTCGACCTGCCGGACCTATTGGGTGGGGGATTCCCCATTCTTGCGGGAAAAGAGAAGGCCGCGAGCGAGGGGCGCTCACGGCCTTCAGGGGCTTGAGTGGCCGTCTTGCTGCCGTTCCGTGCGCTACGGCAGGCAGCAGCCCAGCCACGTGTAGATCAGCTCGATGAGGTCGTCGAAGTCGATCTCGCCATCGCCATTGAAGTCGCGGCAGAGCGAGCAGCCGGCCTCAGGAACGACCAGATAGTCCTCGGTTTCGCCGATCTCATATCCATCGGCCGGACCCGAGCCGCCGTTGCCTAACGCGCCGGGGTTCTCGCCGCCCGTCCACGGCGTCTCCGACAAGGTAATCCTCATCCAGATTTCCTCGGGCCCCTTGTCGCGATGCCATGCGCGGAAAGCGGGCGTTTCGATCTGATGCGTTCCGGTCGGCAGGTTGAAGAGGTACTGATTTCGCACCGCCCACTCGGATACGTAGTTGTGATCGCCCGCGACCATCTCGGGATTGCTGATGCTGTCATCGTCCCAGTCGCCGTCGCGGTTCCAGTCGAACCAGACATTGACCCAGAGGGCCGCACCCGGATCGATCACGCTGACGATATATTCGAAACTCGCGAACTCGCCGTCTGGCAACACAAGGGGCAGAACCACGCCGTCATCGGCGCCGTCCTGGTCTGCTTCGTCGGCGGACGGGTCGATGTTGTTGATCCCGTCTTCGTCGGCGCCTTCATCGGCCTCGTTCTCGAGGCTGACCGCGGCGCCCAGGTGGGCCGCCGCCAGCGGGGCCAGATGCATCGGTCCGGCGGGCTTGCCCGTGTCGTCGAACACGGTTGGGAAGTGGCCCTGGACCACGCCGTATCCGCCATCGACATACGCCGTCATACTCTTTTCCGAACTGTCCGGCGCATCGCCGAGATCGGCTTCGGCCTGGGCGACGGCTTCGAGGGCGATCGTCAGCACGCCCTGGCCCGTCCTCGTGGAGTAACCGCCGACCTCGATGAGATACGTCTCACCCCCGACGACCTCAACGTTGAGCAGGGATTGCAGACCGCCGAAGTCGTCGTTGCATCCGAGAAGTCTGCTCCAGTCGGGGCTGCATTCGGGGCCTTCGTAGACGGCTAACATGGTGTCGTACTGGCTGCCCAGCGTGTCGATCGTGGCAAGACCGGTCGCGGCCGGGGTATAGAGGTACCACAGGTTGGGGCTGCGCATGCAGATACCCAGCCCGTCCGCGGACGCCTCCGTGGTGTCGAACGGAAGGTCCTTCACCTCGGTGACCGGCTCGGCGAACTGGCAGTCATCGTTGGGTGGGCCGAAGAAGGACAGTATCTCGATCTCGGTCAGGGCCCGTTCGTAGATGCGGACATCGTCCAGATCGCCGGCAAAGTGGGTCCCCGAAGCCCTGTTACCATCGTACCTGTCGGCCTTCGAGCCGACACCCAGGAAGCCGTACCGCCGGTTGCCGCTTCCGAAGGTCCGTCCGCGAGTCGTCGTGGCTTCCGGGGCACCGTCCACATAGATCGTGGCGCGTCCGTTGTCGAACACGCCGGCGATGTGGTGCCATTTTCCGTCGTTGACGCGGGTCCGGCTGGCCAGATTGATCTGGCCCGCGTCGGTCTCCAGGCTCCAGCCGGCCTGTCCGTACTTCGCATAAATGCCATTGATCTCCAGTCCCCAGTATTCGTCGCGGTCAAAAGAGGCGATGACCTGATTGTTCGGGCTGGTCGTACGGACCCAGGCCGCGACCGTTATGGCCGGGATGCCCGCCTTCTTGTAGAAGGCCTTGGTGATCGCAACGTAGTCGTCTTTGCCGTCGAGCTTCAGGGCGCCGCCCTTATGGCCCTTCGACCATGCGGGTCCGCCCTTGAGTTTGCCGTGCTGCTTGCCGGGACTCGTGTCGGCGGCGTCCTCGCCGGAGCTCTCATCAAGTTGCCACCAGGCCACGAGGGTGGGATCTTTCGCGCCCGGAGGTTCAGCGGGGGGGCCGGGATCCGGACTCTTGCCGATGCTTGTCTGGCCAATGCATAGAGCCGATATCATACAAATCAAAATCCATTTTCTGTTCATGGTAGTACTCCTCTTTCTTCTGTAAGTCCTCAAAAACTGGTTGTTTGTCAGCGGGCGCCATGTAGGGATAGCGCGACCTCCCCAATCCCAGACATGGATACCTGGTACGTCCCCTCGATTTGGTTTGTGTGTGGGATCGGGTGTCGTTGCCGATCTCACCGAGATATCCCACGCGAGCGTGTGCTCGCAGGACAGCGGGTCGGACGCGTCCTCCCGTCTTTACCACGGTCTACTTAGTAGTGCCACTTGCCCGCGCACATGTAACGCAGTTTCTGCTCGTGTGTGTTGATCGCGCGCAAGAGCGCAGAGCCGTAGCGCGGAAGAAGGAGTAATTCGGAAGATTCGTGCGATGCGCGCCGGCGTCGAACTCTGCCGGCGGAAATGAAAAGGTCAAAACTCAGGAATCAAAATGACAAATCAAAATCCAAAATGATCGGTCGTATGGATTCGGTGAAGCTCGCGCGCGAGATTGATTGCTTCGTCCAGAGCTACGGCGCAGCGGCAGGCGATGAAACAAGATGCCAGGTTAGCATTGGTGCAGACATGTAGGCGCGGCAGGATTCCTCTCATTCGTCCAACGCGCGGATCTCACCGACGTACTGAACGACGACGGGATAGCCTTCCACGCTTGCGGGGATTTTCTGTCGTACGTGCTCGGTATTCGAGGCCGTCAGAACGAAGATGCACGGCTTGCCCTGATACTGCCCGATGGCCGTACCGACGACGCCCGGGATAGCCATCCACTCGTTCGTGTGTTCTTCCTGAATGCGCTCGATTGTCTTCTCCACCATGCGTCCTGCCTGTTCCTACTGCGCCATATCTTATCAGGAAGCCCCGACTTGGGCTACTCCCCGTCGATGGTCACATCGAAGCGCATCAGCACGGAACCGATCGGGTTAGCAACGGCGAAGTGGTTGCCCCCGGCGAACAGCAGACCCACGGGTTTGCGATCCTTCGCGTCTTTCGCGCGAAGCACGACGAGCGAACCGGAATCGCCGCTGGCGGAGAAGTTCCCGCCGCCGATCAATAACTGGTCCACGAATCGAGCGACCCCCGCGTCATACTGCACGTTGACAATGACGTTGACGCCCTTGACCATTCCCGACGTGTGGCCGGTGGTGCGCCCGTACTTCATGACCTTCGCACCGTACGAGACCGTGGCCGTCGTGGATCTCGGCAGCCCGTATCCGTCGGAAGGAGTGGCGTTGCCGAGCAGCTCCGGCGCGCTGAGGGCAATCGCTGCATCGATGACATTCTTGGCGTTCGTCGAGAACACGATGGGCTCGTAGTCGAATAGCGTGCCGATATCATCGACGGGACTCATGCCGCCGTCATACACCCCTGGCTGTATGACAGGGTCGCCGATCGCGGCTTGGTTCTGGTTGGCATAGATGTGATTGTTGCTCAGGGCATACACGTTTCCCAGGCCGTCCTTCACCCGGCAGGCAATGGTGCCGGCCGTGAGGGCCGCATGACCTGTGGAGACGCCGATGGGGACTGCGCGCGGCCACCAGGAGGCAGGATCGATCGCCGGCTTGCCGCCGGGTTTGTCTTTGGGGCCCTTTGGGTTGCCCCCCTTTACCAGGGCGTAGATCTTCCCGGTAGGCAGCGGGCGCACCGGCACGTCCTCAAGCTGCCAGGGAATGCCGCCAACAGTGCCGTGCTCCACGAGCACGAGCATGATCGGCTGGGCGCCCTGACCTTCCCCGATGGCGGTGCCCACCACACCGGCCTGGGCCATCATTCTATCCGTGTGCCGCTCCTGAACCTCTCTTACCCGCTCGAAGGCGGCTTCGCGTTGGCCCTGCGCGAACGATCCGCCGCAAAAGGCCAACATACAAAAGACAGCAATCGCTGCCGCAAGGAATTGAAGTAATCGTCGTCCTAACATATTCCGTCCCTTTCAGCGCAGATTTACGACGGTGTGCAGATTCTCTTCAACTAAGTGCCATTTTCCCGCGCACGCGTAACGCCGTTTCTGCGCGTTTGCTGATTTCACTCAGGCGTAGCGGCGCGCAGACACAACAAACCGATGGCATGGGAGATTCGCGGTGTGCGCGGCGCCGCGGTGGCTGCAAATGACGAAACAAGGCGCAGGTTCCGTAGCTATCCGGGGCAGGGATTGCTTCGTCGCTACGCTCCTCGCAATGACATATATAGGCCACTGTATGTCATTGCGAGCGAAGCGAAGCAATCTATCGCTGTGCGATCTCTGAAATGCCGTACTAGACTTTCGCTGGCTTGGACATATGGGTTTGGCACGGAAGACATGCTTATGCAGGTGTAAGCATGGCACCCACGGCTCATCCGACCAGCCTCGGCCGGCGGGCCGAGGCCGCAATTCCGATGTGTGCCTGAATATCGCGGCGGGCCTTCTGCTATTGGCCGTGTGGAGCTGAGTCCGTCCTCTTTCTTGTCCTGTCGAGTGGAGCGAAGCGCAATCGAGACATCTGGCCGCGGCCGCGACGCGCCTCCCGTCCGCAGCCAGACCCCTCGGCTGCGCTCGGGGTGACAGAAGGGGCTTCTCGTGCTGCAAAATGCAGTCGCACACCAATCATGATGTCTACGTTTTGATGTTTGATTTTGAAGCGGCCGGACGTCTATTGGGCGCCGGGACGCTGTGCAAGCTTGATGGAGTGGGTCTTTCGCTCTCCGTCACTCATCACCACCAGTTCGACCTGCTCGCCGGGCTTCAGGCGCGCGACGGCCAGCCGCAATTGCTCGCTCGAACGAATCCGCACGCCGTTCAACTCGACGATCACATCGCCGGTCTTGCACCCTGCCTCGGCGGCGGGCGAGCCTTCCACGACGTTGGCGATGAGCGTACCGGTGTGGGCCGGCAGCCCGAATGTCTCGGCGATCTCCGGATTGACGTCCTGAAGCGCTACGCCGAGAAAGCCCCGTTGCACGGTGCCCGTGGCTACGAGCTGCTCGTACGCGTACTTGACGGCGTCGATCGCAATGGCCAGCCCGAATCCGGCGCCCGTCCGGCCCGCGAACGTCGCCGCATTGATCCCGACGACCTGACCGTCGAGGTTCAACAGCGGGCCTCCTATATCGCCAAGGCTCAGGGCGCGATCGAGCTGGATGTAGCTCTCGTAGTCCGCCATCCCGAAATGGGACCTGTCCTTGCCGGTGACGAGGCCGGCGGTGAAGGTCCGGCCGATCCCCATCGGATTGCCGATGCTGACCACCCAATCGCCCAACTCCACGGCGCCGGCGTCCTTCAATTCAAAGGCCGGCAGGCTCGACGCCTCGATTCGGATGATCGCGATTCCCGTCGGCGGATCGCTGCCGACGACCTTGGCGTCGAAGGACCGGTCGTCGGCTAATGTCACGCGAACGGTCTCGGCGTCGCGGATGATGTCACTGCTGGTGAGGATGAGGCCGTCGCCGGAAACGATCATGCCGAGTCCCCTCGCCTCTCGCTGGACTTGCGGGAGCGTGAGAGAAGGCGCCGGCTCGAACGGCGCCGCGTCCCGGGATCGCCATCGTTCGATGCGCCCCTGTAGCGATCTCGGCGTTCTCTCCGCCGAGCCCGGTCGGTCCGCTGTGACGACGACCACTTTCGGATAGGCTTCCTGCGCGATCTCGGCGAAGATTTTGCCTGCCCGGCGCAAGGCGGCAACGGTTTCGTCGTCCCGCGCCAGGCCCCGTCCGGCCGGCGCGAGCATCAACGCGACAAGGAGGATCCACAGCGCACAGGACCGCCTGTCACTCGGTGCTCTCATCTTCAGAATGTTCATGTCCATGCCTCCTTGCGTCCTCTAGGTGTCGCTGTCGGCCTCAGTCCTGCACGGTCGTGTCGTAGCGGACGCCGTCGGGGACGGGCACGGGCACCGCGACGGTCACGCCGTGATCGCCCGCGGTGGTCCGACTCGAATCCACCGCCACAAAGGCAGTATACGCGCTCATCAAGCAATATTGCAGCGCGACTTGCTTGATCTCGCCCGGCAGGTCGGGATTGTTGTCGTAGGTTGCCTGGTTGGCCAGGTCCTCGATGCGCTTGCGGGCCCAGACGCAGGCGATGCCCGCGTGTGTGCCGGCCGCGTCGTCGAATGACACGGGGACGGCAAGCTCCTTGTCGATGTTGCCCAGGCGGCCCGCCACGCGGATGGTCGTATCGCTGCGGCCTTTGAAGCGACCGGTGAGAACGATGGGGCGGCCCACGAACAGATCGGGCACTCGGCGCGGGTAAATGTCCGCGACGTCCAGATCACCCCAGTCAATCGTGACATCCGTCAGGGCCGGATGCGCGATGCAGTCGTAGAACCGGTCCACGGCCTCGGTGCCGCTGTCGTTGAGGCCGATGTAGGCGACGGCGCCCTTGCCGAGCTTGGCCATGCGGTCGAGCAGGTAGCGGTTGACAGAGGAGCCGACGCCGAAGCTGAAGATTCGCGTCTCGCCGAGCCGGTTGTGGATCTCGCCGAGGATCTGGGCTTCGTTGCCGATGTAGCCGTCGGTCATGAAGGAGACGAGGCGGAACCGGCGCGGGTCGTGCGGGAAATCGAGGGCGGCCTTGATGCCTTCGATCATCATGGTCCCGCCGCCGCCTTCGAGCGAATCGACGTAGGCAAGGGCCTTGCGCACGTTCCTCCGTGTCGCGGGCACGGGACTCGGGCCGAAGTGCGAGGCGTTCTGCGAGAAGCGGATGACCTGGAAGGTATCGTCGGGCTCGAGCTTTCGCAGGGCCCGCTTGATGGCCTCCTTGGCCTTGGCGATGGGTTGGCCTCTCATGCTGCCGGAGCAGTCGAGCACGAAGACCATCTCCATCGGGGCGCGTTTGACTTGCCGCAAGTCGTCCGGCGGATACAGCATCAGCGTGAAGAACCCACCTCGCTCGTCCTGATGCGTCACGAGGGCGGATTTGACCGTCTTGCCGGCAACCTTGTACCGCAGGACGAAATCTTTATTGGGGATGTTGTCGAGCGGGCTGAGCTGAACGTGGGCTTTCTCCGCCCCTTCCTTGCTGTTCTTGATGGCGTGACTGGGACAGGCAATCTCCTCGATTCGGACACCCGCGTCGATATCCACGGCCAGGGAGATATCGTGTCCGCTGCGCTCGTGCGGCTTGAGGTACTGGACTTCGGTCTTCTGCCCGGAGAGGCCCTGCTTGCCACGACCGACGGCCCCGACGCCGTCCGTGAAGCCGGGCGGATTGAAACGCGGGCCGACTACCATCGGGAAAACGAATTCGTACCAGCCGTCCACGTAGGCAAGCGTGTTGAAGTACTTGATGTTGACATCGATCTCCTTGCCCGGCTCGATATTGGCGACCTTCTGCGTGAAGATATTCGGCCGCTCCTGCGTCAGCAGCGAGGCGACGTGGCCCTGCCGCCGGGCCTCGCGATAGATCTCTTCAGCCTCCTGCCGCTCGCGGATGATTCCGCGAATCCGCCGCTCGCCGATGACCATGATGAACTCGTTGACCGCCGCATTTTGTGGCAGGGGAAACACGTACACCGCTTCGATCTTCTCATCGAATGGGTTATGAAACTGCTGCGTGACCTCGACCGTCGCGATGTACCCGCAAACGCGCCCCCTCACATCCGTATGCTTGAGCGGCAGCGGCACCTTCTCCTCGCCCTTCTCAACCAGCATCGCGCCGGACCCGGGCGTGTCATACTCCGGCCCGGTCGCCTGCGGCGCCTCCGGCCGCGAAATCACCCAAATCTCGTCCTCCACGACGCCCGCAAGCAGATCGGCCGTCTGAGGCCGCTTCGATGATACAGACTGGCCATAGCGGTATGACAAAGCTTCCAGTCGGCGTCTGTCGGTGGGGGTCCCGACTGACATCGGCACAGGTAATCGTCCCACGCTGTGCCCCCCCAAACCTGACGTCTCCGCGTCAGGTCCGCCGACCTCTATCCCCAGCCGCCTTTGTCCACGAACGACCTCGACCTGTCGGGAAGTGGGTCGCGGTAAAGAGATATCTGGGACTGTGGACGAAGATGCTCGGCCACTGGGAACGGTCATTACAACCTCATCACTGTCCTCTTCCCGCGAGGAGGAAAGCGGTTGAAAGAGGTCGTGGGCTCTTGGCTCCAATGTCTCACCGGGAGGCGGGAGAGGTTCCAGGAGAGCGGCGGTCTCGTCGAAGACGACGTCAACCCGTGTGAGAAAGTAAAGGCTCGCTCCGGCCGTTATGGCAGCCGCTACAACAGATGATAGAAGAATCGCTTTTCTCATTTTCTATCTCCTCTTTCCAGGTCGAGCCGCGCGGATATTTCGTGGCCCTCTGCATCCGCGGCCGTCGTGAGTTTGAGGTCGTATTCGGGCTCGGCGTCGCCGAGGATTTGGAGGTGGATGGTGGCGATGCGCGTGCGGCCTTGGGGAAGGTCGGTGCCCGTATTGAAGGCGGCGATGATGATGCGGTCGTTCATCAAGGCGGCCGGATCGTAGTACGGGGCCTCTTGGAAAGCCGGGTGCTCGCCGCCCTCGACGCCGACGATCTTGATCTGAGGTTCGTAGTGACGCCGCGAGGCGTTGTCTTCCCCGGAAGAATATGCCCTTGCGGGCACACTACAAACGAGCTCGAACTGGTACGCCGCTAACGGCCGGCGGCCGGAATCGAGATACACGTGCACCGGGGCAAAGCGCGTCTTCAACTCAGCGGCGGGCCTGTTCGCCGGGCCTGCCCCATGCGTCGGCATCAGGACCCTCAGGGCCGCAGCGATCAGGCTTAGTATCAGATACCTCTTCATCGTCAGACTCCCTTTTCGAGACGCACGGCGGCGAAGGCGACGAGATCGACGTCGTCGCGGTCGATCCGGCCGTCGCCGTTGAGGTCCCACCTGGCTTCGATGCGGCCGCGGGCCTCGATATGCCGGGCCAGCCGGAATGCATCGAGAATGTCCACGCGACCGTTGCTATCAACATCAGCCCGTCCCTCCGCCCCGGCGGCAGGCAGCGCTGCGGGCATCTCCGGGCTGATTCTTTGGGCGGTGAGGTGTCCGTTCAACTGGGACTCGGCGGACTGATACGTCGTCGGTACACCTGCGTTGTAGAGGACGACAGCAATAGCGATCAGCGCGGCGGCTGCAGCGATGCCGGCCGCCCACCGCAGGCGTATGACGAGCCGGCGCGGCCGGGCGAAGTGCCGGCGCGGCCGGGCGAAGTGCCGGCGGGCCTGGCCCAGGATCGCTTCATCGACCTGCGGCGGCACCGAACCGGCCGGCTCAAAGAGGGCCTTCAGGTCCGCGCGGAAGCCGTCCGACATCTGCCGCTCCAAGTCGTCGAATTGTCCGTTGTGTTCGGTCATAATCTGGTTCTCCTATCCTTTAAGCACGCGAGCCGGTCCAGAAGTTCCACGATCGAGACTTTTTTTGGGCTTGGCTCAATCTTCTCCGCGTTGGGCCAAGACTCGAAGGAGGTTCAGAGAGGATCGAGCACCGCTGTCTGTCATTCCCGCGCAGGCGGGAATCCAGTATCCTGAGAATGGCCCCCCGCCTGCGCGGGGGTGACAATGGAGGGCGCTGGATGCCACCCGCGCGCCGGAGGCGGTACGCGTTTCTGAATCGGCCGAATCTCCTGGCGCTGCCCGACAGGAAGCATGTTTACGCGAGCGTGAGCATAGCACCCGGCGTAGAAACAAGGGGGCGGCGTCCACGTTACCTGAGGAAGTATTCGCGTGTGTGCGGATCGGTGCGGAGGGTCTCCATCGCGCGATGGAGTCGGGATTTGACGGTGCCCGTCGGGACGCTCAGCGCTTCGGCGATCTCATCGAGGCTCATGTCGTCAACGAACCGCATGAGGACGACTTCCCGCTGGTCGTTGGGCAGTGCGGCCAGCGCCGCCGCCAGTTCCGTACGGGGTGTGGCCGGAGTCGTTGGGTCGGGAATGCCCGTCAGAAGCCGCTCATCAGCCGGAGCGCCCCGTCGGCGGCGGAGATTCAACGACACGTGCCGGACGACGGGATAGAGGAAAGTCGTCATCGACGCCGTTAGTCGAAAGCCGGGGAACTTCTTCAGCACGTACGTGAACGTCTCCTGGACGACGTCGAGCGCATCGGCCTGGTTGCCGGTGAAGCGCCAGGCCAATCGATAGACCCAGTCCCGGTAGCGGTGGTAGAGCGCCTCGAATGCCTCCGCGTCCCCCCGGTTCGCTCGCTCAACCAATTCGTCGTCTGCTCTCACGTTGGGCCCCGCGCAATGCGAATGGCACTCGCCTCAAGCCGGCCTGCCGGTCTCAGACCACCGCTTATTCTACAGACGAGGATCGAGTTTGGCCAGTGCGTAGGCCGGATGGCCCGTATGGGGCCTGTGAGATGCATTCGGAGGCGTGCGCGGTACGCGCTCCGTCAGATGCAATCTGCGCGTGGACTGACTGTCGGCGCCGGATTCGAATTCCGCCCTCGCGTTCTTCGGTTATCCAACGTCCGGCCGTTGCCCGCTCACGGGCCGCCGAAGCTCAGGATCCAGAGCGTGCTTTCGGCCGTGAAGGAGCGACCGTCGACGAGCCTGCCGGTCACCTTCACGTCAAACTGCCCATACCCGTCGGTCGCCGCAAGGATGGAGGCCACATCGAAGGAGCACAGAACCTTGCCCTGCTCGCTCGTGCCGTAGATGGTCTGGCCCGTCCCTTGGATGCCGCCGGGGGTCAGAACGAGCGGGACATCGGCGATGAGTTCCTTACCCTTGCCCTCTTCCAGATACACGATCGCCAGAATGGTCGCGCCGGTCGAGCTGTTGCGGAAGATGTATGTCGGTCGGAGGAAGAGCTGGGCCGTCACCGGCCTGACGCAGACAACGGCATCAACGCGGGCTTTGCTGGGACTCGCCTGTCTGCTTTGAATCACGGCCACATTGCTGATCACGGTGTTCGGCTCGGTTCGCGCCTTGACCTGGGCGACGAGGTTCAGGCAGACTTCCTCAGTGGGCGCGAGCGGGGGACAGAACCACGTGTAAGAGTGTGTGTTCGGGTCGTAGAAGCCGAAGTCCCCGTCGCCATCGGCCGTGATGAAGCCCATCTCCTCAGGGAGCGTATCGACGAGCGAGATATGGGTGACGGTGGTGTCCTTGGACGGATTGCGGTAGCAGAGCTCGTAGGTGATGTCTTCGCCGGCCTCAACGCACGGCCGTCCCCTGTCATCGATTTCACCGGTCGAGCCTTCCACGATGGTCTTTCGCATCTCGAGCGGCGGATAGCTGGCGGTCACAACGATTGTATCGTCCGTGGTCGCGGTAAGGCCGCTCTCAACGAGGGCTTTGTTCGTGACCACGGTCCCGACCGGCACCTCTCTGCCCACGCGGACCACCAGATCGACCGCCACCTGTGCGCCCGCAGGCAGCCATGGAAAGAGCCAGGTGTAGGTATGGCGGGCCGAATCGTATTCGCCGCGCGGCTCCTCGTCCGGCCCTTCGGTTCCCGAAGGACGGACGGGATCCGTCACTCTTGCGCTGACGAACTCCACCTCGGCGGGCAGGCGGTCGATCACCCGAACGCCAGTCACCGCGTGTGCGTTGTCCTTGTTGTCCACGTATATGCGATAGGTGACTTCATCGCCGGGATTGACGAAGATCGGCTCGATCCCGTCGTTTTCCACCGAGCCATTGACGACGACCTTGCTGATGTTTAGCGGCTTGTATGTCACTTCCGCTGCGATGGCCTCGCTGCCCGTTGTGGTGGGCGGGGTCTTGTCCGTATCCATGGTGATCAGGTTGACGATGAGCCGCCCGACGGCTGTCTCGGGCTTGAGCAGGCAGACCAGCTCGAGACACGTCGTGGGGCCCGCCGACAGGGGCGGATTCTGCCAGATGTACGTATGCGTGTTCGGATCGTAGTGCCCGAAGTTGCCGTCGCCGGTGGCCCTGACGAACGTCATTTCGTGGGGCAGTCTATCGATGATGGAAATCTCCTGCAGGTCGTAGCCCTCATGGTCGAAGCAGATGGAATAGGTGACCTCGTCGCCAATAGCAATCTCGGGGATTTCCCAGTCGTTCGGCTCTCCGCCGAGAGCGGTCCGGACCGTCTTCCTCAGATGTAGCGGGTTGTAGCTCGTGTGCCTGGCTGGGACGACCAGCCCCGTGGGATTGCCGATGTCCTCGACGGTCTGGATGAGCTGGAGGTCGGGATCGAAGACCAGCAGGTCGTCGCCGCCCGGGCGAGCGTTCTGGCCTGTCGAGGTGTAGACGAATCCGGTGGCGGGATCGACCCCGAGGCCCATGACGCCCGCATCCGGAGCGATCTCGACCTCCTTTTCCACGCCGGTGACCAGGTTGTATTGGATCAGGTGGAAGTTGTAGGCGAAACCGCCGCCACAATAGAGATAACCTCGTTCCGGATCCACTGCGACACTGATAGTCCTGCGACTGACGCGGATCGTCCGCATCAGGCGCCAGTCCCAGGTGCTGTAGACAGTGACATCCTGACTCGCATTGCCGACGTACAGTAGGTCGTTCATCTCGTCCAGGGCGATGCCGTAGGCGTTCGCCCCTTTGAGTATGAACGGCGAGCCCAACACATGGTTCAGCTTGCCGTCTACCGGATCCCAGACGTAGGAATACAGGTTCCCTGTTTCGCGGTCGACGCAGTACAGCAAATCCCGACCGTGGTCGTATATGATGCCGGCCAGATCCTGGGAGCCCGGGGCACTGGTCGTGCGGGCGACTTCCAGCGTGCTGGCATCGAGCACTTGGAGGAAATTCGAGCTCTCGAACGTGATGAAGAGGTTGTCGGAATAGGAATCGACGGCCAGGCCAATCGTGCCGGAACCGCGGAACGGCACTCCATATTCCGCCTGAAAGGTCAGCAGTCCATCCGGACCGATGTCATAGGCGTGGATGGGGGTCGCGAAATCGTAGCTGGTGACTTCCGCGATAACGTATAGTGACTTTGCCGTGGTGACGCCCGCCGCGCCGGCCAGCAGGAGCATTGCCGCCAGGATCGCCGCCATCGGCGCCTTGTCCCCGAGATCATTGGATCTTGCCAACAGGCCGAACGGGGCCGTCTTGCCTGTTCTACAGGCATTGGATTCGAAACGCGTTTTCATTTTTGAGCCCACCCAGTTTTCGATTGTGGTTCCGTGCCGATTGGACATACCTGTGGAGGGACCGGCACCGCCGGTGTGTGGGGACTCCTTTCATCACAACCCTCCATAGCTACCAACCGTATTCTACGGAGTAAGAAGCTGGTTGTCAACATAAATGTACGCCCCGGCACCTTGGAACTTCTTTCAGGCACAGTACTTAACGCTCATTGGCGAGGCCGGCCTCTCCACGATCCCCAACCGTCATCCCGACACCACCGGCCATCAAGATAATTGTCGTTGCTGCTGAGACGCCCGAAATCCGCCGGCAAGGGGCCGAATACCGCTTCTCGGCCAAGATCGAGCCCATTGCCGCCATGGGAGTCCGGGTCGGATGGGCCGTATTCCAGATTGGCGTACTCACCGACCCACAGCCAGGAGGTCAACGTATCGGTCCACTGCCGCCCTGCCCACGCCGCGATGGCCGGATCAGATTCCGGACCATCTGGGGCCGGCGGCTCAATCAACGTCAGGTTCGTGCTGAAGCAGGCTCCCGTGCCCGTCCGTGTGTCCTCGCCGCGGATCAACCGATACGGACCCTCGACGATCACGCGATTGTTTCGGGCGTCCATCTTGACGCAATCACTTTCGAGAACAGCTCCGTTTGTGCACACCATTACCTCGTCCCGCAATGTGAAATCACGTGCGCCGGCCGACAATTGCGCGCTACCGCACAGCGCTTGAAAGATGGTTTCCTCGCCGCGACAGACGCGCCAATCCACTCCCCGGACCCGTACTTCAGCCGTGTTCGTCAAGTCCACGGAAACGGCCCAGCCGTCCGCATCGCCCAATAGATCCTCGAACAAGCCCGGTGCCGCCCCGTGGAGCTGGCCGTCCCATGAGGGTGCGAACAGGTCGCGAAAATCCGCCAGGAGCGACCGCCCGCCGACGGACGGCTCAGGCGACGCGGATTCGAGGAACGCAATATCGAGGTTGTCGATACGCACCACAGTCTCGCAAGCCGCCCCGAGCGATTTCAGGGCACTCGGTTCAGCCTGAAGGTTGTCAAATCTAAGCCGGTAGGCCGAGCGGTCCGCCGTCTGTGGGGCTCCTCGCCGGACGGAGATTGGCCCGGTCTCGTTGCTGCTCACTGAGGGTACGACCACAAAGGAAAAACTGGGGGATTCTTTCAGACAGGCCGATACCGTCCCATAAGTGGCGAGGATGAGGATCCCGGCAAGCCAGAACGCCAGCAGCGCGAGCAGCTTGCGAGGGGTAAGCAGGTCCGAAAACGTGGTGTCGCGCTCAATCTTCCATTCCATGGATACGACTCTTTCACTTTCACTGCAGCCGACGGAATCCACCCTCCGTCGTCCGTCTGAGCCGGCTGAAAGCTCCTTTGTCCGCCCGATATATACGCCGGACCGACCGTAAGTCTTTTCTCAGAGTCGCTTTACGCCCGTCGCCGAACTGGGGCGCCATTGGCGGCCATCGGAGGCTCTGCCCTGCTGTGGGGTGTACCCACAAGCGGAGCGGCTGGCCAATCCAGACGCCGAATGGACGCGCAAGGCCGGTCTGACTGGTGGTCCGTTACGGGCCGAAACGAATATCGGCTCATAGGGGCACTCAATAAAGTTAATTTGGGTAATCTGGTGAATTCGGCGCGCCGCGATGGTTAGTGTAGATATCGATTGAATTCTCCGTGGCGCAGTGCGGGCATCCAAGTGGCAGCCTCCAGGCCGAAGGCCTTGGCGGCAGGGCATGCAATTCCCTTCGTATACAATTGTTCGGCTCGTGTCCTTTCGACAACTTGACAGTGGCTGGGACGGCTACTATAGTCACTGTCTGATATTGGAACCGTACCCTCGTGCAGTCTTTGAAAATGACGCGAGCGTTCTCGTTGGAGGCTCTTTCGCCGTTGCTCGTTCATGGACGAACCACAACACACAATCCCGACTGCCGAACCCTGCCTCACCGGGTCTGAGGCCGCCTTCTCTGGTGAGCCGGCTTTCTCTCGCTACGTTCGCCTGCTGTGGAGACGAAGAGCCCTGCTCGGCGTTGGCTCGCTGTTGCCGGCCCTGCTTGTGGGCCTGCTTCTGAGCCTGTGGCCCCGCAAGTACAGCGCGACGTTCGTCTACGAGCGTCCGCTCGCCGAGAGCGAGTACAGCGTGCTATTGCGGCGGTTCTACAGTCAGGAGAACCTGGATAAAATCGTCGGCCGTCTGCGGGAGCAGGGGCTGACCGAGTATGCCGGCAAGCTGCTGGCCCCAACGGAACGGTCGTTCGAGAGGCTGATCCGGTTCGAGGTTGCTCCGATGTACCCGAAACGGCTTCAGACCACCGACCCAACCACCTCCGAGCGAATCAGCGCGTTCCAGGCACAACTGCTGTTGATTCGGATCATGGGCAATTCGAGGAAAGAGGTCTCCGGCGTCGCCGCCGTCGTGACGGGCAATGTCGAGAGTATCCTTCCCATGTACGAGATCCGCAAGGCGATCAAGGACTCCATCCAGCGGTTCAAGACCCGGGCGGCCGAGATCGAAGACAGCCGGTTCAACCTGATGCTCGACCTGCAGAGAGAGAAGGCCAAACTCGAGAAACTCAAGGAGCTGGACGACGATTCTTCGGGCACAGAGGGTGTGATCCTGCAGTTCACGGATGTCCAGAACAGCCAGGAGTTCTTGCCCCTGTCGTACCAGGTTCGGGCCGTGCAGTCGAAGATCATCGACCTCGAGGAGACACTCACCAGTGACAGGGAACGATATGATTACTACCTCCATGTGCTGGACCTGAATAATCGGCTGCTCGCCAGGATCGAGGAGAGCCTGCTGTCCTACTATACGGTGCAGCAGTTCCTCGATTTCCTCGGCCAGGAATTGCTGGCGTGCAAGGACGGGGCCGTCTGTGATTACCTGAAGTCCTACATCCGCGAGACGCAGAACCTGATCCTCGTCAATACACGTGCCGGCGAAAACCCCGTGGTCTATCCCGTTCCCAAGTATATCGTCAAGAGCAGCGCCCTCACATGGATCGTGTGCCTGATGGTCGCCGCCCTCGCGGCGGTCCTGCTCGAGTGCCGGCAGGAGCGGCATAGACCGACATGATGAATCACGGGTGGTTCGTGAGTCGCCGGCGCACCGCCGCGTTATCCTGAAATGTTCAAAACAATCAAAGCCGCGTCGGGCCACAATCGCAGGGTGCTGAACAACTTCTTCTCGCTCTCCGTCGTCCAGTTCGCCAACTACCTGGCCCCATTGATTACACTGCCCTATCTGTTTCGCGTCCTCGGACCATCCCGGTACGGACTGATCGAGCTGGCCCGCGCCGTCAGTGTCTACTTTCTGATGCTGACGGACTATGGCTTCAGCCTCTCGGCGACTCGAGAGGTCTCCGTGCATCGGGAGGACCCGCAGAGAATATCGGAAGTGTTCTCGGCGGTCCTTCTTCTGAAATTCCTGTTGATGCTCCTCAGTTTCCTCATGTTGTCGCTGATCGTATTCGGCGTCCCCAATCTCAGGGCCGACTGGCGGGTCTACTACCTGGCGTTCGGACACGTCGTGGGGATGTGGCTTTTCCCCATCTGGCTCTTTCAGGGATTCGAGCGAATGAAACATATCGCGGCGCTGAACCTCGCCGCGAAACTCCTCTTCATCGTTTCTATCTTCGTCTTTATCAGGGAGTCGGACGATTACCTATACGTCCCTCTGCTGCAATCCGCGGGCGTCATCGCGATCGGGCTGGCGGGATTGTTCCTGGCGCTGCGCACGTTTCCCGTCCGGCTCCACGTCCCCTCGCTCGACGTGCTCAAACGCGAGCTGCGCAACGGCTGGCACCTGTTCATCGCCAGGATGGCGACGAGTCTCTACACCACGAGCAATATCGTCATTCTGGGCCTGTTCACGGACAGCTCCTTCGTGGCCTACTACGCGGCCCCGGATAAGATCGTGCGGGCCGTGCAGGGGCTCCAGATCCCCCTCTCACAGGCGATCTTTCCTCACATCGGCCGGTTGGCGTCGCAATCGAAACAGGCGGCCATGTCGTTTACCTCGAAGGTCGCCAAGATCGTCAGTGTGGTGACGCTCCTGATGTCGGTCGGCTTGTTCATCGGCGCCCCGGCGATCGCGAGAGTCGTCCTCGGAGAGCAATCCGCCGCCGGTGTGCCGGTGCTTCGCATCCTGTCGCCTCTGCCGTTCATCATCAGTCTGAGCAACATCTTCGGCGTGCAGATCATGGTCAACTTCGGGCTCCAGAAGACCCTGACGAAGATCCTGATCGTCGCCGGCGTCCTGAATATCCTCATCGCCCTGTCGCTCGTGATGCCGATGCGGCATCTCGGCGTGGCCGTCGCGGCACTCGTAACGGAGACCTTCGTCACGGCCGGGACGTTCGTCGCCCTGCGAAGAAGCGGGCTGCATCCGTTCAAGACCGGGACCGACAGATCACACCCCGAATCATCGGCGGAAAGCAAGGGCTGAAATGGGTGGACGATTTGAGCATCGGTGGTAAACTGGCGTTTCGGACGGACCCGCCCGGCACCATCTGCGGGGCCGGCCGAACCTCCTTTCCGGAAGATGCGAATACGTGCCTGAAAGCGAAGAAAAGACAGCCACCGTCGTGGTGACCTACAACAGGAAGGACCTGCTCGGTGAGTGTCTGGATTCTCTGCTGGGGCAGAGCCTCCCGCCGGATGCTCTCTACATCATCGACAACCACTCCACGGACGGCACGTACGAATCGCTTCTCGCCAGAGAGCTGATCGCACCGATCGAGTCGACCAGTGACAGGCCGGTAGAGTCAGTCCGGCCCGTGACCGGCCTTTCCAACCGGCGGCTCGAAGTCCGTTACGTCCGCATGCCCGAGAACACGGGCGGCGCCGGCGGGTTCCACGAGGGCATGAAGCGCGCCGTCGATGCCGGCTTCGACTGGCTGTGGGTCATGGATGACGACCTGTTGGCCGCTCCGGATGCGCTCGAGGCGCTCGTGCGCAAAAAAGAAGTCCTGGAGGCCGGTCAGAATGGCTCCTGCCTGCTGAACTCGCTGGTCCTCTCCAAGGGCCATGCGGACCAGGACAGGCTGGCGTTTCCTCTGCAGGAACTGTCCGCCGGCGGCAGCCCGAGGATAGGGGTCTACCACTGGCGGCTGTCCGAGGTTCGGAACCAAGTCCATGACGGTCTTTATCGCTGGATCTGCCCGTTCAACGGGACGCTGATCCCGGCCCGGGCCATCCGCGAGATCGGTCTGCCGAACCGCGAGTTCTTCATCAAGGGCGATGAGAAGGACTTCCTCTGGCGCGCGGCCGGGAAGTTCAGCCTGTACACGGTCGTTGACAGCAGGGTCTTCCATCCGCAGCCCCGGAACGATATCTTTGACTGGAAGCAGTATTACCAGATTCGGAACATGCTGATTGTGAACAGGCATTTTCGTTTCACCATCCTGCGGAACCTGAAATTGATCGTGGTCGGCGTGCTGCGGGGTCTGCGGCACGGCAAGCCGGGGCTGGCCATCGTCCTGCGGGCCATCCGGGACGGACTGACGGGACGTCTGGGAAAACGAGGCGATCTTCCGACATGACTCGATACGTGGTCAATCCGTTGTTCGTGTTCCTGGCGGTCTGGGGCTGTGCGGCCGGCTTCTACGTTGCCGGTCTGCACACGGGCCTCTTTCCGCCGTCCGAGCCGTTCGCCCTGGGCCTCGTCCTGCTGAACGTGGCCACGTTCTCACTGGGCTACCTGACCTGGAACACGTTCCTTCGTCTGCGGCCTCAGGACACAGACGCCGAGTTCTCCTCCGGCGTGGCGCTGACGCCCGAACGACTGCGACGCGCCCTGCGCGTGACTTTGGCGTTCGGGGTGGTCGCCTTTCTCTTGTGTGCCGCCCGGCTGGTCCTCGTCGCCTCCGCGTATCACGTCGGACTTGCGACCCTGTTGTCGGACCCGGTCCTGTGGCGCGGCAGGCTGACGACCTATATCGCCGCAACCGTCCAGCAAACCACGCTCGGCTCCATCGCCATCTCCATCACCAGCAGTATCTTCTCCATCGGATTCGTGCTCCTCGGCATCTTTCTCTACTTCGGTCGCAGCCGACGGCGATATTTGTACGTGCTTTCCTTTCTCCTGCTGCTGATCGGCATAAGCCTTCTGAATCTCAGTCGCAAGGAGATCTCCGTCAACGTGCTGTTCCTGATCTTCTCCTACCTGTTCATGCATCATCTCTATCGGGTGAGACCGGCGCGCGAAGTCGTGCGTACCCTCGTGCTCCCGCTTGCCGCGGTCGCCTTCCTGTACGTCGTCATCGAGCTGCTCCTGGCGAAGGGCGCCACCTATGGACCGCGCGGAAGACTGGCGGGCTTCCTCTTTTCTTTATACTGGTACACTGCCTCGCCGCTGGGCGCTCTCGCTGAGTTCCTGGCGGATCGCGAAGAGGTCTACGCGCTCGGGCAAAGTCTCTTTCTGCCAATCTACAAATGGCTGTATCGGTTCCACCTGGTCCCGCCGAGCACGGTCGCGCTGTTCGGGGAGAAGGTGTACATCCCCTACGTCGCCAACGTGTACAGTTATCTCAGGAACATCTACGAGGATTTCGGCGTCTTCGGCGTAGCCGTCGTGCCATACGTGCTGGGATGGGGCATCTGCGCCGCACAGCATGGAGCGCGGGTGTTGTTCGGCTGGCTGAATCTCTACCTGATCCTGCTGACGCTGCTGATCTTCTCCTTCTACAGTTACTTGCTCGTATCGAACCAATACTATTTGCAGGCGGCGATCGCGCTGGTGTTCTTCCGATTCCGCCTGACGGATTTGGACAAGGCGGGGCTGTAAGCGCGATATGGAGCCGCGGATACGAGTGCTGAAGTGTATTCTGGACAGCCGTTTTGGCGGCCCGCACCGGCGAAGCTACGCCATCGCCGAGCGGCTCCGGGCCGAGGGAATTGACAAGATCTTTCTGTTCGGCCACAAAGGCGGCGAGCCGGCGCCGCCCGGAGCGGCGGGGTCGTACTACTTAAAGCATCTGCAATTCATGAGGCGAAGACACGCGGTCCTCCATCTGCTGGGCTTTCTCCTGTTCCTGCCGTGGAATCTCATTCGTGTGCGGCGGATCCTCAGATCGGCAGGCATCGACATTGCCGACGTCGACGGGGTCACCAACCTCGTGCCGGCGCTTGCGGCGGCGTGGAGCCGGGTCCCGATCGTCTGGCACTACAACGATCACCTTCCCGGCCCAATCGAGAGATTGATCCTGCCCCTCGTGGCGCGGCTGTCCACAGCGGTTGTCGTCCAGGGCGAGCAGCTCAAGCAGAAGCGCACCGGGTCGCGTCCGCGGCTCCATGCCAAGACCGTCGTGATCTATCCCGGGGTGGACACGCAGAAGTTCGACCCCGACGAGCGCAAGGCCGGCGCACGCCGGAGAGTGACAGAGGAGTGGGGCGTCCCGTTGGATGGCCCGCTTATCGGCACAATCGGCAACGTCAACCGGTTCAAAGGCCATGTGTATTTCCTTCGGGCCGCCGCCCGCATCAAGCAGCACATTCCAACCGCGCGGTTCGTACTGGTAGGTAGAAAGCTGGAAACGGACCTGCGCTGCTGGGAGCAACTGCAGCAGCTCACGGCGGAACTCGGCCTGAAGAATGATGTGATTTATACAGGTTTCCGCGATGATGTGCCGGACGTGCTGGCCGCCCTGGATGTGTTCGCGCTCTGTTCCATCCGCGAATCCTGCCCGAACGTGCTGCTGGAGGCGATGGCGATGAGAACGCCGGTGGTGACGACGGACGTCGGCGCCGTGGGCGAGTTGGTCCAACCCCGGGAAACGGCGTTCGTCGTGCCGGCCGGCGATGCCGAGGCCATTGCCGAGGCGGTGCTGGCCTGCCTGAATATGCCCGAAGACGAGGTTCGCCGGATGACCGAGGCGGCGAGAAAAACAGTTGAGGACAGGTTCGGAATTGATACAATGGCCCGACGACAATTGCATGTTTACCAAAGCACCAGGCGGGCGAGCACGCCCGGCGCCGCAGACCTGCGCTTTGGCCCCCGATGGGAGGGGGAAAGGAATAAGGAGCGGTAGTGAAAATCCTGTTGATAGACCCTCCGTTCTACAGGTTGATCGGCTTCTATAATCGGTACTTTCCACTCGGCCTAGTGAGCGTGGGAACGGTCCTGAGCGAGGCGGGGCACGAGGTGGTTGTCTACGACGGCGACTACAACGAGGACCCGTGTGCGATGGACTACGCGCGTCTGCCGGAGTACTATCCGCGGTACCTCGACTCCTTCGGCGATTCGGACCATCCCGTCTGGCTCGAGGTGCGCCGGACGATCGAACGGACGGGGCCCGATGTTGTCGGGATTTCCATCTGGACGGCGTATGCCGCCTCGGCGTTCCGGGTCGCCGAGATCAGCAAGGCGATTGACCCGGCTTGTCCGGTCGTCGTCGGCGGCCCCCATGCGACGGTCCGGGCCGAGGAAATCTTAAGAATCTCGCCGGCCGTGGATTACGTCGTCCGGGGCGAGGGCGAGATCACGACGGTGAACCTGATGGCCCGAATCACCCGCGCCGAGCCGGACTTGAGCGAGGTGGCGGGCCTGTCCTTTCGCAAGGACGGCGCCGTACGGCACAACCCGCCACGAGAGCGGATCCGGAACCTGGATGACCTGCCTCTGCCCGACCGGACGCTCCTGGTACATCGGGACACATACTCCTCGGAAGATATGGGGTTGGTCATGACCAGCCGGGGCTGTCCGTTCGCGTGCTCCTTCTGCGCCACGGAGACGAGGCAGGTCCGATACCACTCCATCGAGCGTGTCCTCGCGGAAATCCGGCAGGTCAAGGCAGACCATGGCACGACGCAATTCAGCTTCAAAGATGATTCCTTCACCGTCAACAGAAAGAGGGTCATCGAGTTCTGCGACGCCCTGATCCGCGAGAACGTGGCCATCGGCTGGGAGTGCAACACACGGGCCGATCTCGTGAGCGAGGAGATGCTCGCCCGAATGAAGCAGGCCGGCTGCAACAGCATCAAGGTGGGGATCGAGTCAGGCAGCGAGGCCGTGCTCGAACGGATGAACAAGGGAATCACGCTCGACCAGGCCAGAAAGGCGGCGGAACTGTTGCGTAAGGCCGGTATTTACTGGACGGGGTACTTCCTCATCGGCACGCCGGGAGAAACGTTGGAGGATATTTACAAAACCCTCGATTTCATGTATGAAATCAGGCCCGATTTTGCATCCCTCGGGGTCTATGAGCCGTTCCCGGGGGCGGTCATGTTTGACGACGGGGTCAAGCGGGGTCTGGTAAAACCCGATATGACAGAGGCAGACTTCTACGCCACGTTGCCCAACGACTATTACCGGGCGGACCCCAGGCGTCATGTGGAAACCATGACGCCGGAGGAGTTTGCCGCCGTGGAAAGAGAGATGAAAGAGCGGTTTCATCGCTACAACGGGCATTGGCGGCGGATCCTGAATCGGGCCCGAGCGCGGACGGCACAATACGTGCGGTCCCCGCATGTGCTGTACACAGATTTCCGGAAGTATTTGAGTTGGCGTTGACGATATGGGTAATGGAGCAGGCGTGGTGCACGAGATGCATGGAACGACGCCCTTTTGGAGGTATGAATGAGAGTCTTTATCAGTGGTGTGGCAGGATTTCTGGGGAGCCATCTGGCCGATGCGTTTCTGGCGGACGGGCATGAGGTCGTCGGCTGTGACAACCTGACGGGTGGCTACCTGGACAATGTCCCCCGGGACGTTGAGTTTCACCACTACGACTGCACCTACTACAACTCCATGGTGAAAATCCTCAAGGGCTGCGACGTCGTCTACCATTGTGCGGCGGCCGCCTACGAGGGATTGAGCGTGTTCAGCCCGTATTTCGTGACGAAGAATATCGTCCAGGCGTCCGTCTCCCTGATCACGGCCTCCATTGCCAACAACGTAAGACGCTTCATTCTCTGCTCCAGCATGGCCCGCTACGGCGAGCAGGAAACGACCCCCTTTACCGAAGATATGACGCCCAGACCCCAGGACCCCTACGGCATCGGCAAGCTGAGCTCGGAATCCTTCCTGCGGAACCTGGCGACCATCCACGGCATGGAGTACGTGATTGCGGTTCCCCATAACGTGATCGGTCCCCGCCAGAAGTATGACGACCCGTACCGGAACGTGGCCAGTATCATGGTCAACCTCATGCTGCAAGGCCGGCAGCCCATCATCTATGGCGACGGCAACCAGAAGCGATGTTTCAGCTTTGTCCAGGATGACATCGACATTCTGAAGCGGCTGGCCACGGAAGATTGCGTCCGCGGGGAGATCATCAATATTGGCCCGGACGACGAATTCGTGACGATCAACGAGCTGGCCGGGATCATCGGCGAGCTATTGGATTTCGATGTGAACCCGCTGTACGTGACGGGCAGACCGACGGAGGTGCGGCTGGCCAACTGTTCGGCCGACAAGGCCAGGAGGCTGCTGGACTACGAGCCGAAGGTTTCACTTAACGAGGGACTGACGGCGATCATCGAGTACATCCGACATCGCGGCACCAGGCCGTTCAAGTATCACATCGACCTGGAAATCATCAACGAGAAAACGCCGGAAACGTGGAAGAACCGGCTCTTCTAAAGGGAACCGATACGTGACTGCAATACCGCCCTGTGAGGCCCCCGTGGGGCAACAGGCCTCTTCACCACCCCAGGAACCCGATACGGAGAAGGCCACCCTGTCCATCGTCATCATCAGCTTCAACGTCCAGAAGCTGCTTCAGGAGTGCATTGAGTCCATCTATCGAGAGACCACCGATATCGCGCCGGACATCTGGGTCATTGACAATCACTCGCGAGACCGAAGCGTCGAGATGCTCAAGGAGAATTTCCCGGAGCTTCACCTGATCGAGAACGACGAGAACGTGGGTTTCACGAGGGCCAACAACCAGGCGATCGTTCAATGCCAATCCGACTACATCCTCCTGCTCAATCCGGACACCGTGATCCAGGACGGCGCTCTGGACAAGATGATCCGATACATGGAGAAGCATCCCGACGTCGGCGTTTCCGGGTGCCGCCTTCTGAACGAGGATGGCTCGCTTCAACTCGCTTGCCGTCGGAGCATCCCATCGCCGGGCGTGGCGTTCTTCCGTCTGTCCGGGTTGAGCCGATTGTTTCCCAACAGCAAGAGGATGGCGAAGTACAATCTGACGTACCTGGATCCCGACCAGCCTCACGAAGTGGACGCCGTCTCGGGGGCCTTTCTGCTGATCCGCAAGCAGGTGGTCGACGAGATCGGCGGCCTGGATGAGAATTTCTGGATCTACGGCGAGGATATGGACTGGTGTATCCGAGCCAAGAGAGCGGGATGGAAAGTGATGTACTATCCCGACGCCTCCGTCCTCCACTACAAGGGGATCGGCTCCAGCACCAACAATCTGAAGACGAGCTACGAATTCTATCGCGCGATGTATCTGTTCCACCGCAAGCATTTCGCCCCGGACCACTGCTGCGTTGTCAATGCCCTGATCTACGCCGGGATCTTCGTGAAAGCGTGCCTGTCGTGGAGGCGATGGCTCTCCTGGCCGAAAGTGCGCCCCGGACGTTGACCCTGCGCGGCGAGTCAGGCCTCCCGATCGTCTTTGCCCGTTCGCTATTTCCGGTCGCCGGTGTCGTAGATGACAATCTCGTCGCGGCCTTGCCCGTCCGTCGCGAGTGACCACACCTTGTGCCAGCCGTCCAGTACTCGCGTTTGCCCCTCGGCGCTGGACACCGTCACGACGTAACGGACCTTTCGAACGTCCGGCTGCTTCTCATACGGAAACCCGCGACGACCCGCGTAAAAGCTGATACGCATGTCCGGCACAGCCACAACATCCTCCGCTCGCGTGTTCTCGCGCAGCCACGTGGCGGCGGTCCGGTAGCTGGCCTTGCGAACGTGAAGAGGCGTTAGAAGCTTCGGCACGCAAATTCCGATGCCGATGACCACAAGGATATAGAAACCCCACGATCTTCCGCGATCCCCGGATGCTTCATGCCTGTCGCGCGAGCGCCCGATCCGGCCCAGCCACTGGCCCATGAGGGCCAAGCCCGTCGGGATATAGAAGATGGTCAGTGCGATCAAGCTGAGGCTGTATCGCCGGCTCATTTGGGGCTCGAGCCACACCTGCCGTATGAGCATGAGGGCGACACTCGTCGCCACAAGGGCAATCATCAACGTCCGTTCCAGCCGCTCGGCCTTGTACCGGAGCCGGTAATAAAGGCCCAGCAGCCACGGCGCCAGAAAGAACACCATGAGATTCTCGGCCACCGCATCGAACACTTGATCGACCCCCGCCGGAAAGTCCGACAGACCCGCGTACTGCGAGCGAGAACAGGCATCGGCCCCGGCGCGACGCGGCACGACGTAAATCCGCACCAGTTGGCAGCTCTGCACTTGCCCGTCATCAACAATGATATTGATCTGATGCTCGCCCAGCGCATCGGGTCCGGGCCGCCACCGGAAGGTCCCGTCCTCCAGCGCCGCGCCGGCGGGGAGCTCGCCCACCACGGGC
>Ga0207752_1000104_pt1 | contig 36469 bp, 19 predicted proteins | sample Pon2CUnioCityCA_6_FD_187272 | JGI IMG/M metagenome (GOLD analysis project Ga0207752, IMG submission 187272) | Marine sediment microbial community from Union City, CA, USA - Pond 2C Sediment 2 (SPAdes) | ecosystem: Environmental > Aquatic > Marine > Intertidal zone > Salt pond sediment ... | reverse complement strand
ATGTCATCGCCCTCGGCGCCGTCGCCCCGCTCGAAGCTGTAGAGCTCGACGAGGCGGTAGAGGCTGCCTTCGGGGTAGATGGTGTCGATCATGAAGGGGGCATTGGTCTCGATGATCTCTTCCCGGCTGCCGTCTTCGACGCTGTTCGTAATCAGGCCCAGATCGCCGACCATGGCATCCTCGCCGGCGTTGCCTTCCATGTAGTCATCGCCCATCTGGCCGTACATGTCGTCGTTGCCACTGTTACCCAGCAGGTAGTCGTGGCCGTAGGCGCCGGCTTCCTCGGGGAAGGTCGCCATGACGACGTCGCGGACGACCATGTCCCAGCCGTAAGTGTCCAGGCGGAGCCAGATGCCGCTGCCGTCAACCCGGCGGGTGATGATGGCGTTGTCGCCGGTGATGTTATCGTCGCCGCTGCCACCACGGATGGTGTCGTGGCCGTCGGCCAGGTTGAAGGGCATGACGCCGCCGCCAATGTGCCCGTCGCCGGCGCTATTGCCGCCGGTGATGTCGTCCTGGCCGGCGTCACCGTAGATCAGGTCGGAGCCGTGGTTGCCTTCGATGGTGTCGTCGCCGTCGCCACCGTAGATGGTGTCGCCAACGCCGTCTTCGTCGGTCAACAGGTTGCAGGTGCTGTTAACGTCGGCATCGTCGATCCAGCCGTCGCCGTCGTTGTCCCGGCCGTCCTCACAGTCATAGTAGCTGCCCGGCTCTTCGCGGCCGTCACGGTCGTTGTCAACGCCGTCCGGCGGATCCTCGTTGAAGAGGCCGTCGCCGTCGTCGTCATTTTCGTCGTCGGCCTGGCCGAAGAGCAGGTCGCGCCCGCCTTCGCCGTAGATCACGTCACTGCCGTTGATGTCGGCGGCCAGGCTTTCATCGTGTTCGATAACGTCAAAGAGCCAGATGTCGCGGATAACGTTGCCGCCCGCGTTGGGATCGAGCTGCCAAGTATCGTTGCCGTCAGCAGTGCGGGTGATCCGGGCGTTGTCGCCGGCGATGACGTCGCCATCGTCAGCAGTCGTGGTGTCGCCGTCGTCACCGTAGAGGATGTCCCCGGCGTCGATCAGGCCGTCGCCGCGGATATCGGCTTCACTGGCACCGTCGACGGAGCCGCCGCCGATGCGGTAGGCACTGATGACGCCGGTGTTGGAGGAACCGCCACCGATGATGTCATCTTCGCCGGCGCCACCGTAGATGGTGTCGACGTTCTGGTTGCCTTCGAGATAGTCGTCGGCAGCGCCGCCGTGCATCTCGTCCTTGCCGCCCTGGCCGAAGAGCTGGTCGCTCTGCTCATCGCCGTACATTTCGTCGCCGCCGAAGAGGCTGACGTCGATGGTGTCGCCACTGAGGAGGACGTCGTAGAGGAGCACGTCGCGCCGCTCGCCGCTGGTATTGGGGTCGATCTGCCAGGTACCGTCAGCCTCCAGCGGGCGGCGGATGGTGCCGTTGTCGCCGAGGAGGACGTCGGTGCCCGCGTTGCCGTGCATCGTATCGACGCCGTCGCCGAGGCCGGCAGCGGTGGTGCCGCCAACCATGTCGTCGTCGCCCTCATTACCGTTCATCGTGTCATCGGCGGCATTACCTTCCATCTCGTCGTCGCCACTGCCGCCGTGCATCTCGTCGTCGCCACCCTGGCCGTACATCAGGTCGTCGTGGCCGTCGCCCCACATAAAGTCACCGGCGCTGACCAGCGAAGCATCGGGCGAGTCGAGGTCGCGCAAGATGCGCCGGTCGTGCTGGATGCCGTCGTTGTAGGAGTTGGATTGCCATTGGCCGTTCTCGTCGAGGGTGCGGCGGATGACGGCGTTGTCGCCGGCCATGACGTCGAAGCCATCGTTGCCGTGCATGGTGTCGACGCCGTCGTAGCGGCCGTCGACGCCGTCCGCCGGATCGTCGTTAATGGCGCCGGTGCCGCCGATCATGTCGTCGTTGCCCTCGTTGCCGTCCATGGTGTCATCGCCGGCGTTGCCTTCCATGGTGTCGTCGCCGCCGTTGCCTTCCATCGTGTCGTCGCCACCCTGGCCGTACATCACGTCGTAGCCGGCTTCCCCGTAGAGGAAGTCGCCACCGGCGGTGCCGGCCGGGGCCACGTCGCCTACCTCGGAGACGTCGAACAGGCGGATGGTGCGTTTGACGCTGGCGTTGAAGCTGTTGGTTTCCCAATCGCCGCCGTCCGCCGTACGCGTGATGCGCCCGTTGTCGCCGAGGATGACGTCGAAGTCATTTTCGGTGATGGTGCCCGCGCCGTCGCCACCGTAGATGGTGTCGGCGCCGTCCGGGTGGCCGCCGCCGTCCTGTTCGGTGCCGCCGATGAGGTCGTCCTGGCCGGCGTCGCCGTAGATGGTGTCGCCGCCGTTATTGCCTTCGACGTAGTCGTCGCCGGCGTTGCCGTGGATGGTGTCCACTGCGCCGCCACCGTAGATGTCGTCTGGATCCTGGTTGCCGTAGATGGTATCGCCGCCAAAGAGGGTGTTATCGGCACTATCCAGGTCGTATAGATGGACGGTGCGGATGGCGCTGCCGTCGACGAGGCTGCCGCCGGGGCGGCTGATGGTGCCGTTGTCCCCGAGAATGACGTCGGCGCCCTCGCCGCCGAAGAGGTCGTCGCCGGCGTCGGGCATGGCAGCAGCGCTGCTGCCGCCGATGATGTCATCCTGGCCGGCACCGCCCCACATATCGTCGCTATCCGCGTTGCCTTCCATGTAGTCGTCGTCCCCGTCGCCGTACATCTGGTCGTCGCCATTGCCGCCGTACATCTCGTCGGCGTCGATGCCGCCGCGCATGATGTCGCCGTGGTCATCACCGTACATCAGGTCGGCACCACTGTCGCCGAACATCGTGTCGACTTCGCTGCCACCGTGCATTTCGTCGTCATTGCGGCCGCCGCGCATGGTGTCGGCACCGGCGTTGCCTTCCATATAGTCGTCGTCGCCGTTGCCGAAGAGGAAGTCGCCGCCGTTGCCACCGGTGATGGTGTCGCGACCCTGCTCGCCCCAGATGTAGTCGGCGTGGTCGCCGCCGTCGAGGCAGTCAGAGCGGTCATCACCGCCGGCTGTGCTGCTGCAATCCAGGGTCGTGTCGCCGCTGCTGTTTTCGCCGGCGGTGACCAGGGCCCGCAGGCCGTCGCTGTCGAACTCGGTGCTGTGGTCGCGATGGTTGCCGCTGCCGTCGTTGTGCGCGGCTATGGTGCCTTCGTCGCCGACGAGGATGTCCACACCGGCCTCGCCATAGAGACGGTCACGGCCGGCGCCACCGCTGAGGTCGTCGTGGCCTGTGCCGCCGAATAGATCGTCGCTGCCACCCCGGCCGGTCATTTCGTCGTTGCCGCTGCCGCCATAGAGGTCGTCGTTGCCGCCGGGGATGGTGGCATCGTCGTCATCGCCGTCGAGGATGTCGTCGTCGTCATTGCCACAGAGGAGGTCGTCGCCGCCGCCGCCGGTGATCTCATCGCGACCGGCGTCGCCGAAGAGGATGTCATCCCCGGCATCGCCGTTGACGATGTCGCCGTCGTCCGTGCCGCCATCGTCGTCACAGGCGTCGAGGACGCCGCTGGCAGGCGCGGAGCCGCTGCCGAGGCTGGTCAGGCTGGCCTCGGCGAAGCCCAGGTTGCTGAAGAAGGCGTTATCGGGGCCGCCAAAGGCGATGTCATTGCCCCAACCGCCGGTGATGGTGTCGGCACCGTCACCGCCGAAGAGCCAGTCGGCCAGGTCGGCGTTGGCGCCACTTTCCTCCCCGGGGCCGCCGGTGAGGGTGTCGTCGCCGCCGTCGCCGTAGAGGCGGTCGCTGCCGGGGCCGCCGCTGATGCGGTCGTTTTCACTGCCACCCTGCAACTTGTCGTTGCCAAAGCCGCCTTCGAGGGCATCGCTGCCGCTGCCGCCGCTGACTTCGTCGTTGCCGGCCCCGGCCGTGATTTCGTCGTTATCGTCGCCGCCGAATAGCTTGTCGTCGCCGTCGCCGGCGCGGATGCGGTCATCGCCGGTACCGCCGTAAATCTCGGCTCTGAGGTGGAAGCCGACGATATTACCCTCGAGGGTCACACCCGGCTCGAGGGAGATATTGTCATTGTCGCTCCCGCCGTCCGCCCAGATGAGGGTGTTGGCGTGGACCTCGAATTCCTGATAGTAGCCAAAGCCGGCGATGGAGACGCGGGTGTCCGTCATGATTTCGCGCACGACGATCTCTTCCGCCGTCTCCCCTTCAAGAATATTGCGCTTATTGGCGTGGGGGCCGATGTTGAGAATCAGCTTATCTTTGGTGCTGCTATCCTCATAGTGGGCCAGTTGTGGTTCGGGCGGCTCGCAGGCTGCCGAGAATTCGAGCAGGGTCACGCGGGCCAGCTCGTAAGTCCAGGTCTTGCTGGTGAAGAAGAAGTCGACCTTGACAAAGGCTTCGAAGAAGGCCTCCAGCTTGCCGCGGACTTCGAAGAGACACCAGGGATTGGCAATCTTGTTGGCAATCTCCTCCATGCGTAGCTTGCCGTCGGGGTTGGGCCGGTCGTCGAGATCGAGCTCGAAGGTGAGCTCGATACCGCCGCCGACGCCGGCGCTGACCACGACCAGGTCCACGGCGGCGCGGGCACTGACGGTGCCCACGAGGCGCACCTCGGGCACGTCGTTACCCTCGGCGTCGAGGTCGTCGATAAAGAGGCCGTCCAGGAGATCCCCGGCGTTGCCGCCTTCGACCAGCTGGCGGATGCCGTAGGTGTCGTAGCCGATGGCGAAGCGCCCTTCGAGAGTTACCGATCCGGCGATGGTGACGGACATGGGCACGGGGCCGATGGCGAAGCGGAAAGTGTAGCTGACACCGGCCGTGGCCTTCATCGTGCCGAAGTCATAGCGGATGAGGGTGGCATCCTGGCCCATAATCAGGCCGAAGATTTGCGTCGGCTGATCGAGGAAGGGGAAGGTAAGGCCGCCCTTGGTAAATTCGGTACCGAAGTTTGACGTACTGGTCATGCCGCTGTCGGCGGCTTTGGTGGCAAGTTGCTGTTTCAGCTCCGCGCCGCTGAGGCTGTTTGCGCCGGGCAAGATAAGGTCACCGCCGGTGCCGGGGTTGGGGGTGGAGGTCAGGGCGTCGGCGGAGATATCAAAGGAGCCACCGTCGAGACCCAGCGGGATCCAGAGGGGGCCACCGTCGTAACCGGCTGCCATCTGGCTCACCTTGTCGGCAAACTCGACGATGTCCAGAATGCGCTCGACGAGGGTGAGGTCGGCGCCGGTCGCCACTTCGAGGAGGCTGATGAGGGTGATGTCGTCACCACCGGTGAGCTTGCTCAGGTCGCTGAGCACCGGCAGCGGCGCCCGCAGGGTGTCAATCACGGGCATGAAGGGGCCCGTAATCTTGTTAATTTGCTTGGTAATGGGTGCCAGGAAGTTACCCACAAACTCGCCGACGTCCAGGTGGAGGTTATCGAAGGCGATAACGGGCGGCTCTTTGAAGTTCGAGGAGAAGCCGCTGGTGCCCGCGGTGATGTCGGCGCCCCAGTCAAGGTGGAAGGTGCCCACCACGCTGGGGAAGGCGCCGGCGTCGTCGGCGTTAATGCCGGTGCGCACGCGCAGGTCGACGTTCGCGCCGGCGTCGACCACGATGTCCAGGTCGGCTTTGTTGTTGGTCAACTGCTGCAGGCCAATGCGGTCGCCGCTGTCGACCGAGAAGTCGAGGCCGGCCGTCATGCTGAGGGCGGTGCGGCTGTCGATGTCGCCGGTGCCGTCGCCGTCGCGCAGGGTCACCTGGAGGAAGCTGAGGACGCCGACGAGGCAGCGATCGTCGGAGAAGCTGGCATCGCGCAGGTCGCCTTCAGGATCCTCGGCCTGGACGTATTCGTCGAACTGACCACAGCCGTCTGCGCCGGCGCCGCCGGGGTGGGTACCGATACCCACCTGGCTGGCGACGGAGAGTTCGGATCCGGGGTAGGCCACCAGGTAGGGGCCAAGATCCCGGCTGATGCCGAAGCCGACGTCGATGTTGACGTCGACGGTGGCCGAGAGCGCGCCGCTGGCGCGGAGCGGAATGCCCGGGACGCCGAGGTCAAAGTCGGGTTCGGCGCCGGCGACCTGCTCGGTGTAGGTAAATTCAACCCGCAGGTCGTCTACGTCGGCGATGGAGCCGCAGGCACCGCCGCCACAGTCAAGGGTGACGCTGGTGGTCCCGGCGGGCAGGCCAAGCTCGCTGTCGATGGCCGGACCCAGGTCGTTGGCCAGGGTGGTGGGATCGCTGGCGTAGCTGACCACGTCCACGTTGTCCACCAGAGGCGTAACCACGTTGACATTCAGCAGGTTGGCTGCGTCGGCGCCACCGTCCAGGGCGTCGCCCACGATAGGCACGTTGATATCCTGGGCCGCGCCGTCCATCCCTTCGGCAACGTAGTCGACGAGGCCGGGGAGGGCGCGCCACAGCAAGGCCCAGTCCAGGGCCTCGCCCGAAATTAGATCGTTGAGGCGGGTGAGGTCGGTGTTGGCTGAGGGCGCAATCTCGGTCCCGGTCAGGTTGCCGGGGTCGGAGACGACAAAGCCCAGCTCGCCCAGGTAGTAATCGGCGCTGGCCACGCGGAAGGCCATGGAGAAGATGGCACAGGCGGGCGCATTGCTGCCGTCGGGGCAGGGCTTGTCGATTCCGGCGACGTTGACGTCCAGGCCGCCGATGAAGGTGCCCACGTCATAGGCGTCGCCGGCCGTGCCGCCGGGATAATCCACGGTAAAGCTGGCGCCGACGCGGGCGTAGCCGTTGCCGCCGATAAAGTAGGTATCGCCGGCGGCGAAGGAGACGGCCGGCTCACATTCGAGGGCCTGGCCGTCGATGGTGATTATCTCGCACTGTTCGCTGCGGTCGCCGTTGTAGACAAGGTCGCCGGTCTGGACCCAGATGGCGTCGAAATCGGCAGCGCCGGTTCCGGCGACGGTGGTATCGGTAATCCAGGTGGTGTCGCTGACGGTAGCGCTGCTGACGGTGCCGGTGAACACTGCGGCCTCGCCGAGCAAGACGGAGACGGGGCCGACACTGGCCGAGAGGTTCAGATTCTCGCCGGCAGCGCCTGCCTCCAGGGCGATGCCGCTGTCACCCAGGACCTGGACGGTGGGGGTTGCCAGTTGTAGCGGGAGCGCCATGTGCAGGTTGGCGCGGGCCGCGTACTCCAGGTAAAGCTGGTTTTCGTCGACGCCGATCATGGCGGGTGCGCCGTCGACGTCGAGGCTCATGGGGATCTCAATCGGATCCACCTTCTTATCTTGCGGATCGCAGGCGTTAATTGCCTGGTTGCCGCCGGGGGTGTCGGTGCAGACGCCGTAGTCGAGCTCGATGACCAGATCCTGGACGCCGTTGCTGCCGATATCGGTGATGTCCAGCGTGAAGCGGTCCTGGTCAATACCCAGCTCCGACTCCAATTTCTGTTCGAGGGCCTGCACCGTCTGCGGCTGGGCCGTGGAGGGATAGGTGGCGTTGTGGTCGCCGTCGTCGTCGTTGAAGGAGAGCTGGACGCCGAAGTCGAGGGTTTCGGCGTAGCCGCCGGGAGTGTCCAGGGTGAAGACGGCGCTGGTCGAGGGGACCGCGCCCACGGTGTTCGTGTCCGTGGTGCCGGAGACGGCCGTGGCGTTGTTCATCGACCAGTTGACGCTGCTGACGTTGGTCTCGCCGACGGTGGTCGCCCGGCAGTAAACCTGGGTGCCCACGGTGGCGGTGAAGACGGTGCCGGTGGGCAGGGGACCGCTATCGTCGGTGCCACAGTAAATGATGGCGTCCGGGGTGGCGGTACGAATATTTTCGATGGCCCCCTGGATATCTTTGATATTGCCCAGGAGATCGTTGCCGCTGACGCCGACGAGGGGGAGTTCTTCGTCGAGGGCGCCGCTGGCGGCGCCGCCGGTCCAGTCATCCACGTTGGCCACGACCAGGTCGATGCTGTCCAGGATGGTGCCCAGCAGGGCCAGGGGATCGCCTTCAATCTTGTAGCGATCGCCGGCCTGCCACGTGTTGTCCGCGCCGCCGCTGAGCGGTTCGTTGCAGACCACGCTGTTGGTGTTGACGGTGCTGATGGTACAACTGGAGCCGTCGGTGCGGTTGTAGACGAGAGCGCCGGTCAGATCGCGGCCGGCGCCGGTGAAATCGGTCGTGCTGTCACTGAGTTCGGTGGTGCTGCCGCTACCTTCGTGCTCTCCGAAAAGGGAGCCGCTGGGGTTAAAGCCGGCGAAATTGCTCTGGAAGTCGGCGTCGTCGGAGACGGTGATGTTGGCCGGGTTGGGCACACAGCTCTCCGCCTCAAAGACGTCGGTCCACTGCACGCCGAAGCTGGCGCTGGCAGCGGGGGTGGCGGAGCCACTGAGGTAGGCTTCCACGCCGAGCCCGGCAGACATGTCGACGTTACACTCCGCCTGGACGTAGGCGGGCAGATCGGCCAGAAGTCGTTTGACGGCGATGGCGTTGGCCACGGTATCGCCGGCTTCCGTATAAGTGGCGGTGGAAAGCAGATCGACGCGCAACATGGGGTCGTTGGCATCGTGCGCGTTAATGGCGAAAGCGGTGCCGCCGTTGGCCGCCGGATCGCCGCCGGCGTGCACGCTGAGGAAGCCAACCTGTCCCTGGAGGTCAATATTGGCGGTGGCGGAGGCGCCGGCCTCGAAGAGGGCTTCGCCGCTGTCGTTGAGGAGGAAGTAGCGATCTTCCATGGCGACGCCGTCCTTGAGGGAGACGCCGAAGCTGACGTTGGCCACAACGTCGGCGGGGTCCACGGACGCGGAGGCAGAGGCGGTACCCCGGAGGCCGATCAGGCCGGTGGTCTGCTCCAGCTTGTCGCCAAAATCGAGGGGCAGCGACTGCGGGTCGGGGTCGGCCTTGTAGGTGACGTCGACAAGCAGGTTGTCGCCGGTTGAGTCGTAGTTGAGTTCGACGGTAAAGGCGTCGCTGGCGCCGATCCCGGCCAGCTCCTGCAGGTGGGTGACCAGTTCGCCGGCCGTCTCAAAGCGGGGCACGGCGCTGTGGGCCTGGCCGGTGGAGTCATTCCACTCCACCTTGAAATCATAATCGGCGGCGGTAATTTCAATGGTGACGTAACTGCCGGGGGAAACGCCGGCGGTATCGTCGTTGATGCCCGTGATGTTGACGCCGTTGCCGGTCCAGTTGACACTGGTTGCGGCGTCGGCCGTGTACGCCTGGCAGTAGAACTCATCGCCGGTCCCGAGGTGGCGGATGTCGCCCACGGGGGGCACCCCGGCTTCGCTGCCGCAGACGATGTCGGCATCGCCCTGGGCGGAAACGAAATTGACGAAAGGTTGGGCCACCTTAAAGGCATCGGTGAGATAGCCCTGGACGAAGGGAATCTTGAGGTCGCCGGCATACTGCATCCCTTCCAGGCCGGCGGCAAATTGGGCCACGCCGGCGAGCACGTTGTCGCCGGAGACGTTGAGGAAATTGGTGAGGTCGCCGAGGGTGCTGAAGTCGGGCGGCATCAGTTGGAGGCCATCTTCCAGGTTGGGATCATATAACCTGAGGGTAGCGCCCGTCAGGCCGAGCTCGGAGGCGTCGAGGTTGAGGTTCGCCTCAAAGGGCAGAGTCTCTTCATCATCCCGGTTCTCGGTCGCCACCTGCAACAGGTCAAAGAGGGCGGTGTTCGTCCACTCGTCCCGGGTGAGGGGTTGCAGCCCGTCCGGATCGAGGAAATCCAGGGTGTAGCCGTAGTGCAGGTCGACGCTGCCGCCAATCAGGGTTTCGGCAAAGCCGAAGCGATTGGCAAACTGGCTGATGGAAACACCGTTGGCGCCCACGTCCAGGTCAAAGGTGGGCAGCTCGCGCAGATAGAAGCGTTCGGCCTCGGGTAGGTCAGGGTCGTAGGCCAGCTTGATGGGCGCGCTGACGGAGAGGTCGATGGGGAAGCTGCCTCCCTGGAAGGATTGGAGGTACCCTTCGATGTCGAGGGCGGCGGCAACCTCTGGAGTGGCCAGGGTGGTGAGGGACAGGGTGAAGTCGAGCGTTGTGACAGGCTCACTGTAGTTCCAGCTAATCGAGCTGGGCTCAACCAAAGGGCTGGTGTTTAGGACGGTGTCGACTTCGCTGAGGGTCGTCAGGCCGGTGAGATTTGTGTTGAGCGTGTTAAGCGCCGACGACAACCCCAATAAATCAGCAATCCCCATGTCGGTCATGGGGATTGGCTGGTTCAACTGGGGGATGGTGTCGAGGCCGGTAAGAAACGCGGCGAAGTCTGCCAGCTCGCCGGCGAATGCGGCCTGATCGGCGGCAGGCACATCTAATGGCGCCTGGCTACGGGCTGAGGTCGACGGCAAGAGCAAAAGAATTAAGACGACAAGGGAGAATAAAAGAACACGGGGACGGTGGGACATCGGGAAATACCTCCTGAATATACGCCGCGAACGGGCCATGGGGTGTACCTATACAATGCGGCGGGCGCTCAGCCCCCTATAGGCTGGCTACCTCTACCAATAAAAATGTATGTCTGCCCAATCGAACTGGATAGAATGCCGGTGCAGCACAAAAAGACGCGCACTTACGCGTCGCGACTGGAAGGCCTGGAGCGGGTGCTCCGGCCCAATCAACTACTGTATCAACGATAAACGCGTTGAAATCTTAAGGTTTTCTTTAGTTTATCGTGAAGGCGGGGGGTCCGGTGGTAAAGGGTGGCACAGCGAGGGTGTTAAGTAGTTTACAGTTGGCGGATTGGAGATTTCCTTATTGCAGGGCGGTGTAAAATAGGTTGCAGAGCTGTGGGTCTGTGCGACGAGATGGCGTCTGCCGCAAGAGGCCACTTTCCTTCAGGAAGCCCGCTCCATCCACAGCCAACTCCCAAGGAGGCCGGCGAAGCCGCCGGCGACGGTGACCAGGAGGGCGGCCCAACTGCCGAGGGCGGCGAAGGAGCCGCTGCCGGGGAGGCCGAGAGCGTAGTAGTTGTAGGCGAGGAGGGCACCGACGAAGCCCCAGGCCAGAAGGCGCACGCGCTGGGTGAGGTTGTGGCTGCCACCGTTCCGGCCGGTGGCCCAGCCCATGCTGCCGGTGACCAGCAAGCCCCCGAAGAAGGCGAGCAGGGTCTGGAAGTCGGTGAGGGAGATGGCGATTTGGGGTTCGGCCGGGGCCGGCGTCGCGGTCGCGGTCGCGGTGGGGACGGGAGAGGGGGTGCCGGTGGGTGTGGGCGTGGTCGTGGGCGTCGTGGTGGGCGTCGCGCTCGCCGTGGGCGCCGGGGTTGGGGTAACCATCACGAAGATGACGTTATCGCCGATGTCCATATACAGTTGTTGCGAGTTATCTGCTTCGCCACTGGCGGCGGTGATCCGGAAACGGCCGGTCCGTGCCTCGAGGACGTAATCCAGTTCCGCGATCCCGTCCACCGTGGGACTTTCGCCGATGACGTTAACCAGACCTTCGACGCGATCCTGCTGCATGAATTGGACCAGGGTGCCGTCGGGTACCGGCTGCCCGTTGCGGTCGACGATAACGCCGGTACGCAACTGGACGGTATCCCCTACGACCAGTTCCAGCGGTTCCTCGCTGGGCGGTGCCTGGAGCTGGCCGTCGCGGGCGATGAAGAGCTCGATGACCTGATCGGGATCCGGCTGGGTGACGCGGAACAGCTCATACCCGAGATTTTCGATATCGACGGGAGAGGCACCGCGGAGCGAAGCTTCCTGGAAGAGGAGGCGCACCGAGGTGTCGACGAAGGCGTCGATTTTGCTGTAGATGCCGTAGTAGGCGGTGAGTTTGCTGACCTCGGTGGTGTCCAGATAGTAGGGGGCGTTGTAGGCGAAGACGACGAGGCGAGGGTTACGGATAAGGTCTGGGCGCTGGGCAAGAAAATCCTTCAGAGCACTCGAGGTGGGCACCTCCGGGGTGACGTCGAGCATGCCAAAGATGATCCAGGTGGCGCTGTCGAGCGCGTTCTGGACCAGGTAAGCGGTGGAGAAGGGGGCAGCCGGGGTGGCGGAGGGTTCCCCGGGAGCAATATCGGCGCCTGGTTCCGGTGTAGGGACCGGTTCCGGGGTCGGGGGCAGGATGCGCCCCGGACCGGCAGCCACAAATTCGGCCAGGTCGGCAAAGGAGAAGGATTGGATCTGCTCCGGCCGGATCTGGTTACTGCCCTGAGGCCCGTAGAGGGCCAGGATGCGGTCCTGCAGACTCTCCATGCCGATGTAGGGCTCGGGCGGACAGGCGGCGCACTGGCGCGCCCGGCGCATGTCGGTGAAGATCACAATCTGGTCTTCCGGACCCGGGGGGCTGGGCAGGCGCTCGGCCAGTTCACCCGGGGTGGGCGCGATCAGGGTCAGGGCCTGCGGGGCCTGGCTCTGGATGCGGCTGCTGCCCTGGCCGATGAGGTCCGGGAGGGCTGCGCTGTCCCGGAGAACGTTTTCGGGCGTGAAATCGGCTCCGTACAGCCGCAATTTGAGCTGCAGAATGCGGAGGACCCCTTCGTCCACGCGTTGCCGGAAGGCGGGGTCGGTGTTGTACTTTTCACGGAACCAGTCGACGGTGTCCTTGATGTTGGCCAGTTGCGCGGTGAAATTGTCCTGATCCTGGGCGAAGTGGCCCATGTAAAGGAGGTCGTTGCCGGCCAGCAGGGCATCTTTCGCCACCTGGCGGTGGGGAAATTCCTGGCCGGTATCGTCATAGAAGCGCTGGACGGCGCGCACGCCCAGGGCGTCGGAAACGATCAGGCCGCCATTGCGGCGCCAGGGGCTGAATTCCGGCTGGGCCAGAAGCGATCCAAGGGCCTGGGGGTCGAAGCTGACGGGAGCCGTGGTCGCGCGGATGTTGCCCTGGAAGCCCTGGTAACGGATGTGGGTGGTGAGCAGGCCGTCGGCAATAGCTGAAGCCCCGTCCTGCGCGCCGGCGATGTTCGTGACGGCGATGAAGGGGGCCAGCTCCACCTGTTTAAGCTGTTCCAGGGATTTACGGACGGTGGAGACTTCTTCGCCGAGGGGGCGGTCGCTGCTACCCTGGCCGGGGAAGTGTTTGGCGATGACGGCAAGACGGCCGTCGCTGCCGTCGTGGAGCCCACGGGTGTAGGCCTGTCCCATGAGGCCCACCCAATAGGGGTCGCCGCCAAAGCTGCGGATCCCCAGGTCGCTGGCGCTGCCGGGTCTGGGGCTCTCGAGAACGTCGAGGGAGGGGCCGAGAAGCATGTTGATGCCCAGGGCGGAGAGCTCGCGACCGGCGATGGTGCCCACGTCTTCGGCGTAATCGGGTTGCCAGGTGGCGCCGATGGCCATAGGGCTCGGCAACTGGGTCAGCCCGCTATGCATCTGGCTATAAGGCGGACCATCTCCTTCCTGTTGGGTGGCAACGAAGAGGGGGACGGCCGGGGCCTCCGGCGCCGGGGTGGGCGAAGGGGTCACGTCCCCGCTGGTCACCGTGGCGGTGATGAAGGCGCTAGACCCGAGCAGAGCCAGGCGCTGTAACTGGTTGGAAAGCTCGGTTACCTGCTGGGGAACGGATCCCTCACGGCCGGTGATGTTGTCGTTCTCGGCGACGAGGATGACACCGCCGATATTGTAATCCAGCACCAGCTCGGCGATTTGGTCACCCTGTTCGACCGTGTCGCCCGGGAAGGTGACGAGGAAAAGCTGGCCCACCCGTTCGGCGACCGTCATCTGCTCGAGCAGGGTCTGGGCTTCGGCCGTATAGGGCGCCGCGGCATCGACCGGCGAGGGGATAGGGGTGGGCGACACCGGCTCCTCCTGCAGGCTGTCTCGGGCGGCCGGCCGGAGCGCGGCAGCGGTGGAGGCAGGCAGGACGAGGGTGCTTAGCAGCAAGAGCAGAATGAAGGCTGGCAGATGCCGCTGGTGGCGGCGCCGTTGCAAATGGTTCATGTGCATAATCTACGATCTTATTCGTATAGGAGTATACTCCGAGCGAGGATGCGGGACAAGGCAGATTAGTCGCAGTTGAGGGGGGGTAGGAGGTCCGTTGCCATCGCCCAGCCCTACTGTTACAATTCATCTCCAATTACCAGCAATTCTCATTGTGGTACTACAACCGGTCTGGAGCTATGGCATTGGCCGGGCATCGCAGCTGTTGGCGACCCGGCCGGCGCCTCGACTCCGGCATGTTTTTTTTACGTAAGAGAGATCTATGTCCAGCACGATTCGTAACAGCGCGATTGTCTTATTGGTTTTGCTGATGGCGGGGATGGCTTTCACCGCCGGTTATCTGACCAATGAGTTTGTAGGCGGGCGCCCGGGCGCGGCGCAGGCTGCCGAGGAGTTTTCTCTCTTCTGGGAGGCATGGGGGCACGTCGAACGAAATTATAGCGGACGATTGCCGGCGATGCAGCGGGTGACTTACGGTGCGATCCGGGGGGCGCTGGAGGTGCTGGAAGACCCGTACACGGTGTTTATCGAACCGCGGGCGCGCGAAGAGGAACGAGATTCACTCCGCGGCAATTTTGGGGGCATCGGGGCCAACATTACGCGTAACGAGGCGGGCGACGTGCTCCTGGCGCCGATTCCGGGAAACCCGGCGGAAGCGGCCGGGTTGCTGGAAGGCGATATCTTGCTGGCAGTGGATGGGCAGACGCTGGGGCCGGAGATGACGGTGACTGAAATTGCGGAGCTGATCCGGGGGGAGAAAGGGACGACGGTGACGCTGACGGTCCGCCATCCGGGCGCGACGGAAGCGGTAGAGGTGACGGTGGAGCGGGCTGATATCCTGATCCCCTCGGTCAGCTACCGGATCCTGGCGGAAGCGCCGGCGGTGGGCTATATCCAGTTGAGCCGTTTCAGCGGGGAGAGTGCCGGCGAGGTCGAAGACGCGATCAACGCGTTACAGCAGCAGGGGGCGAAGCAGTTGATCCTGGATCTGCGCCACAACGGCGGCGGCCTGTTGAACGCGGCGGTGGAAGTGGCGGATCATTTCCTGGAAGGGGGCGTGGTCCTCTACCAGGAAAGCCGGGGCGAGGACGAGCGTGTGTTTGAAGCGAGCGAGGAGACGGTGGCGCCGGCGATGCCGCTGGTGGTGTTGGTGGATGGGGGTACGGCCAGCTCGTCGGAGATCCTGGCCGGTGCCTTGCAGGACCGGGATCGGGGATTGTTGATAGGTACCCAGACGTTTGGCAAAGGATCGGTACAACTGGTTTATGACCTGAGCGACGGCTCGTCTGTGCACGTGACGGCCTCGCGCTGGTACACGCCCAATCGTCACGAGATTGACCAGCAGGGGTTGGCGCCAGATGTTGTAGTGGAAGCGTCACAGGAAGCGATTGATGCCGGCCGGGATGAAGTCCTGGAGCGGGCTGTAGAGTATTTAGCAAACGGGAATAGTTGATGGATAGCAAGAATGTAGGACGGATTATTGGTGGCGTGCTGGCCCTGGTGCTGGTGCTTGGATTGTGCGGGATAACGGGGGCCGGCATGTTCTGGCTGGGACGGAGCACGGCGCCAGAGGAAGGGCGGCAGGTGCTGGAGGCCAGCCAGGAGAAGGAAGAGGCGCAGGAAGCGGCGACGGCCCCGGCCCTGCCAGAGGCGACGGAGGGCGAGGCTATGCCCGCGACGCCAGAAGAGGTGCAGGAAGCGGCACCGGGAACAGCGCCGGGAGCGGAGGCGCCTGAAGAAAATCCTTTAGAAACGGCAGAGACGGAAGCGACGGAGGAAGCAGCAGGTGCGCCGGCCACTACAGAGCCGGAAGAGACGCCAGGGGACCTGCCGGGCCTTTCCCGGGATACGGACTTTTCTGAGGAAGACCTGGAGATAATGTGGGAAGCGTGGGAGCTCCTGGAAGAGCAATATGATGGCGAGTTGCCGGAGGATGAGGAGCTATCCTACGCCGTGATCCGGGGGCTGCTGGAGACGCTGGACGACGATTTCACCAGCTTCGCCGCGCCCGACGTGGCGCAGCGGATGCGGGAGAATTTGCAGGGCTCTTTTGAAGGGATTGGGGCGTTTGTGCGGGAAAATGAGGAAGGGTTGACGGAGATCGTGCGCCCAATGGACGGGCAGCCGGCAGACCTGGCCGGACTGAAGGCCGGCGACGTGGTGATCGGCGTGGACGGGGAGCCGGTGCTGGACCTCAGCCTGGACGAGGTGATTGCCCTGATTCGTGGACCTGAAGGCACCGAGGTGGTGCTGACTGTGGAGCGGGAATCGCTGGAAGAGCCGCTGGACGTGACGATCCTACGCGAGCGGATTGAAATTCCGGTGATTGAATCGGAGATGCTGGAAGAGGAAATTGGCTACGTGCGCCTGAGCACGTTCAACCGGAATGCGGACGCCCAGCTACGGGTGGCGCTGGAAGCGTTGCTGGTGCAAGAGCCCCGGGGGCTGATTTTTGACCTGCGGGACAATGGTGGGGGCTTCCTGGACCAATCGATTCTGGTGGCGGACGCGTTCCTGCCGGAAGGGGTGGTCCTTTACGAGCGCAGCCGGACGATGGGTATCGACGAAGTGTACCGCTCTGATGACGGCGACCTGGCGGAAGAGATTCCGCTGGTGGTGCTGGTCAATGCGGGCAGCGCCAGCGCCAGCGAGATCGTGGCCGGGGCGATCCGGGACAATGATCGGGGCGTCCTGATCGGCGAGACGACGTTCGGGAAGGGGTCGGTGCAGAATACGCACACCCTCTCGGATGGGTCGGAGTTGCGGGTAACGATAGCACGCTGGTATATTCCCTCTAACCAGAGCATTGACGGCACCGGAATTACGCCGGATATTGAGGTAGAAACGCCGGAGGATCTGGGGGGCGAAGAGGACACGCAGTTGCAGCGGGCGATTGAGTATTTGTTGAATGGAGATTAGGGATTAGAGATTAGAGACTGGAGATTGGCGTTTAATCTCCGTTCTCTAATCTCCAATCTCTCTTTTGAATAATGGCTAAGAAGAAGAGCGGAATTGAGATTGTTGCACGGAACCGGCGCGCGAGCCACGATTATCACCTGCTGGACAAGTTTGAGGCAGGCCTGATATTGACCGGCACTGAAATTAAATCGGTGCGGGACCACAAGGTGAGCCTGCAGCGGGCGTTCGTGCAACCGCGCGTGGATGAGTTGTACCTGATGGAGGCGACCATCGCCCCCTACGAGCACGGCAACCGGGAGAACCACGAGCCGACGCGGCCGCGGAAGTTGCTGTTGCACCGGCGCGAGATTAACAAAATCATGGATGCCCTGCAGACGAAGGGAATGACGATGGTGCCGACGAAGATGTATCTGCGCGACGGCTGGGCCAAGGTAGAGGTGGCGCTGGCCAAGGGCAAGAAGCTGTACGACAAGCGGTCGGATATTCGCGAACGGGATGCAGAGCGGCAGGTAGAGCGCGCGCTGCGCGAGAAGTATAGGTTCTAGAAATGGAAAGAACTTTCGTATTGATCGGTGCTGCCCTGATGTTTCTGGGGGTAGGGGCCGGCGCGTTTGGTGCCCACGGCCTGGAAGCGTATTTCGAACAGTATCCGGCGCTGGCCGACACGTTCGACACGGCCGTGCGTTACCATATGATCCACGGCCTCGGCGTGCTGCTGGCGGCGTGGGCGTCGAATGAGTGGCCGGATAGCGGGGCGGATTGGGCCGGCATTCTCTTTTTGGTCGGGGTGATTCTCTTCTCAGGCAGCCTGTACCTGCTGGTATTTACGCGGCAGAACTGGCTGGGGGCGATTACGCCTTTTGGCGGGATTGCTTTTCTGGGCGGCTGGGCCAGCCTGTTTGTGACCGCCTGGCGTGGGTGGTAGTCAGCGGTCAGTGGTCAGTGGATGGTGACCAGCGGTCAGTGAGTGGTGAGGGGCAGGTGCGGCGTGGGCCGGATCTTTTGTGGTACAGAGGGGGAGACTTCAGGCAGAGAGGGTGTTGCCGATGGAAATTGGTGATGTGAAAGGTGGCGACCGAGATTCGTGCCGGACCCTTCGCTGCACTCAGCGCAGGGTCTGATTAGCCAGGTGTGCTTTTCTTCTGTTACTATCTTGCCTATTACTACAAAGTGACTTTGATGATAGCACGCTGATTGCGCTGATGGGACGCCGATTTTCGCTGATTAAATCTGTGCAAATCTGCGTTCATCTGCGTCATCTGCGTTCTATTCTTCCACTTTAACGCGAAATCACGTTGTAGTACTATAACTGAAAGCGGATCGCCAATATCGTTCAAAAAGGTAAAATGGTGTTATGAGTAAAGCAAAGTGGAAAACGGTAAGAGAGTACGAAGATATAACCTATAAAAAGTCGGATGGGGTGGCCCGGATCGCGTTTAACCGGCCGGAAGTCCGTAACGCTTTTCGCCCCAAAACAGTCGCCGAACTCTTCGAAGCGTTCCTCGACGCGCGTGAAGACACTTCCATTGGTGTGGTGCTGTTGAGTGGTGAAGGCCCATCTCCTAAAGATGGTGTCTACGCCTTCTGTAGCGGCGGTGACCAGAAAACACGCGGGCAGCAAGGGTACGTTGACGAAGAAGGAATGCCCCGTCTCAATATCCTGGAGGTGCAGCGGCTGATTCGCTTTATGCCCAAGGTCGTCATTGCCGTGGTCCCCGGCTGGGCCGTTGGGGGCGGCCATAGTTTGCACGTCGTCTGTGACCTGACCTTGGCCAGTGAGGAACATGCCATCTTCAAGCAAACGGATGCCGATGTCACCAGTTTTGACGGTGGTTATGGCTCCGCTTATCTGGCCAAAATGGTCGGTCAAAAAAGAGCCCGGGAAATCTTTTTCCTGGGGCGCAGCTACTCTGCCGAGGAAGCGTACGAGATGGGTATGGTCAATGCGGTCATTCCGCACGATGAGCTGGAAGAGACTGCCTACGAGTGGGCGCAGGAGATTCTGGCCAAGTCGCCGACTTCCATCAAGATGTTGAAGTTCGCCATGAACCTCACCGATGACGGCATGGTGGGACAGCAGATCTTCGCCGGCGAAGCGACCCGCCTCGCCTACATGACTGAGGAAGCCAAAGAAGGGCGCAACGCCTTCCTCGAAAAACGAAAACCCAACTTCAAAGATATAAAGTGGATTCCATAAGCCTCCTCTAAGACGGCAGCAGGTACATCGCCATCCTTACTAGCCCATCCGGAAAACATCATCTGCCCCGTCCGGCGCCACACAGGAGAGGAACGTAAAGGTATAGAGCGCAACCCCCGGCGTGCGCAGAATCAGCTCCACCTGGTGCTCGCCAAAGTTGCCGTGGCGCGTCAGGCGGTAGAGACGGGGCCGGGTGACCCGCACCAGGGCCCTCTCCCCTTCAAAGTGTACGTCTTCCCCCGCCTCGGCCGGGGCCAACGGCCGGTCGTCCAGCCGGACCTCCACCAGCGGATCCCCGCCTCCCGGGCGCAGCCCCAGCACCACTTCAATCGGATCGGCCGACGGGCTGAGCACCGCGTTCAGGCCGGCAGCGCTGTAAGGTACCACCACCCGGCCCACTTCGCGGCCGGCAAAGACCAGCGCTTCCGGCCGGGCCTGCCAGAAACCTGCCAGATAGAAGTAGCCCTCCTCCAGGTCGAACGGGCCGGGCAAGGTATAGGCTACCGGCCCTTCCGGCGCATAGCCCGCCTCATCGCCCAGGGCCCCTCCATAGAGCCCGCCTCCCCGGTAGCCCGCGTACAGTTCCGGCGTAGGCCGGTAACACACAGCCCCCGGCCGGTCCGTCTCCCGCAGGGGCGGCAGCAGCTCCGGCAGCTCGATCCCCGGCCGTTGTCGCTGCAGCAGCGCCTGGATCCCCTGTTCCACCTCCCGGTAATGGCCTTCGCCCCGCCGCCGCAGGCGCACATACCCTTCCGCGTCCACCAGGTGTTTCGACGGCCAGGCCTTGTTCGCGTAGCGGTCCCACGTCTCATACTCATTATCCAGCAACACCGGATACGGTACCTCAAACTCCGCGATCGCCGCTTCCACCTGCCCCTCCAGCCGGCCGAAAGCAAACTCCGGTGCGTGCACGCCCACGATCGCCAATCCCTTCTCCCGGTAGCGTTTATGCCACGCGTTCAGGTAGGGTAGGGTGCGGATACAGTTGATACAGGCATAATCCCAGAAATCGACCAGCACCACCTGCCCCCGCAGGCTCGCTCGCGTCGGCGGGTGCTCCGTGTTCAGCCAGCGTCCCTGGCCGAAGCGCGGCATCCTGATCAAAGGCCGGTCCAGTAAGCTATTGCTCTGACTCAAACGTATCACTCCATGGTTGCTGGTTAGCGGCTGTCACTGAATCTCCGGGCAAACAGCAGGGCACCCACCGTTCCCGCGGCGGCAACCAGCGGCAGTACGCGCTGCCACCCGTTCGTCTGCCGCGCGCTCACCCCTTTGGCCGTCACCGGCATCGCGGCGATCTTCTCCCCCGCCTCCCCCCGTGTACGCGCCAGCAGCGCCGGATCCTGGCGCAGCCGCTCGGCCAATGCCCGTTTCTGCGCCACCATCTCCTCACCGGCCACCCGGTCAAACGAGCGCAGCTCGGCAATCTGGAACCCGTGCTTCTTGAACAGGCGGTAAATCTCCTTGACCCGTTCCATCGTGATCTCGCGCCCCAGCGTGTAATCCTCGAACCGGCCCTCCATCGCCAGCAAGGCAGTTTCTGCCAGGCAGGCGTAGGCAACCCCGGGTGGCAACCCGATGTCATAGCCAAAGTCAATCTTCCCTGGAATTAACACTTCTCCACTCTCGATCACCAGCACGTCCGGCCGCAGCGCGGCCTCCGCCTCCGCGATGTCCGGCGGCCGGGCCACATCGCAAATCACGGCTCCCGGCTTGCACTTGCTCACATCCACAATCCGCTGCCCGAAGGCCGAGGTCGCCGTCACTACCAGGTCACATTCCGGCAGATGCTCATCCGGCCGGGTAGCAATCGCCACTCGCGCGCCCGGCGTCTCCGCCTGGATCGTCCGTTTCAGCTCAATCAGCCGTTCCGGCTCAATCGAAACCAGCACCACGTCAAAGATCGCCTGGGCCAGTAGCCGGGAACAGACTGACCCGATGGAGCCGGTGGCTCCGATAATCATCACCTTCCCCTTGGTCAGGTCCTGCCTGCCCATGCGGATCACCGCCTGCTTCGCCGCTTCCAAAGTGGCTGCCACCGTCAGGCTATTGCCGCTGGTGATGGCGATATCCGCTTCGTGCGCCACCGTCATCCCGGCATCGCCCACCACGCTGGTGAACGCGCCCAGGCCCATGATCCGTGCCCCCAGCCGCTCTGCCATGCGCGCCGCCTGCTGCAGCCGGGTGTAGGTGAACCGTTCGTCCCGCCGCATCATCTCCCGTGGTGTGGCCGAGAGGCTGATCAGGTACCCTTCGACCTTCTGGCCCGTCGCCGGTGATTGCGCGCCCTTGATCCGGGAGAGATAGATCGGGGGCGCAAAAGCGGCTACCCGTTCCACCAATCCATCTGGCAGATAGCGTGTCCAGCGCAGGGAGTGGTGGCTGTTGATAAAGCGCACGTTCAGCGGGTGGATAACGAAAGCGAAGCGATTTATTCCCCGCTCGGCCGGTTGCAGGGTGCGAATCGCCGGGGTCCACTCGATGTCGGCCAGCAGATCCAGGTACGTATCTTCCGTCAGCGGTGCCCCGGCCGCGCGCACGGCCACCAGCACTGCTTCCACCGTCGCCGCCGGCCAGCGGCCCGGCTCGCCCCTTCCCGCCAGCGAAGGCATCATCGTCACCGCAATCGCCGCGCCGCGCGCCTCCAGATCCGCCAGGTCCGCTTCCGTGGCCGCTTCCACCACAACCGTCTTCCCCTTTAGCGCCGGCGGCGCGTAGCGGCGGATGGCGCCGATATCCCCGGCCAGCACGTCTGCCCACTCAAACGGGGTTTCGCTGCGCGGAGTGCCTGCCTGGCCCGGCTGTGGCCGGATCCGGCGGAACGGCGCAGTCGCCAGTTGCTCCAACGTCGGTCCGGCCGCCTGCTGCAACGTCATGCGCGTGCCCACCCCCGGAAACTGGGGCAGGGCGAAATAAACGACCGGATCGGCGTAGCGCACGTAAGGCGTCCGCCGCGATAGCGCCTGGGCCAGCCCGCCATGATTCAGCCCGGGCACCATCAGCACCCGTTTCTGGCTGAAGATCCCCGGCTGGGCCCGGTCGGCCAGGATCACGCCCCACCGTTCCAGGCCGGCACGGATGCCGCTCCCGTCGACCAACGGCGTCTGCGTTGCGCTCGCTGCCAGCTTCCGGCCGGCTTCGTGCGGCTGTTCCACTGGCCCCAGTTCCAGCGTTGCCGGCATCCCCTCCAGGCCGATGGCATCCACCCGCCCGTCAAAATCGGCAATCAACTCCTTAGCCCGCTCCACGTCGCCCCCGCACCCTAGCTGCCGCACTCGTACTTCCTGCCCCAGAAAAGCAATCGTCTCCTCCGTCTCGCCCTCGTTCAGGTGAATTACCAGGACTTCCTTCATGAGCAGCCTCCTTCCTCTTCCGTCACATTATCCGATTCTCAGGCTGAGATGCAAATCCTGCCCGCGGCATTTTAATCGCCGCCAAAATCTGGTATAATGTCGCTATTGATGGGGCGGTCCGCCGCCCACCGGCCGGCCCACTTAACACCCTTTACGGAAACACTGGCATTCTTGGCAGCCTTGGCAGCCTCGATCCCAGATTCGTGGCTGCGACCTCTGGTAGCCGCCCCCCTTGTGCCACCGCCAAAGCTGCTCCGGCGCCCTGCCAGCGGTGGCAACCTTGGCAGCCTTGTTACCAGCCCGCTTACTTGCCGTTCTAGCCGTGCAAATCACCTCCATCAGACGGTAACTACCAGACAGGAGACACGACGCCATCCGGCTGGTGCTGAAGGAACAAAAACCGCATGAAGGCACCGAAAAAAATCAAGCGATTGATTCGCGAATACGCCGCAGAGGCGTATGAGAGAGAGCTCCATCAAGAACTACAAGAGCTTGATCGAAGCTTTGCAGAATGGCGCGAGGGCACCATCGGCAGTGGCGAATTGAGCCACCGCATTCACCAATACGAAACCGGTCCCTCCCGCGAACTGTTCAAGCGGTACAATTATGGATACGACGAAATAAACGTGGCGCAAGCCGTTGTCCTCGGTATATTGGATCGAAACGAACTGCCTCCCGAGTTGTCAGAGTTTCTCGAGGAAAGGATTAAGTTCTACGAGTCACTCGCATGAGATGAGAAGAATATGGCCGAAAAAGTAACCATCCTCGACATCCAGCAAAAGAAAGAAGCGGACCACCCCATCACCATGCTCACCGCCTACGACTACCTGGGCGGGCTCCTGGTGGACCGCGCCGGCATCGACATGATCCTCGTCGGCGACTCCCTGGGCATGGTCATGCTCGGCCTGGAAAGCACCGTCCCGGTGACTATGGGCGAAATGCTGCACCATTGCCGGGCCGTGGCCCGTGGCGCCCAACGCGCCTTCCTCGTCGGCGACATGCCCTTCATGTCATACCAGGCCGACCCGGCCGAGGCCATCCGCAACGCCGGCCGGTTTCTCAAAGAAGGCAGCATGCACGCCGTCAAGCTGGAAGGCGGGCAGGAAGTTACCGCCACCATCAGCGCCATCGTCACCGCCGGCATCCCCGTCATGGGCCACATCGGCCTCACCCCCCAGTCCGTCTCCAAGCTGGGCGGTTATCGCGTCCAGGGTAAACAGGCCGGCGGCGCCCGCCGCCTTCTGCAAGATGCTCTGGCCCTGGAAGCGGCCGGCTGTTTTTCCATCGTCCTGGAAGCCGTGCCCGCCCCTGTCGCCGCAGCCATCAGCCGCCGCCTGCGCATCCCCACCATCGGCATTGGCGCCGGTCCCGGCTGCGACGGCCAGGTGCTCGTCTACCACGACCTCCTCGGCCTCTTCGACCGCTTCACCCCGAAATTCGTCAAGCAGTATGCGGCCCTCAACCAGACCATCCACGAAGCTTTCACCACCTTCCGCCAGGAGGTCGAAGATGGAACCTTCCCCGCCCCCGAGCACTGTTACGAGATGGACGAAACGGAGCTAAGGAACTTTCTGGAGGAGATCGAAGCGTAGAGAGAGGACAATCTCCAATCGTGAGCGCAGCCAATCTCCAATCTCCAATCTCCAATTTCTAATTATGAACCTCGCCATAATCGGTACCGGCGCCCTCGCCTCCCTCTTCGCAACCCGCCTTGCCCCCCTGGCCGATGTCACCATGGCCGGCACCTGGGCGGCCCAACTGGCGGCAATCCGCGACCAAGGCCTGACCCTGGTCTCGCCGGACGGGCGCCGGCGTACCGTATCTGTTCCCGTAACCGAGGATCCCGGCCGGGCCGCTCCCGCCGACGTGGCCCTGATCCTCGTCAAGAGCTACCAGACGGAGCGGGCCGCCCATTTCGCCGCGGCCGCGCTGGCCCCGGCCGGTTTCGCCCTCACCCTCCAGAACGGGCTGGGCAATGTGGAAACCCTGGCCGCCACCCTTGGCCCCGCCCGGGCGCTGGCCGGCACCACCTCCGAGGGCGCCACCATGCTCCGGCCGGGTGTTGTCCGCCACGCCGGACGGGGACTCACTTACCTGGCCCGCCCGGCCGGCGAGCCACAAGCTGTGGCCGCCCTCGCCGTGTTGTTCGAAGAAGCCGGCTTCGTCACCCATCTTACCGGCGACGTCCAGGGACTCCTCTGGGGCAAACTCGCCGTCAACGCCGGCATCAATCCCCTCACCGCCTTGCTTGAGGTACCCAACGGTTTTCTCGCCGAGAACGCCCATGCCCGCGCGCTGATGGAAGCCGCAGCACGCGAAGTAGCCACCCTCGCCCAGATGCGCCACATCTCTCTCCCTTACGATGATGCTGCCCGCCGCACCTACGAGGTCGCCGTGGCCACCGCCGCCAACCGCTCCTCCATGCTCCAGGACGTGCAGAACGGCCGGCCCACCGAGCTGGAGGCGATTACGGGCGCCGTCGTCCGCCTCGCCCGCGAACACGACCTGTCCGTTCCCGCCAACGCCGCCCTCCTCATGCTCCTGCGCCAGAAGCTGGCAGGCGCCGCCTGGCCTCCACCTCTCGCTGCCCTTCCTTCGTCTCTGCGCCCCCACTTCGCCGCCCTCTTGCCCGCCCCCGGCGAAGCCGGTAAAAAGGGGAGTAGGAAGTAGCGAGTATGAAGAAATATAACTGCCGAGGGACAGCAGCCGCAGCGAAAAGGAACAAATGAGAAAGATCAGGAAAATCAGCGTCCAAAAAAAGGGAAATCCTGAAAATCCTCAAGACCAGCGTCCAATCAAAGGAGAATGATGATCGTCGCCAGAACCATCGCCGAAGTACGCGCCACCCGCCACGCCGAGCCCGGCCACAGTTGGGGCCTCGTCCCCACCATGGGCTATCTCCACGAGGGCCATCTCTCGCTGGTGCGCACCGCCCGCGAGGCCAACGACCGTGTTGTGGTCAGCGTCTACGTCAACCCTACCCAGTTCGCCCCGGACGAAGACCTCGACACCTATCCCCGCGACCTGGAGCGCGATTTGCAGCTCCTGGAGGAAGCGGGCGTCGACCTGGTCTTTACCCCTACCGACGAAATCATGTACCCGCCCGGCTTCCAGACCACCGTCACCGTTAATGAAATTACCCGCCTCCTGGAAGGCGCTTCCCGGCCCACCCACTTCCAGGGCGTCACCACCGTCGTCGCCAAGCTGTTCAACATCGTCGAGCCCGACCGCGCCTACTTCGGCCAGAAAGATGCCCAGCAAACCGTCGTCCTCCGGCGCATGGTCCGCGACCTGAACATGAACCTGGAGCTGGTCGTCTGCCCCATTGTCCGTGAGGAAGATGGGCTGGCCCTCAGCTCCCGCAACGCCCGCCTGACTCCGGAACAGCGGGACGCGGCCCCCGTCCTCCACCGGGCCCTCACCGCCGCGCGCGACGCCATCGCCGCCGGAGAGCGAAGCGGAAACGCGTTACGGGCCCTGATGCGCTCGACGATTGCCGCCGAACCCCTGGCCACCCTGGACTACGTCAGCGCTGCCGATCCCCACACCCTGGAGGAAGTGACCGGGGTGGGCGACGAGGTCCTCCTCTCCCTCGCCGTCTTTTTCGGCGACGTCCGCCTCATCGACAACATGCCCGTGAGGAAACAATGATTGAGCGTTATCGCGGGGCCATGCTGGGAATGGCGGCCGGCGATGCGGTGGGCACGACCCTGGAGTTCAAGCCTCCCGGCACCTTTACCCCCATCGACGACATGGTGGGCGGCGGCCCCTTCCACCTCCGGCCGGGCGAGTGGACCGACGATACCTCCATGGCCCTCTGCCTCGCCGAGAGCCTGGTGGAGCAGGACGGCTTTGACCCGGGCGATCAGATGGACCGCTACGTGCGCTGGTACCGGGAAGGGTACCTGAGCAGCAACGGCCGTTGCTTCGACATCGGCAATACCGTCCGCGGCGCCCTCCACCGCTATGAAACCGGCGGCGATCCTTACAGTGGCTCCACCGATCCCTACAGCGCCGGTAATGGCTCCATCATGCGCCTGGCTCCTGTCCCCCTCTTCTACGCGGAACGGCCCCGGGAAGCCATCGAGAAAGCGGGCGAAAGCTCCCGCACCACCCACGGCACCGCGGCTGCCGTCGATGCCTGCCGCTACCTGGCCGCCCTCATCGCCGGCGCGGTGCAGGGCGTGGAAAAGGAAACCCTCCTGGCTCCCCACTACACGCCCGTTCCCGGCTACTGGCAAGAACACCCGCTGGTGCCTGAAATTGACGCCATCGCCGCCGGGTCCTTCAAAGAGAAGGAGCCACCCGCCATCAGGGGCAGCGGCTACGTGGTCGAATCCCTCGAAGCCGCCCTCTGGGCCTTCCACCGCAGCGACAACTTCCGCGAGGGCACCCTGCTCGCCGCCAATTTAGGAAACGATGCCGACACCACCGCCGCCGTCTACGGTCAAATCGCCGGTGCCTTCTACGGTGCGGACGGAATCCCAGCCGGCTGGCGCCGGCAGCTCGCCCTCCGCGAGACCATCATCGCCCTCGCCAACGCCCTCTACACCCGGCGCAAGCCACCCTCCACCTGACCATTAACCACCAACCATCAACCACCAACTGCCTCACTGCCCGCTCCAGAACGCCATTTCCCCTTCCGCCACCGGCCGGATTTCCTGCCCATCGGCAGGCACCATGTAAATGGTTTCAGCGCGGCCCTCCTGCACCGGCAGCACCAACGCTCTGCTGTCCGGCGACCAGAGGCGGTGGCTGAGGGCATACTGGTCGAAGAAGGGCAAAAACTGCCGCAGGAAGAGGTCGGTGGGCTGGAAGGTCAGCAGCCGGTTCCTTTCGCCCGAGGCCACATCCACCACCCATAGCTCTAGCTGTAGCGGCCCTTGCTGGGCATTCTGCCCCTTGCCCCGGCGTGCAAACCGGCCGGGTGCTGCTGCTTCCAGGCTTCTCCCGCCCTCCCCCTCCAGGGTGAAGTAGGCGATCCGTTCCCCATCCGGCGCCCAGAAAAAGGCAAGCACCCAATCTTCTACCAGCAAGCGAGCCTCCCCGGAAGCGGCATCAAGCAGTCGCAGGGGACCATGATAATCGAGCAGTGGCCTCCGGTCGCCAAACTCCGGGCTGATGAAAGCCACCTCGTCCCTGGTGGGGCTCCAGCTGAAGGCTACGGCACCCCGGTGGGGCGTCCGGTGAACCGTCTCGTCCGCCTGTGACGCCACCACCAGCCAGCGCGATTCGGCCTCGTCCACGCTGGCGAACGCCACGTAGCCGCCGTCGCGGGAGATTCCGGGCGCCTGGAAAAAGCCGGGCGCAGCCAGGTTGTCTCCTTCCGGTCGCTGGCCGATCTCGACGAAGGTGAGGCGTGCACCGGCCGCTCCGCCACCGGTGTGGATCAATAACCGCTCCCCTTCGGCGCTCCAATCCCAGTAAAAGGGCTGGCCGGTCGTCAGCAGCCGGCTCGCCTCGCTACCGTCGGCCGGTGCCAGGTAAAGTCCCAGGCTATCCTCGCGCTGGGCGATAAAACTGACCCGCTCGCCGTCCGGTGCCCAGTAGAGATAAATGGGCGCGTTCTCCTCGCTCTCATAGAGGGGGGTCGCTGTTGCAGCTTCTTCATCCGGCAGCAGGAAGACGCCGGCCCCTTCGCTACTGCTGCCAATGACGGCCAGTTGCGTGCCGTCGGGTGACCACGCCGGAAAGAGGTAGAAGCGTTCTTCGGCGCTGAGCATGCGCATCTCTTGGCCGTCCGCAGTCACGCTGCCTACCTGCCCGTTCCCGGTGACGAAGGCGATCCGGCCCGGATACACCTCGCCGGGAGCCGTGTCTGTCACTGTGCTGGTGGCCGTTGCGGTCGCAGCGGCCGTTGCCTCCGCTGTCGTCGTCGCCGCCACTTGTGTGGGCGCTGCGCTCGCCGTCTGCTCCCTGTCGTTCCACCAGCGGCCGGCCAGCCACACGCTGCTGCCACAGAGCAGCAACAGCAGTACCAGCAGGCCACACCCCAATAGGGCCTGGCGCCGCCTGGGCCGTTCCGGCCCGCCTGTCATCTCCTTTTCCATTCACGCCTCCTTTCTGTTGCCATAGTAACACAGAAAATGCGCAAGGGCAGCGCCTACTGTCCACCGGCTAATCTTGTTGCTACAATAGGCAGCCATGGAACCAACACAGACATCTCTCCCTGCACCCGAACAACCTGCTCCTGACTGGGCCGGCCGCATTTTCGGCGCGTTTCTTTTGCTCTGGATTGCGGTCGTGACCATTGCCGTTCACGTGGCCGGCTACTTCGCCGGCCAGGTGGCCCTGGCCACCGGCGATGCGTGGCCCGGATGGGTCTGGCTGCTCATCGTCCTCGGGCAAAGCGCGCTCGTCTTTCTCCCGGCCGGCCTCCTGGGCCGCTTCTGGCAGCGCCCCCGCTACCGTGCCCTCTTCCAGGTGTGGGCCGTGGCCGGTCTTTTCCCCCTGGTGCTGGCCCCCGTGCACCTGCCACCACCATTGCAGGCGCCCCTGGCGACCGTGCTGCAGATCGTCCTGGCCTCGATCTTCAGTGGTGTGGTCTCGCTGATCGGGCGGCGCCGTCGCCTCTCCGCCGTTGCCGGTCCAACCGCCGCGGGCTCGCCGGCCCTGCTGGCCCTCGTCGTCGCGCCCTTGCTCGCCCTCCCCTGGCTCTGGTGGGGCGCCTTCGGCTCCTGGCTCGACATCCTGCTCAACCTGGCGGCCGGCGCAAGCCTGGGCCTTGCCGCCGCCCTCACTCTCGACATTTTCTGGATCCGTCCCTTTTATGCCACGGCCGCCGATAATGGGCACGGATCTACCGGCAGCCGGATTCTCGATCTGTTCCTGGGTGGATTCGTCGCGGGTACTGCCCTGCTGCTGCTGGGCAGTGGTTTTGGCTACAACGGGACCCAGCTTCCCTTGCTGCTGGTCCTTGCCTCTCTCGGCTGGGTCGTGATGGCCCTGAGCCGGCCCCAGGCCAACGTGCGCGCCTTGCTCCTGCTGTTGGGGCTGGCTGCCGCTGCTCCCCTGTTACTGCTGGATCCGCGCGAGCTGGCGGCGCTGCTCTTGCTGGTACCCGGCCTGGAGTGGGTGTTTGCTGCCACGGCCCTCACGATAGCCATTGGCTGGCTCGCCGGAGCGGTGCTGCTTCTGGGACGCTTGCTGGCAACGCAGGTTTCGCTCCAATCCAGACGGCGGGCGGTGCTGGTATTGGCCGTTCCTGCCTGGCTCGTTGCCGTCGCGGTCTATGCCGGGCAAGGCCATCCGGGCCTGTATGGGGAGCGGCTATTCGTGGTCCTGGAGGACCAGGCCTCCCTGGCAACCATCCCCCAGGGGACCGATGTCGCCAACCGCCGCCAGATCGTTTACGACACGCTGGTCGCTCACGCCGGCACGACCCAGGCAGACCTGCGTCAGGCCCTGGACCGTACCGGCGTAGAATACAGGCCGTATTACCTGGTTAACGGGCTGGCGGTGGACGGCGGGCCGTTGCTCCGGCTCTGGCTGGAAACCCGGCCGGAAGTGGATCGCGTGCTTGCCAATCCGACCCTGCGCCCCATCAATATTGAAAACGTTGCCGATCCCTTCAGGCAGACCGTTCCCGCGCCCACAGAGCCACCCTGGAACCTGACCCGCATCGGCGCCGGCCGGGTCTGGGAAGAGCTGGGCATCACCGGTGCAGGCGTCGTCGTCGGCCAGTCCGATTCCGGCGTCCAGTGGGATCACCCCGAATTGCTGGATGGCTACCGGGGCAGCGGTGGCGACCACGATTATAACTGGTTGGACCCCTGGTATGGGACGGAAGCACCCAGGGATATCGGCGGCCACGGCACCCACACCCTGGGCTCCGTCCTGGGCAACGGGGTCGGCGTGGCGCCGGATGCTGAATGGTACGGCTGCGCGAACCTCGCCCGCAACCTGGGTAACACCGCCCTCTACCTTGATTGCCTGCAATTCATGCTGGCTCCATTCCCCCTGAACGGCGATCCCCTGCGCGACGGCGATCCGGCGCGGGGCGCCAACGTCCTCAATAATTCCTGGGGCTGTCCCGATATAGAAGGGTGTGACCCGGAGTCGCTGCTCCCGGCAATCCAGGCCCTGCGCGCTGCCGGTACCTTCGTCGTCGTTTCCGCCGGCAATGACGGTCCGGCCTGTGCCAGCCTCGACAATCCGCCGGCTATCTACGACGAGGCCTTCTCTGTGGGCGCCACCACGCCCGGGGATGGGCTGGCCACCTTCAGCAGCCGGGGGCCGGTGGCCGTCGACGGCAGCAACCGGGTCAAACCGGATATTGTCGCTCCCGGGGTCCAGATCCTCTCCGCCTTTCCCGGCGACAGTTACCGCACCTGGGAGGGTACGTCTATGGCCGGCCCCCACCTGGCCGGCGTCGTCGCCCTGATGTGGTCGGCCAATCCGGCACTGGTCGGGGATGTGGAGACGACGGAGCAAATTCTGCAAGATACGGCCGAACCGATCGCTGCCGATCCGGCTTGCGATGGTGCCGGGACCGTACCTACCAACACTTACGGTTTTGGGCTGGTGGATGCATTTGCCGCCGTGGAAGCTGCGCTGGCGGCCGGGCGTTAAGCTGTGGAGCCACGCCGGGCGGGTTAATGCCGTTGCTCACTCCAGCGAGGCGCGCCAATCCCGCAGCTCCTCCTCCTCCTCCTCTTCCGAGAGGGTGTATTCCATGCGAATAAAGCGGCGCGTACGCGTCTCCGAGCGGAGGAGGAGGGAGTGGGTCTCTACCAGGCGCCCCTTGTACTTGACGCAGCGCAGGAGAGAACTATCGGTGATGCCCGTCGCCGCAAAGAAGATCTGGTTGCCACTCACCAGGTCGCTGGCTGTGTAGATGCGCGAAGGATCCATCCCGGCTTCCTGGACCGCCTTCAGCTCTTCTTCACTCTGGGGTGCCAGCCGGGCCAGCATCGCGCCGTTCATCGCCTTGACGGCGCAGGCAGCAATGACCCCCTCGGCGACGCCGCCCACGCCCATCAGGATATCGACGTTTGTGTCCGGCGTGGCTGCCTCCAGCGCGCCTTCTGCATCCCCTTCCCGGCGCAGCAGGATGCGCGCTCCGGACGCCCGGATCTCTTCTACCAGGTCCATGTGGCGCGGTCGTTCCAGGACCACCACCGTCAGGTCGCGTACTGACTTCTTCTTCACCCGGGCTACCAGGGCCAACGTCCACGCGGCCGGCGCATCCATACATTGCGGGACCAGCGCGTGGGCTACCTCGGTGTCCACCACGATCTTCTCCATGTAGACGGCGGGAGCGAGGGAGTGCATGGTGCCCCGGGGAGCAACGCCGACCAGGGAGAGCGCGCCGGGATGTCCTTTGGTCAGCAGATCGGTACCGTCGATGGGATCGACCACGACGTCTACGGCCGTGCCCCGGCCGTTACCCACCCGCTTGCCGGTATCCAGAGGGGAGCCGCTACCCAGGCGTCCCTCTTCCCCGATCACGATTTTGCCGTCGATGTCGACCTCGTTCAGGGCTTCAAGCATGGCCATCGTCGCCTGGTCGTGGGCCTGGGCCCGCCGGCCGGAACCGCTCCAGCGGCCGGCCCGAATCGCCGTGATCTCCGTTACCCGGACCAGGTCGAGGCCGATGTTGCGCGATGGTTGTTCCTGTTCCTCGCTCATCCTTTTACTCCTTATTGCTGTTGGTCGTCTCCAGCGGCCGCTGCTGTTTCTTGGAACTGGGGCAGGTAGCCGGCAAAGCTCTCCAGGTAATCATCCAGGATGGCCCGCGCCCGCTGGGTGTCATTGACCATCGGATCCAGCAGCAGGGCCTGCAGGGCCAGCTCCCTGTCGCCGCTGACCGCTGCGTCAACCACCAGTTCCACCAGCGCGGCTTCCCGGCGGCACAGCTCGGCTACCGGCGCCGGGAGATGGTCGAGCTGGATGCCCCGCACCCCGGCACCGCCAAGTAGCCCGGGCACCTCGACGACTGTCTCCGGCGGGAGGTTAGGAATGGCCCCTTCGTTGGGGATATTCACTGCTTCGTCATAACGGTTCAGGTTGAAGGCAATGCCTTCGATTATTTCCAGGGCGCCTTCGCTGGGTGCATCCCGCAGCCAGTCCACTGTCAGCTCGCCGGCGCTGATCTGGGAAAGGCGGTGGTGGCTGAACTCCCGGAACATCTCGTTTCCTTCCCAATCGTACAGCTTCAGGTCATAACGCTCCCACGGCTTGCTGCTGGGATCGTGAGTGTAGGGCAGGTACTCGGCCAGGTGAGTGTCGCCCGGAACCGGGCAGACGTCAAACGCGCGAAAGAGGTCCATCGACAGCGGTTCAAAGCCGTCCGGGGCCTCCTTCACCGCTTCCCGCAGCAACGGATAGAGATCGGCGCCGGTATGGCGGTCGCGGACGTCTACCATCCAGGTGAAATGGTTCAGTCCGGCCGCCTTAATGGCGAAATGCTCCCGGCCTTTGGCGGCTAATTCGTGGATGACGCCCACGTTACTCGGATCGGAGTGCAGAGCGATGCCTTCCGGCACGGTCAGCCCGTATTGCTCCCGCAGCAAAACGGCGACGATGCCATAGCCCACTTCGAGCTGGTGGCACTTGCCCACCGTCTTGATCGTGCTGTACTTGGTGATGGCCCGGGTGAGGCGCGGCAGAGGGTTGCTGAAATTAATGAGCCAGGCGTTGGGACAGAGCCCCTCCATATCCCGGACAATGGCCAGGAGCGGTGGAACCTGGCGGAAAGTGTGCATCATGCCACCCGGCCCGCCATTTTCGCCGTAAGGCTGGCGCAGGCCGTGTCGCAGCGGAATCTCCCAATCGAGCCGCCATAGCTCTTCCCGTGGCGGCACTTCGACCGCCACGATCACGAAATCGGCACCGGCTAACAGCTCGCGGCGATCGGTGCCGGCCTCAATCCGCCAGCCGGCATCCCAGCTTTCGTTCATCTGCCGGGAGACCTGGTGCACGCGCTCCAGGGACTCGGGATCGAGATCGACCAGGCTGAGGCGGCTGCCCCGCAGTCGTTCGCTGGCGATGAGGGTGGCAATGGTGTTTGGTCCGAAGATGGCGCTACCGGCGCCGATGATGACAATGTGCGGCTGGTTCATGGGCAAAAAAGAGGGATTAGTGATCGGAGATTATTGGCCGGGTTAGTGCTGCACAGCCATCTCCAATCTCTAATCTCCAATCTCCATATTCTTGATCTTTATAATTTCGGCGAGAATGGCAATGGCGATCTCCTCTGGTGTGCGGGCATTGATGTCGAGGCCGATGGGGCCGTGGATCCGCTCTATCTGTTCCGTTGCCAGGCCCGCTTCCTCCAGGCGCCGGCGCCGGCGCGCGTGGGTGCGGCGGCTGCCGAGGGCGCCCACGTAAAAGACCGGCGTCTCAAGGATAATTTTCAGCGCCGGGTCGTCAATTTTCGGGTCGTGGGTGAGTAAGGCTACGGCCGTGTGCCGGCCAAGCGGCAAATCGGCCAGTGCCTCCTGGGGCCACGCCTGAAGCAGGCGATCCACGTGGGGAAAGCGCTCTGCGCTGCCGAAGGCACGCCGGGGATCGACGACGACGGTGCGGTAGCCGGCTGCCTGGGCCATCCGGGTCAGGGGAATGGCGATGTGCACGCCGCCGACGACCACCAGGGTGGGTGGGGGCAGCAGCACGTCCAGGAACAGCTCAGCCGGTTCGGGTCCGGCTGCCACAGTGACTCGCTGTGGCCGGCCGGCAAGCAGGGCCGACCGCGCTGCCTCGATAGCTGCCTCGTCCAGAGCCAGACCAAGGCTACCGGCCGTGGCCCCGCTCTCGTCGAGCAGCAGGCGTTGCCCGCGCATGCCCTGCGGGCCGTCGATGACGGTGGCGACGACGCCCGCCCGTCCGGCAGCCAGCCATTCCCGGGCGTAGGTATGGACGGCCGGATCCAGGGGCTGGACGAACACCTCGATCTCGCCGCCGCAGGCCAGTCCCACTTCCCACGCCGTTTCATCGGCCACGCCAAAGTGTAGCAGGCGCGGACTGTCATTCTCCAGCACTTCCAGGCCGGCTTCGACGACGGCTCCTTCCACGCAGCCACCGCTGACGGAGCCGGCGATCTCGCCCTCGCCGGTCAGGGCCAGCTTGGCCCCTTCGCGCCTGGGTGCCGAGCCCCAGGTGGAGACGACGGTAGCCAGGGCTACCGCTTTGTCCGCTTCCAGCCAGTTTTCTACGTCTGCGAGGATCTCTTGCATATCGTCAAGGGGGGATACGTGCGAACGGCAAATTTCTGTAAGATATTATACTGGAAGCGGAGGTTAATTACCATGGTGTGGGGTCAGGAAATCCGGCTGCGGGGTGCCGGTCGTTCGGGTACGTCTTCCAGCAGGCCGCCGTGCCCCCAGGCAATGACGTCGGCCCGCCGGAGACGGTCGCCGGCGAGAAGGCGGGGTAGCACCAGGTCGACAATATTGCGCTTGGGGCTGCGGGCGCAGCCGGGGACGCCGACGACGGGGACTGGGCCACAGGAGGCGAGGAGGAGCAGGTTACCCGGATCAACCGGGGCGCCATAGATGGTGACCTCACCGCCGGCCCGCTCGACGGCCCGGGGGGCCAGATCATGCCGGTCCATGATCGCGGTTTCGCCGGCAAGGATAATCAGGCCCATGCCGGCGGCCAGGTGTTTCCCGATCATCTCCGCCAGCACCCGCTCTCCCTGCCCATCTTCCAGGGGGACGTAATCTGTGCGGTTGACGGTGGCGCCGAGGGCTTCCAGGCGATTTTCGAGGGCGGATGAGAAGGTGCGCACCACCCGCTCTTGGGCAGCCGGAGCGCCGGAGAGGATGAGGCCCACCGGCCGGCCGGTGAAGGGGGTGACCGATAACAGTGGTCCGGCAGTGCTACCCACCACGACCGCCTTCGCCACCGTGCGTTCGGGCAGGGCGTAGGGTAGAATTTTGAGCGTGGCGGCGACGGTGTTGGCGCTGACGGGCGTGTTGTGAGAGAGAGTGGCCAATGTTATCCCGTCGCACTCATTGAGGTCCAGGAGGCGGGATACGTCCACCCGTAGCAGCCCGCGCCCGGTGGTGTAGAGGTTGGCCCGGCCGGTGCTGGGGCCGGCTAGGCGCAGGCCCGGCCCCATAATGGCGCCGGCGATGCGCCCGGCGGCACTGTCTTCGTCCACGTCGCCGGCTTCCAGTTCGGCGACGTAGACGGTCTCGCGCCCCAGCTCGCGCAGGGCGGCCACGTCGGCCGCCGTCAGGGTTTTGCCTTTGCGTAACAGGCGCCGGCCATTGGCGCCGGTGACATTGTGGCCCAGAATTCGATCTTCAGCTTCCTCCAGGGGTACAGGACCGAATTTCATCGCTTGGCCTTAACTGAGCAGGTAGGCGACGAGCAGGCGCGCGGTGTGCTCCAGCGCGTCGCGGTGGGTGCGTTCATAGTGGTGGGAAGCGTCAACGCCGGGGCCGAGCAATCCCACGGCGACGTCGCCTCCGGCACGCCAGAAGGATTCGCCGTCGGAACCGTAATAGTGGTAGATATCGGTGGTGAAGGCGACATCCGCCTCCTCGGCCAGCGCTTCCAGGCGGCGGCGCAGGCCCAGATGGTAAGGGCCGGCAGCGTCCTTGGCGCAGATGGTGACTGAGAATTCGTCAGACACCTGTTGGGGGGCGACCACGGCCATATCAACCGTAATTAGTTCGGCCAGATCGGCCGGGAATCCGGTGGCAGCGCCGTGCCCGACCTCTTCGTAATTACTGATGTGAATCGTCGTGCGCTGGGCCGGGCGCAAACCGGCAGCCGCCAGGGCGGTCACGGCGCCATAAATCGCCGCCACGCCCGCCTTGTCATCCAGGTGGCGGGAGCGAATGAACCCGGTCTCCGTGACCTCCACCCGGGGGTCGAAGGCGATCACGTCGCCCACGCGAATGCCCAATGCTTCGGTTTCGTCCTCAGAGCTCGTTTGGGCGTCGATCCTGACCTCCATGTTTTTCTCGCTTCGTTTCTCATAGCTCTCTTCGTTGGTATGGGCGTGAACCGAGGCGGAGGTAGGCAGAATCGTTCCCCGGAAGGTTTTACCGTTGCTGGCAAAGATCGTTACGCCTTCCCCTTCCACTGAATTCCAGACCCAGCCACCCAGCCGGGTCATCCGCAGGCGCCCATTTTCTTTGACTTCGCTGACCATGGCCCCCAGGGTATCGGCGTGGGCCGTCAGGGCCCGGGGCGCATCGGACTGTTCTCCGTCCCAGTCGCCGGTTAGAAAACCTTTCCGGCTCTGG
>Ga0207752_1000103_pt1 | contig 36495 bp, 32 predicted proteins | sample Pon2CUnioCityCA_6_FD_187272 | JGI IMG/M metagenome (GOLD analysis project Ga0207752, IMG submission 187272) | Marine sediment microbial community from Union City, CA, USA - Pond 2C Sediment 2 (SPAdes) | ecosystem: Environmental > Aquatic > Marine > Intertidal zone > Salt pond sediment ... | reverse complement strand
CCTGAACGCCGACGGCTTCATCGTCCGGCCGGTTGTTCGGCGCCCCGGAATTCCACGTTCGCTGTGTCTCGCTGGGCGCATTGGAGCGCGCGACCTCCACCCCGTTGAGCCAGGCGACGAAGCCGTCCTCGTATTTCATCCTGAGAATCAGCTTGTCGATGGCCACGGCGTCGGCCACTTCGAATCGAATGCGGACGTAGACGCTCTGGTTGACGTTACGCATCGCGGCCACGTCCAGGCCGATGAGACCGGCGTAGTCGTACCCGACGCCCGTCGTGCCTGCGAGCCAGGTTGAGTCGTCAAACGTCCTGATCTTCCAGACCGGTTCGAGCGACCCGTTCGTCGGAATCAGCGCCCTGGCGTCGGCGGCTTCGGGAATCAACACGGCTTCCGTCTCGGAGACGACGCTGTCACCGCTCAATCCGTAGGAGATATCGACGACCTGCGGCGGATAATCTTGATAGGCGAAGGCGATGGTCTGCCCATCAGGCTCGACCAGAGCCAGCGACTCCCCATCGGCCTGCAGCGAGAAGTTCGTATGCAGTTGGCCTTGTGGGTCCCGCTCGTTCTCGCCGGACGCAAAGACGACCAGGTAGCCGCCCGGCGACAGCCGCACCGAAGGGAATTCCCACTTCTCCAGGTCGTTCATGTCGTCCGTGAGGTGCCACCCGTCCAGATCCACGACCTCGGCTGTGGGATTGTGGATCTCAATCCAATCGGGTGAATCCCCCCGGGCATCGATCAGGCTGGTATCGTTGGACGCGACGAACTCGGTAATGACCGGCCCGGTTTCGGCCGCAAGGCTCGTCAAGGCAAACAGGCTTACTACGCCAAGAAGGACCACTCGTGGAATAGACTTCATCGCACCATCACTCTCAGACTCCACTTTCGGAACATGCATCTCGCCGACCTGCAAGGCGCCCTTCGCCAAGCCGACGTGGCGCTCCTATTGTAGCAGGTCAGGCGCCTTCGTGCAACGCGCGCGAGCCACTCACAACGTTCGGGAAGGCGTCCACCCGCCCGCTCGCCAGCTATGTGCAAATGTCACGTGCTATACGCGGCGGCTCAATCAGGCCTTCAGGGCCTTGTTCATCCGCTCGATCGTGTCGTCGACCTCTTGTGGTTTGAGCATGCCGATCGTGACGGCGTCCACCAGACCGTTCTGCCACACAAACTTCAGCGAGGCATCCTTCTGCTCCGGCCCGGTTAGCTTGCCGGCCCCGAAAATCTTCATCCCCAGGATGACCTTCCCGTTCGCGCGGGCCTGCTTGAGGACCGGCGCCACGTCTTCGACAGAGGCGTCCATCGCGGCCTCGGTACCGACATTGTTGATGCGGGCCAGCACGACGTCCGTCCACGGGTGCGTGCACGCGACCTTCAAGGCCTCGAAGTTGTGACAGGAGACCCCGACCGCCCGAATCGCCCCCTTTTCCTTCAGTTCCGACATCTCGTCGCGGATGCGCTCGTACTCCTGAGGCCACTCGCTATTCGTCATGCAGTGGATCAGGCAGATATCGATGACGTCGGACCGCAGCTCTTTGCGGAAGCGGTCCACCTCCTCTTTGGCCCCGCCGGAGGGCGAGTTCCAGTAGGCTCGTCGCGGCCAGATCTTGCTGAGCAGGATGTACTTGTCGCGCGGCACGTCGGCCAGGGCGGTCCGCAGATAGGGATGCGATCCGTACAGGTCGGCCGCATCCATGAAGGCGATGCCTCGGTCGACGCTGTGCCGAATCAGTTTGTTGAAGGCCTTCTCACCCAAACGCGTATGTGCCGAAGAACGTGCTCCGCCGTTCCACCCGGTCCCCTGCGCGAGGCGCGAAGCCTTGATCCCGGTCCGGCCCAGCGTCACGATTTCCGTCGTGGGGCACGATCCGCCCGCCGTTTTGACGTCGGCTGCGACTGTCGGTCGTATCCCGGTCGCCAGAGCTCCGGCACCGGCCAGGGCGGTCGCGATGAACCGTCGGCGGCTGACATCCTGCGTTATCTCTCTCGAAACCACTGTCTGCTGATTCATACCTTTCGGCCCTTTCATAATCGATTCCTCGGCAAGCCGGCATCTCCGGCCTGCGTCACCCCATTGTAGCCGTATCCCGTCGATGATTCAACCCCGAGCCTGCTTCGCGATAGCCCACTTCCGAAGGGGGGCGAGAGGGAAGTCTGCAAAACTCCTGCATTTGACTTCGATTTCTTGTTGATCGATCTTGATTTCCTCCTGGCCTGTGCCTACAATACGATCATTGGCCGCCATGGGATGTGGCGCCCTTAGAGGTGCCGTCTGCTGCAGCGCTGGGCGAGATGTGAGCGACGGGATACGGGATGCGGAGTTTGTCGTCCATAGCGATGGTTTCGAGCGAGCGGGGAGCACGGTTGCCCCGGCCCGGAGGATTCACCCTCGCGGAACTGCTGGTCGTCGTCTGCATGATCTGTCTGCTGATGTCCTTATCGCTGCCCGCACTGACCGAGGCGGAGCGGCGAGGCGAACAGATTCAGTGCCTCGCGAACCAGCACCAGTTGGTATTTGCATGGTTGCTGTATTCCACGGACCACGACGATAAGCTCTGCGCTCCGCGGTCATACCGTTCGGCCTTGCGGCCGTACGTCCAGACGGAAGAGATCTTCCTGTGCAAGACCGGGGAGGCCCGGCGGAAGGGTGTGATCCCCCGGAAGAGAGATTCCTACGGCGTCTCGAACACGATGGGAGGAGTGGAGCGGGATGGCGTGAGGCCCTACGAGAAGCTGCATCGCATCTCTCATCCCGGCGAGAAACTCGTCCTTGTGGATCGAGCGCCCAATGCACAGACGTGTTTCTGGCCCTTGTTGCGAACCGAGCAAGAGACGTGGGTATGGCGCCCATGGTCCTTGTACCTGGGGCTGCAGGGAATGACGGGCAGACACAGCAACGGCTGCAACCTGTCGTTCGCGGATGGCCACGGGCAATACAGGGCCTGGAGAGACGATCGGACGCGGAAGCTGATCGCTGGCCGGATGGCCGATTCAGGACGTGGATCGGCTAACAATGACGACCTTCAATACATGGTCAGAGTTTTGACGTATCGATCGAACGGGTACCTGGCGGATGTGGAGACTGGACGAGATGGCGCGCGGAATCCCTGACTTCCTTCGATATGATCTCCGGCACCGCATCGAGCGATTCCAGGACGGCGTCAAGCGGGGCAACCTGCGAAGATGGATCAACGACAGTCCGGGGCTGGTTGTCGCTGTTACTGTTGCCTCCGGGCTGTTGTTGGCCGTCGTAATCGTGTGGGCCTTGTGGCCGAACTCTGCTCCGCGGTTGCGACAGGGAAAGACGGCTTGGTTCTACGATACGAACACGGGCAGTCTTTTCGTGGGAAGCTCCAAGCGGACCGGCCCGATTGCCGCGCCGTCGGGTCCCGCGCGTGCCGGCGCGCCGGCCGGCTTCCGGGCGCATGTGTACAGCTACGTGCTGGACCCGAACGAGTCCGAGCTGTTCGTTGGTTTTCTGGAGCGTCCGGATCCGAACGCCGGCGCAAGGGCTGCTACCTCCGACATGAGGGATTTTCAGAAGTGGGCCCAAAGCCGGCTGATCCGCCGGGTGGATGATGAGGCATGGGTGCAGGCCGCAAGCCCTGAGGGGCAGGCCCTGCTGGAGGAACTCACGCGTCCCAACGAGCTGGGCCAGACGCCTATCTATCAGGTGACCCGAGATTAAAGGCGGAGAACCATGAAGAAGGCATTCACCCTTGTGGAGCTGTTGGTGGTCGTTGCGATCATCAGTCTGTTGCTGGCCCTGGGGCTGCCGGTAATGCGGCGGGTCCGGGAGCAGGGCGCAGAGACCGTCTGCCGGTCGCATCTGCGCCAGATGAACGTGATCCTGAAGACCTACACGAACAGCCACGACGGTGTGTTCCCGTCGCCGCGATATATCTATCATTCCCGCGAGTCATTCAACGATGAGAAGATCTGGAGAGTATACCTGCCGTGCTGTCGTTGGCATGATGCTCGCATCGGACTCGACAGCCCATTGCTGCGCACCGAACGCCCGGAGCTGCGCGGCTCACTCTGGCCCTACCTGGGCGATACGCGAGTCGTGCGTTGCAAGGTGGGACAGCGGGCCAATGAGTTCCGGGGCTGCAACAACGCGTGTCCCGACTGCGTGCACGACCCCGGCATTGATATCGTGCCTCAGTACACGTATACGATGAATGGCTATCTGAACAAGACTCTTAAGACCGGCACTTCGGACACAGGGGCCATTGCGGATGGGATCGACGGCCGCACGATTCGAGAGTGGGATATCTCCCGCGAGACACAAGTGACGCGCAGCCCCTCAATGGTCTTCACCTTCGCCGAGCAGAACTCATGGGCCATAAATACCGAAGGACGACAACCTATCGGTCCAAGGCCGGAGTGGGCCGCCGAATACAACCTCAGCGGGAAGTATTACCTGGAAGCGCCGCCACATCTGAGAGGTTATCCCGGGACTATTAGTGCGGGCTTCCTGTCGATCGAAGCCACCTATACGATACTCCGGGGAGCATTGTATCAGGATGACCGCGTACTCGGCGATGCCTTTGCGACCTGCCATCGCCCTCACAAGGGAGACCTGAACGCCGGCTACTCGTACGTCGCCATGCTCGACGGCCACGTCCGGCGGGTTACGGTGGCCGACCAGCTCCGTCGCAGCAGGCAGGTCCCGCGATTCGGCGAGAGCCCGCTCGGCCCGGGCGGCAATGTGGCTCTGGCCTGGCCCCTCAACGTTCCCCCTCCCGGCGGCTGGGACAATCAATAGGGCCCTGAACCGAAGGCAGATATCCGAGGCGCATCATCTTGCCTTTCGGCTCTCGTCTTTTCCGCTCCGGCTTGCCATGATATTGGCAGCAATCTCGATTGAGAGCACTTGGACGTTGGTAGAAGCATGAGAAAGCACAAGAATGTCCGGCGCCGGCGCGTGGCGACAATCTCGCTTTATGGACCGAACGATCACCATGCCACGAAGGTCGTCGCTGGTATCGTGGATGTGGATCGCGACGATGTCGTGGCGCTTGAGCGTTGGATGTCCGGCAAGACAGACGTGCGCAACGACGAGAAGATTCAAAAGGACATCATGGCGTTCGTCAAGAGATACAATGTCAAAGAAGTTGTGCTGGCCGACAGGATCATCGGCTGCCCTCACGAGGAAGGGCCCGACTACCCCGTCGGGGAGGACTGTCCGTTCTGTCCATTTTGGGCGGGTCGCGACCGCTGGACAGGGGAATTGAAGGAATAGGATAAGCTGCGCGTCTTGAGCCTTCGGCCTGCCGTCTTTCATCCGCCAGTCCAGCCGACAGCCGATGAGACGCCCAAGGCAATCCTTTCGCTCAACTCGCCAGCAGAAATCCGGTTCGGTCGGGATACGGTGGCAGGGCCTGCGCCGGTCAAAAGAGCGGCGTGCGTGGCCAGAAGCCTGTCATGTCGAGCGCAGCGAAGCGCAGTCGAGACATCTGGCCGCGTAACATGACGTGCCTTCCCGGCGCGGCCAGATTCCTCCACTGCGGTCTTCGGCCTCCGGTCGGAATGACACCAGCCCAGGGCGAACCCGAATCCACCATCATATGCCGGCCGCACCCCAGAAATCCTCAACTGCTGCTTGACATTCACCGATAGTCCTGGTATAAGACTCGCTGAGAAGTCGGTTCTTCAGGGTCATCCATGCGAACCGTGAAACGTGGACAACTTGGGGCAGTCAGTGATGTGCAGGTGGTCGTGCGCGTGAGCATTGCTGCCGGCGGGATCATCATCATTATGAGCCACAGGAGAAAGCTGCCCTGAGAAAGGTTATATCGATTGAATGAAAGCCTTCCAGAGCAGCGGGTTCTGGAAGGCTTTTTTTGTTTCTACGGCGTTTTTGGGGAGCCGGATTATGGAAGAGAAGAAGCGAACACCGTGGTATGAGGACACCGAATTCTGGCAGGCGGTCCAGCCGGTGCTCTTCGACGTAGAGCGACTCCGCCAGGGGCCGGTGGAGGTCGATCAGATCATCCGGCTGCTGGATCTCCAGGGCGGCGAGCGAATCTGCGATCTGTGCTGCGGCGTGGGGCGGCACAGCCTTGAGCTGGCCCGCCGGGGGTACAAGGTCACCGCCGTCGACCGGACGAAGCGGTACCTCGCCGAGGCGCGGGCCAAGGCCGAGGCCGAGAGCCTGGACATCGAGTTCGTCCAGGAGGACATGAGGGCGTTTCACCGGTCCGGTTCGTTCGATGTGGTGCTGAACCTGTTCACGTCGTTCGGTTATTTCGAATCGCCGTCCGATGATCGGCGCGTGGTTGAGAACGTGTGCCGATCGCTCACACCCGGCGGCCGGTTCATGCTGGACTTGATGGGAAAGGAGGCGCTGGCGCGCATCTTTCGCAGCCGAGACTGGCGGCGGGTGGATGGAACGATCCTGCTCATGGAGGCAAGAGTCGTGGACCACTGGAGCGCCGTCGAGAATGAATGGACTCTGGTTCAGGATGGTGCGCAGCATGTCCGGCGCTTCTCGCACCGGCTGTACAGCGCGGCGGAGCTGGCCGGACTGCTTCAAGACTGCGGATTCGGGGCGGTGCAGGCGTACGGTGATCTGCATGGGATACTCTACGACGAGAAGGCCGAACGACTCGTCGTGATTGGACGCAAATAGGCCGCCGCCGGCCGGGTTTTCCGCTCCGTTCTTGACGGAAACAGCGTGGCGTTCGTATGATACGCCGTTTGCCTTGTACCGTTTTCGAGGACCTTTGTGATGTCGGATGAGAAAAAGCACAACTATCGTGACACGCTGAATCTGCCGCAAACCAGCTTTTCCATGAAGGCGAACCTGGTGCAGCGCGAGCCGGCGATGCGGAAACGCTGGGCCGAGCAGAATATCTACGCGCAGATCCGCGAGGCCCGCCGGGGCAAGCCATTGTACATCCTGCATGACGGCCCGCCCTACGCCAACGGCGATATCCACATGGGGCACGTGATCAACAAGGTCCTCAAGGATTTCGTGGTCAAGTACAAGACGATGACCGGCTTCGATGCGCCCTATATCCCCGGCTGGGACTGCCACGGGCTGCCGATCGAATCGCGCGTGGTGACCGACCTCGGCGCGAAGGCCCGGGAGATGCCCAAGGAAGCCATCCGCCGGGCTTGCATGAAGTACGCGAGCAAGTACGTCAAAATCCAGAGCCGGCAGTTCCAGGACCTCGGTATCTTCGGCGATTTCGACGATCCGTACCTGACGTTCAAGCCGAGCTACGAGGCGGGCATCCTCGAAGTCTTCGCCGAGCTCGTGGGCAAGGGGCTCGTCTTCAAGCAGCTCAAGCCGATCCATTGGTGCATCGGGTGCGAAACGGCGCTGGCTGAGGCGGAGCTGGAATATCGCGACGTCTCCTCGCCGAGCATTTTCGTGAATTTCGCGGCGGCGGAGGAAACCGTCAAGCGGCTCATCGAGCTGGGCCTGGTCGCGGAGGACGAGGCCCAGGCGCGCGTGTGCTTCATGATCTGGACGACCACGCCGTGGACGCTGGCTGCCAACTTAGCGGTCGCCGTACATCCGCATCTCGACTACACCACGATCCGCTACGAGAAGGACGGTCGCCCGTACGTTTCCGTCGTCTCGACGGATCGCCTGAACGCGGTCGTGCAGGCGGGGCAGTTGCAGGAAGGCGCCTATCAGGTCGCGGGCAAGACCGTGCGAGGCAGTGCGCTGGAGGGTCTGCGCTACGTCCATCCGTTCATGGAGGACAATCCGACCGACAAGGACGCCTACATGGTGATCCTTGCGGACTACGTGACGACCGAAGACGGCACGGGCCTCGTGCACACGGCCCCCGGGCACGGCCTCGAAGACTATATGTCCGGGCAGAAGTACGGCCTGGCCGTCTACTCGCCGGTCCAGGACGACGGCTGCTACGATGACACCGCGCCCTCATGGCTCCAGGGCAAGAGCGTGCTCGACGTCGAGAAGGACGTGAACGGCTACCTGCAAGAGCAGGGCTGGCTCTATGCCCAGGACGAGATCCAGCACAGCTACCCGCACTGCTGGCGCAGTCGGGACCCGGTGATCTTTCGGGCGACGGAGCAGTGGTTCGTCGGCGTGGACCGCGAATCATCTGATGCCGGGCGGAGCCTGCGCGAGATGGCGATGGAGAGCGTGGAACGCGTGCGTTGGATCCCGGCGTGGGGCCAGAAGCGCATCGCGGGCATGCTGGAATCCCGGCCGGACTGGTGCATCAGCCGCCAGCGGAGCTGGGGCCTGCCGATCCCGGTCTTCACGATGCCGGACGGCCGCACGCTGCTAACGAAGGAATCGGTCCTGGCCGTATCGAGATATGTGGGCCAGCACGGCTCGGATAGCTGGTTCACGCATACGCCGCGAGAGATCCTTGGCGACGATTTCCAATTGCCCGAGGGTTTCAGCCTCGATGAGCTACAGAAGGAAGAGAACATCTTCGACGTGTGGTTCGAGTCGGGGTGCAGTTGGTACAGCGTCTGCGCGAGGCGGGAGGGCTGGCCCGTCCCGGTGGACCTGTACCTTGAAGGCTCGGACCAGCACCGCGGCTGGTTCCAGCTCTCGCTGCTGCCGGCGCTCGGGGCGACCGGCCAAGAGCCGTTTCAGCGCGTCCTGACCCACGGCTTCACCGTCGATGAGAAGGGCATGAAGCAGTCGAAGTCGCTGGGCAACTACGTGAACGCACAGCAGGAGATCACTAAGTACGGGTCCGACATCCTGCGGCTCTGGGTCGCCAGCGTGAACTACCAGGAAGACGTTCGCTGCACCGACGAGCTGATCGGCCGGACGCAGGATGCCTATCGCAAGATCCGCAACACGTTGCGATACCTGTTCGGCAACATCAACGATTTCGACCCGGCGCAGCACGCCGTCTCCTACGGGCAGATGTTCGAGATCGACAAGTGGGCGATGCAGCGGCTCCAGAAGCTCATCGCGGAAGTGACCGAGGCCTACGACAACTTCGTCTTCCACCGCGTCTTCTCCCTGCTGTACAACTTCTGCACGGTGGAAATGAGCAGCATCTACATGGACGTGCTGAAAGACCGCATGTATTGCGACGGTGCGGACAGCCTCTCCCGCCGCAGCGGTCAGACGGCGATGTACCACGTCCTCAGCACCCTTGTCCGGTTGCTCGGCCCCGTCCTCGTCCACACGGCTGAAGAGGCCTGGGACGCCATGACCGTCAAGCCCGAAGACTGCGCCGGCGTCCACCTGGCCCACATGCCTCAGATGGACAAATCCATCGACTACACCGCAGAAGAACCGAAGTGGCAGAGGCTGATGGCCCTGCGCGACGAGGTCCTGCGCGGCCTGGAGGGCCTGCGGCGCGACAAGGTGATCGCGAGCAACCAGGAAGCCTCCGTCACGGTGCGCTGTACGCCCGAGGACGCGGCGACCCTCCGCGACTTCGGCGAGACCCAATTCGCAGCCCTGTGCATCGTCAGCGAAGTCAAGCTCGAAGAAGGCGCCGAGCAGACGACGGTCGCCGCGGCCAAGAGCCCGCACGCCAAGTGCCAGCGATGCTGGAACTACTGGCCGAGCGTCGGCGCCAACGCCGACCGTCCGGACCTCTGTGATCGCTGCGCTGCGGTCGTGGAGAGCCGATAGGTCGCGCGATCAGGCGTATAGAGTGGGTTCTTTACCCACGCGTAAACTTGCGGGCCGGGGGTGCGATGTGGTACAAAGACGCCAACGACTATGGACGCTGCGACGGAAGGGACAATGCGACCGGTCTGTGTGTTGCCGCGATGGCGGGTGCGGCTGGCGGAGTACTGGCCGGTGCTGCTGCTGGCGGGATTGGGGCTGCTCTGGTCGCTGAGCTTCTGGCGGCATTTCGTCTTTCCGAACTCGGACTATTATTCCTTCATGCACACCGGTCGGCAGTGGCTCTCGTTCGAGGTTCCGGCGGGCATGAAGCGAGGGCCCGTCTTTTCGGTGATTGCCGGTCTGATTAGCATGATCTTCCCGCAGCCGTCGAGCCAGGTCGCGGCCACGGAGATGTATAACGCATTGCTGCTGCCGGTCTGCATGATTCTGTTCTATCTGATCGGGCGGGAGCTGCTGGGTCGTCCGGCGGCCATGGTGACGGCCTTCCTGGCGGGCATCAGTCCGTGGATGATTCGGATGAGCAGTCAGCCGTTAGCGGAGATGACGCTCGTGGCGCTCTTCGCCGCCGGCGTGCTCTGCGTGGGGCGAGGCCGCTTAGGCTGGGCGTATGTCTTTGCCATGCTGGCGTCGATTACGCGATGGGACATGGCCGCGATGGTGCCGGCGGTGGCGCTGGCGGACCTGTTGCGCAACCGTCGGTTGCGGTCCGTGCTCTGGAAGGCTGCGCTGGCGTCCGCGCCGTTCCTGCTGTGCCTGGGGATTATGGAGATCCAGGCGGCCGGTGCGGGCAGGGGCGCGCACTACCTGCAGGTGCTCTCGGGCCGCCGGCAGTTCGCCCTCCTGCAGGACCTGCGGCTCTACTGGGAGGCGATCCTCTCGTCGGTCAACGTTCCGCTCGGGCCCGAGGTCGGGGGCCGGCTCCAGGCGCTCGGACGAATCAACACCGTGGTCTTTCGGCAGACGGCGACTCTGCTGATAGTGACCTTCCTGTGGGGCTCGGTCGCCGGAATCGCAAAACGGCGCTGGGAAGTCCTCGCTATGCTCGTTACAGGCGTGCCGTATGTGCTGGTGCACGCCCTCTGGCCGTTCCGCCTCGGCCGGTTCTGCGTGCCCGTCGCGTGGGCTGGGCTCCTTATCGCCGTCTACGGCGCAAAGAGCATCCTGGAATGGCTGCGCGGCCGCTGGCGCGAGTGGCCTCGGGTCAAGCCGGTGCTCCAGATCGCCCTCGCGGGCCTGCTCGTGGTCTGGGCGTCGGCGGGCGTGTGTGCGCTGTTCTGGGCCGAACGAATGGTCGGCGACGGCATCGCATGGGTCGGATACCCGTCGATCGCGGTCGCGGTAGGGGGGTACCTCGGATATGAATGGGTGCGGGCCGCCCGTCCCGGCCTGCACTGGCTTCTTGTGCCGGCGTTCCTCGCCCTCGCGGTGCTCAGCAGTGGCGCCCAGACGGTGGTCATCATGGGCACCGGCCGGAAGCTCGTGAATTTCAAGGCGCTGAGCCTGTGGTTCAAGGCCAACGCCGGGCCGAACGACCGGATGGTCACGAACATGCCGGCGTACATGCCGCTGTACACCGGCCTGCCGGAGGATCGCTTCATCCACACGGGCGACATCTCGCCGGGGACGGCGCCGGATTTTCCACGTTTCGTGCAGGAATGTCGGGAAAGGGGCGTGACGCTGATCGCATGGGATTCCGGCCTGCTCGACAACACGGACGACATGTACTACAAGCTGTGGGGGCTCGACCGCATCTACCCACTTGGAATGCCTTTCTATGGCGGCCGGCTCGACCGTCTCGGCGACTGCACGCTGGTCCACGTCATTCGCGAGGACTGGCCGAGGATCGCCGTCTGGCGCATCACCCCGAAGGATCAGCCGAAGCAGACCACGGGCGGCGGACTGTAGGCGACAGCCACGAACCCCCCACCCACTACTGACGATCGCCGTTCCCAGGTCACGAATCCACTCGAAACGGACAACCTGCGGCGACTACAGTTACTCCGCGGGCTCCTCGGCGGGCGGCGTGGGGGCGGGTTCCTCTTCTCCGCCCCCGCAGCCTGTGATGGTGACTGCGGCTGCCAGAATCACCAGTGCGGAGAACAGTGCGATGAGTTTGCGTCTGAGATCGGTCATCTTCTTTCCCCTTCTGAATGAGTGCTTCTCTGTATCGATCGTCGGAACTCCAATATCCAATTCCGGAGTCCATCCTCGATAATCATAACGCGCCATGTGCCCGAATCAATCCCATTGGCAGAGATTTTCGCAACAAACCGCGTCCAGAAGAGTTCCAGGCAGAGATTTCCGCCGTTGCCTCGTCGATATCTCACGCTTCGACGAGCGGCGTGCCCTGGCTTCCATTGGCGCCGATGGCCTTAAGGAATCGCCGCTCCATGTCCTTTTCGAGTTTCTCGCGTTCGGCCTTTGTGCCCTTGGTCAGAGGGATCTGGCCGCCGGCGTAGGTGAGATGGCCGCCGCCGGTACCCTTGCGAGCGACCATATGCTTGATGACCTTCTCGGCCAGGTTGCTCTCTTCCGACGTCCGGATGGAGATCATCAGCTTGTCGTTCCAGGTGCCGGTGCACATGGTCCAGGTCGTCTCATCCTCGCGAAGCAGCAGGTCGGCGACCTCCGCAATCATATCCGGGTTGTCGATTTGGCCCAGATCCGTGATGATGGCGGGCCCCTGCACGCGGGCGTTTCGCAGGCCGTCGGCCAGCATCTGGTAGTAGACTCTGGGCACCTTGCCCCGCTGGATGACGCCGAGCATGCGTTTATTGGCAAAGGGGTAGAGGAACTCGATGGCCTCGATGTCGAAACGCGAGGCCTCGCGACCGAGATCCTGGGTATCCGAGCGGATGCCGTAGAGCAGGGCGGTCGCCAGGGGCGCATCCGGCGTAATGCCCGCCTCGATCAAGTATTCGCAGAGAATGGTCGAGGTGGCGCCGTAGCCGCTTCTGACGTCGGTGAAGGTGGCGGTCCGGGTCTGGCGGCGAATCGGATGGTGGTCGATGACGATGTCCGGCAGGACGTTCTCAGGCAGCGAGTTGTTCCCCGTGGCGGGCTGCGTGTCCACCATGGCGATGAAGTCGTACTTCTGGCAATCCACCTCGCTGCAGGATCGCAGGTTCAAGCCGAGGTATGTGACGAGAACGCGATTCTCGCCCCGGCCGACCGTTCCGCCGCACGCAATGGAGCACTGGAGGTTCGCCAGGCTCCGCGCCAGCCTTCGCAGCGCCACGGCCGCAGCCAGACTGTCGGGATCGGGGTTGTCCTGCATCACGATCAGCAGATTGGTGCTGCCCGTGAACAGTTCGGTCAGTTTCTGAAGCTTCGTACCGGTCTTTTCGGCAGCTCTCATAGAGCAAACACTAAGAACCAAACATCCAATATCAAAACAGCGGAATCGCAGCGCAGGCCCCATAACCGGCCGGTCCTCGCACCGTGATGCCTGGCTTTCCCACGCCGGGCGGCGTTGCCCGGCAAACACGTATTCTACCACGCGAGGGGCCGCACAGATAGCCCCTTGTCCTTATTTGCCCTTGCGGAAAGGCCTGAGAAGCCGCAGGAGGTAGAGTTGATGCCACTGTCTCTGGGTGGGAAATACCCCCCGCTCCACGGAATCCACCTCCTCGATGGAGTAGAACGCCTGCGGATTGAACTGCTTGACGAGATCGACCACGGCAGGGGCCTCCCGCCGCCGGACGACCGTGAAAATGATCTTCACCGGACCGCTGGCGCCCTGCCCGTCTACGGCGGTCACACCATATTGCTGTTCTCGGAGCCGCCCGATCAGGTCGACGGCTTTCTTCTGAGTAACGACCCGAATGAGCACCACCCCAAGCGAGAGTTTCTCGGCAATGTGGATGCCGACGAAGTTGCCCATCGCGAAGCCGCCCGCGTAGCCCAGATAGCACAGCGGGTTCGTCAGGTTCTGCATGATCTGCCCGATGGCCAGGATCCAGATCAGCACCTCGAAGAAGCCGACCACAGGCGCCAGGTACTTGAAGCCCCTGGCCACGAAGACCAGGCGTACCGTCCCTAATGAAACATCCGCGATGCGCGCGAGGAAGATCAGGAGGGGCAGGACCACCCACGCATAGATCGACGAATCAGGAAATACAACCGCAATCATTTCCATCACTTGCCGGCAGGATGCTTCGTACGCATCACAGCCACTTTTTCCTCCTGAAATACTTGACCATCAACCCTGTGATGGCCAGCATCACCAGCCATACGGCCGGATAGCCCCAGCGCCAGTGCAACTCGGGCATCCAATCGAAGTTCATGCCGTAGATGCCCGCGACAAATGTCAGCGGTATAAAGATTGTGGCGATGATCGTCAAGACCTTCATCACCGCGTTCATGCGATTGCTGATGCTCGACAGGTACGTGTCCAGCATGCCTGAGACAATGTCGCGCAGGCTCTCGATCGTATCGATGATCTGGATCGTGTGGTCGTAGATGTCACGCAGATAAACGTCGGTGGATGCGGCGATTAAAGCCGATTCGCTCCTTTGAATCCCATTGACCAGCTCGCGCAGGGGCCAGATCGACCGGCGCAGGGAGATCATCTCTCGCTTGAGGGCATAGATCTGCTGAAGCGTTCTTTCGTCCGGGTCGGAGATCAGTTCGTCCTCCAATCCTTCGATTCTGTCCCCCACCTTCTCGAGAATTCCGAAGTAGCTGTCCACAATCGCGTCCAGCAATGAATACATGAGGTAGTCGGCGCTCATCTTGCGAATGCGCCCTTTGCCGTTGCGGATCCGATCGCGAACGAACTCGAAGACATCCCCGACGCGTTCCTGGAAGGAGATCACGAAATTCGACCCTAACACCAGACTGACCTGCTCGGACTCAACCGTCGCGTACTCGTCGTTATAGCTGAGCATTCGGAGCACGACGAACGCGCAGTTCTCGTAATCCTCGAACTTCGGGCGCTGGCCGGTGCTGAGCACGTCCTCCAAAATCAACGGGTGCAGGTCGAACGCCTTTCCGAGTTTCTCAATGACCTGGACCTCATGGAGGCCGTCGATATTGACCCAGGTCACCGTGGGGGTCTGCTTAAACGGGAAGCATTCCTCGACGGACCCCACGCGTTTTTCCGTCACCTGCTGCTCGTCATAGTCGATGACAGTGATTCCGACGGTTTCAACTTTCTTCTCTCCGACGTGGACGAGCGTCCCCGGGGGCAGACCGGCTTTCTTGGAATGCCTTTTGACAGGCTTGCGCTTAAGTCTGGTTTTCGCGGCCATTTCGATACCTCCCAGTGAGAGAAGTCCTCTGTCTCCGGCCCGCGGCACAACAGCCACGGCCGCCCGGCCCAGTTCAAACGCGGTCAGGCTCAGCCCTTCTGCATGGCGACGTTCATGGCGGGCGCTTCGCCCTTCTTGTCCTGGCCCATATACAAGGTCACATGCGGGAACGGGATCTCGATGTCCTGCTCGTCAAATTTCTTCTTGAGTCGCCGATTGAACTCGCGCCCCACGGCCCACTGCCGAATCGGTTTGGTCTTGGTGCGAGCCTTGACGATCACCGCGGAGTCAGCAAATTGGTCGAGGCCCAGGATCTCGATCGGCTCCAGAATATCCGCGCCGAATTCGGGATCGTTGCGCAGCTCTTCATCCACTTGCTTGACGACCTTCACCACCTCGTCGACGTCCTCGCGGTACGCGACGCCGATGTCGAAGACGTAGCGGGAGTACTCTTTCGTCATGTTCGTAACGACGCCGATCTGGCCGTTGCGGACGTAGTGCACGTTTCCCGCCAGGTCCCGCAGGACCGTCATGCGCAGATTCAGCTTCTCGACGAGCCCGCCCTTGTCGGCGATCTGGACCACGTCGCCCACGCGAATCTGGTCGTCCAGCAGAATGAAGAAACCGCTGATGAGATCCTGGACGAGATGCTGCGCGCCGAAGCCGACGGCCAGACCGAGGACGCCGGCGGCCGCCAAAATCGGACCGATCTTGATGTCAAGCTCCGTCATGACCATGAGGACCGCCACGGCAATCACCGTGACGCTGAGCAGATAGGCGATGACCCCACTGAGCGTATCGGCGCGTTTCTTGTACTCCTCGTCCATCTTCCTGCGGCGCCCGATAACCGCGAAGATCCGGCCGGCGACGACGCCCGACAGCTTCACCCCGATGAGCATGAGGACCAGGATGAGCACGACTCTGGGGCCGCTCGCGACCACCCAGTCCACGGTCTGTTCAACGTACTTTTCGAAGTCAATGTTCATGGCACACCCCTTATCAAAGAAACCAGTACGATTGTGCTATGCCCTGGCGCTCTTCTTGCGCAGAAGATGCGTCGCCAGCAGGATGCCCGTCACGAGGCCCAGGATGAAGGTCAGCATCAGGAGCAGCGCGCGCGACATCTCAACCGTCCAGAACAGAATGTGAGCCTGGGCCGGCTCGGTGTTCTGTACGACAATAATCAGAGCGAGAATTGAAACAACGGCAATCGAGATCAGTTTGGCTTTCTTCATGGACACTCCCCTTCAGTATTCTCTGGGCCTGGCCGCTTCTCGTCATCCTCGATCTGCACACACCAGGATTGCTTTGCGTCGTCGGCAAAAAATTCCTACGCATCGTCGCGGAGCCGGTTCTCGGGTTCTTCGAATTCGGTGCGCAGCCTGGGAAGAGCGTGCGGGTAATGCGTTTGAATGAACTCGACCAGTTTCTCTCGGACGTGACAGCGGAGATTCCAGGCCAACGAGGCGTCTTCAGCACTCATGAGCGCACGAAGCTCGACCGTGCGCTCCGAAGTGTTGGTGACCTGGAGCCCGCATACCTTGCGGTCCCAGAAGTCCGAACCTTCCAGAATGCGCCGCAGTTCGGCACGGATGGCCTCAATCGGTACGGTGTAGTCCACATAAAGGAACACGGTTCCCAGGATTTCCGCAGAAGCGCGGGTCCAGTTCTGGAAGGGCCGTTCGATAAAGTGGGTAATTGGGACAACGAGGCGTCTAAGGTCCCAGATTCTGACGATCACATAGGTCAGGGTGATTTCCTCGATCCGGCCCCATTCGCCCTCAACGATGACAACATCGTCGATCCGGATCGGCTGCGTGATGGCGATCTGCAATCCGGCGATGAAGGTCCCGATCGTCTTCTGGGCGGCCAGACCGATGACGATGCCGACGATGCCGGCCGAGGCGAGCATAGCCGTCCCAAGCTGCCTGACCTTGGGAAAGGTCATCAACATGGCCGCCACGGCGATGATGATAATCACGAAGACCACGAGACGCCGCAGGACGTTCAATTGGGTAAGGATTCGCCGGGCGAGCAGGTTGTCCTTGACATCCACCTTGAAGCGAAGGACCGCGGCATCTCTCAAGACGGACGTGCCCCGGATGAGCAGCCATGAGACCACGCCGATGAGGACCAAAGCCACAATGTGTCTCACAAAGTCGCCTAATCCCGCAGGGACCCCCGAGATGTCGGCCGCCAGGCGGATGGCCACGACCGCCATGAGCCACGCGGCCGGCCGCCGGAAGTGCTTTAGAACTAGCTCATCGACGGGCGAGACACTGCGTTTGGCGAAACGGCTGAGGAGTTTCACGATCAAGTAATGGCACGCCAAAGCCACACCCACGGCAATCAGCGCTGCAACAAGAAACCTGATCCAACCCTGCCAATCCTCCACGATACTCCACATAATCCTGCCCTCCCTGGCACGTTCCTATTCTTGCCGCGCCGTCGCTCCGAGACGGCTCGTCATGGCCTGGCGCCGCCCGTCATGCTACTGAGACCCAGGGAACTTGCAAGAAGAATCTGACGGCCCCTCAACGCAGGCGGGCGCTGTCGAAACGAGGAAATCATAGCGGCGTTGCCGCCGAGGATTTGCACCGTGGCGAAGGATCAGTACATCGAGATTCGGAACGACAGGATCGGCGCCTTTTTACCGCCGGCGAGAGAGTCACACGATCCGGTCAGGACGCGCGAAAGCAGATTCAGCGCCGGTCGGCCCTCAGGAATTTTCGTTGGGCTCCGGCGGCAACGGCTCCTCCGGGACCTCCACCGCCGGCTCGACCGGTGGCTCTTCCGTCGGCTCGGCGGTCACGCCCTTCTGCAGTTGCTCGATCAGCTCCTGCTGCTCGGCCACCAGGGCCTTCAATTCGGCGACCTGTTTCTGAAGGGAGGCCGTCGTATCGGCCTGCCCACTGCTGCGGGTGGCCAGCTCCTTGATGACCTGCTCAGCTTGCCGGGCAACCGTGGCCGCCTGGTCCCGCTCCTGGATAAGCTGAGCGACCTTCTCCTCAAGCTCGTCACGGCTTTCTCTGACGGCATTGAACTCGGCCCTCAGGGTGGACGTCTCCTTTCGGGCCTGCTCCAGGTTGAACTTCAGCCGCTGCACGGTGGCCTTGGCCTCGGCGGCCTCCTCCTGGGCCTGCTCCAGGCCTCGATCTGCACAGCCGGCCAAGAAAGCCCATGAAACGAGCAATCCGATAGCTACAGCAAGCGGTAGGGAGCCTGCTCGCGATTGGGTGAGAGGCAATTCGACTCGTCCTGTGACTGTCGTTTGTTGTGCCATCTGCGTTCTCCTGCAGGCGTTCGTCGTCATGTTTTCGCCCGCGCACCGCATGAACTGCCGGGCGGACAAGGCCGGCGATTTCCTTGAGGGGATCATCGCAAACCCCAAGCTGCTCCTCATCGACGCCTGCACCATACACCCGGTCGATATGGAGTTCTTAGCCTCTTATCGTCCACGACGGCACCGTCTCTGTAGTGCTGCCGGCCCCGGGGTCTCAAAAAAATCCGTACGGGCGATCCTGGCCCCCACACGTTCGATGATCGGCGCGGCGTTGAAGCTCGTGATATCGATCTGCTCGGTTGGGTCCGGAAAATCGCCCGGTTACGCCGAATCGCCCAGGAATCTGTAGCTCAGGATCTTATAAATCAGCTTGGCCGCCAGGAAATCCGGGGCCCAATGGCTCTTTACCGGACACATCTCGACCACGTCGAAGCCTACCACGGTTCGCTGGCGGCACACGGTCTTCATTAGGGCCAGCACGTCATACCACAGCAACCCGCCCGGCTCGGGGGTCCCCGTCGACGGCATGATCGACGGGTCGAATACATCCAGATCGATCGTGATGTACACCTGCTCGGTCAATCGGGCTACAACCTCGCCGATCCAGCCCCTACCGCCGTGGATTTCTTCGGCGAAGAAGACCCGGCCCGCCTCCATCGCCGGCCTCTCGCAGGCGTCCATGCTCCGGATTCCCACCTGCACGATCGGGCACAGTTCCCTGACCCGCGCCATGACACAGGCGTGGTTGTATCGGGATCCCTCGTATTCATCTCGCAGGTCGGAATGAGCATCGAGCTGCAGAACGCTCATGCCCGGATACCGCTGGGCATGAGCCTGGACCGCACCAATACTCACAGAGTGCTCCCCTCCTGCGAGCGCGACGAACTTATTGTTCGCCAGGTGCTCCTGGACCCTCTGCCGGACGGCATCGACCATCTCGGCGGGCGGCAGGTCTGGGGCAATCGCCTCATCCGTGAAAATGCCATGCTGATACACCTGCGAATCGGTCTCAATGTCGTACAGCTCCATATTCGCCGACGCATGGATGATCGCATCGGGACCTTTGTCGGCCCCCTTGACCCACGTGCTCGTCCCGTCGTAAGGGACGGGAACCATCACGATTCGAGAGCGACCCTCGTCACAGTATTCCGGCGGCAGGGCCCCAAAATTGATGGGTTCAGTCATCGCATCATCTACCCAGGCAGGAGGTTGGATTCTCAATCGAACAGGAACATCGCGATGGCCACCGTGGTGGTCCAGAGGTCCTTCTGGCCGCGGGCAGTCTGTGTGATGTTCGAGGTTCGGATGATCAAGCCGCTGGACTTGTAGACCTGCTCCTTCTCCGACCATGCCTTGTTCGGGTCCACCTCGAGTCCGAGGGTGGTTCCGAGCATGCCGGCGGCGAGGTCTTCGGCCAGGTCGGCCGCTTCGTTCTGGTTCATGCCGTGGCCGTGGACCTCGCTGAGATAACCCCACTTCCTCACATCCTTCGGCACGGCTATCCCCACGGATGAGGCAACCAGACGACCGTGCTCATTGGTATCCGCTCGCGCCATGACGCAGTGACAGATCCCACCCGGCGTCAGTTGCGCCAGTCCCTTTTCCCGACTAACGATCTTGCACCGCGGCGGCAGGATCGACGAGACCTGCACCAGGTTCTGCTGGGCCACGCCCGCCTTTCGCAGGGCTTCCTCAAAGGACTTGAGTTGATATTTGTGCCGGCCAACGCCCTTGGTCAGAAAGACTCTCGTGGGAACCAAGCTGCGCATTTTCACCTCCCGCAATGTGCACGATATCGTGCGTTCTTCTATACTGTCTTGGTTTTCAGCCAGCGAATTATAGAAACCGCTCGTCTGCTGGCAACGAAAATATTCAAAAGGCCAGATATTGTCGGGCCTTGGTGAGCCGGGCCCCGACGTTCCCGATCTGCTCAAGATGCCGCAGACGCTGCGTCTGCCGCAATCGAAGGATGCGACCGGCCGTCACCGGGCCAAGCCCGGGCACGCGCAGCAGATCAAGCCGCGACGCGCGATTCACATCGACCGGGAAGAACTCCGGATGATGCTCGGCCCAAGCCTCCTTCGGATCCGTCTGCAGGGAGAGATTTCCCCGCTCATCGAGGGGGATATCAACGTCCTTGAAGCCGTACTTGCGCATCAGGAAGTCCACCTGGTAGAGGCGGTGCTCCCGCGTCAGTATGTCGCCCGGGCCATCTCGCCCGGCCTGTTCCGGACAGAGAGACGCATCACCCAGACCGCGCTGGTAGGCGCTGAAGTAAATGCGGTGCATCCTGAGCCGGTCGTAAAGCCCCCACATGTACCGGACGATCTCGGCATCCGATTCCCCGGCCGGCCCGACGACGAACTGCGTGGTCTGCTTGACCTTCTCGAACCGCGTGCCTCGGGCCGTCAGTCGGCTGATGCGCTTGATGGGCTCGATGATATCGCGCAGGTAGTTCTTCCGGCTCGACAGCCGGGCGAGATTCCCTTCGCCGGGTGTCTCGATGTTGAGCGATACGGCACTGGCGAGCGAAACGGCCTCGTCGATCGCGGCGTTGCCGGCGCCCGGGATGATCTTCAGATGGATGTAGCCCTTGAATCGATGCCTCTGTCGCAGCAGGCGGGCCGTCGTGTTGAGCCTGTCCATGGTCGTATCGGGCGAGCCCATGACACCCGAGCTTAGAAACAACCCGAAGACCTTCTTGCGATTGAAGTAGTCGAGGAAGACACGCACGGTTTCTTCCGGGCTGAGGTTGCACCGGCGGATATCCTGCTGTTCCCGCAAAGGGCAGTACCGGCAGTCGTTCGTGCAGACGTTGGAGATCAGCGTCTTGAACAGGACGCTCCGCCCGCCGTTCGGCAGCGTCACGGGATAGACCCATCGGCCATCGCCGCCGCGGCGACGCCCTTCGTCCCGGCTGGTGCCACACGCGCAGGCCAGATCGTACTTCGCATCATCACTGAGGATTTCCAGCTTACGGCCCGTATCCGGCTTGGAGATGATGCCCACCATGGCTGCTCGAATCCTTTCCCCAGACCATCACACCTGTGCGCAACCGTGCAGCACTGTGGCGACTACAGGCGTATTGTAACCCTGAACCGCCGAGGCAAAAAAGCAAAAATCGAACTTTGGCTTCTCAGGTGTCTGTGCAAATTTCCCGGGATCCGGGACTGGCACAGCCGCCGTGTGTGTCCGCTCAGGCGCCCTGCGAGGTTCGTAGTGACGCCGGGTCGGGAGTGCGAAAAACGCTGTTGATCGGTTACATCTCAAAACAGGTGATCGCGTCCGTACGGCGGGCTTGACCGAGCTTCGCGTTTCCAGTACAATTCTATTAACGGACGAACTTGCTGCGCTCGCGGCTCCTGGGCACCCTGCATTCTTGACCCAACCGCTTTCTGCCCGCACGAGGAACGGCGAGCACACTTGTGCCACGATGGTATGAAATCTGGCTTGGAAGGGGCGAAAACGTGAGAAGCTCGATTGCATTTCCGGGAGTGATTTTGCTTGCGGCGAGTCTGTTCGGCACCTGTCCGCTCTGCCGGGGCGTGGAGGGAGAGATCTGGGTTCAGGGTTATGTGCGGGACAGCGTGACGCTGAATCCCATAACAAATGCGTGTCCCGTCGTCATGGTGGGTGACCTTGGGTGCGACTGCTGTGGCGTTGACGGTTCCGGCTGGTATTCGTTCGGAAGGTTCTGTTGGGGGGCAGGCTGCGATGTTGAGTCCTGGACGATTGACGTACGTGTTACGGCCCCGAACTACGCCTGGCAGCACGTGGTCATCGAGAACACAGGTCCAGGGATATACACGCGGGATTTCCTGCTCACGCCGGTTGACGGCACGCCGGTCGTCAAGGCCGGCCCGGACGTCTCCGCGATAGCAGCTTTCCTGCCCTGGTCCATATACCTTGAGGGCGTGGCCTATGATCCGGACCTGTACCTGCCCGGTTACAAACCGCAATGGAGCAAGGTCAGCGGGCCCGGAAGCGTCGTTTTCGACGATCCTCAGCGTCCCGAGACATCAGCCACGTTCGACGCCTATGGCGCCTATGAGCTGAAGTTAGAATACGATGATAAGGTTTCCGCGGTTTCCGACACGGTGATGGTCACAATCCTGGAGCAAGGACCGCCCGTGCCGGATGTGGTGGGGATGTCACAGACGGATGCTGAGCAGGTGCTCCGCGCCCAGGGCTTCGTGGTGTGGATCACAAACGCGCCCAGCGCGACGGTGCCGACCGAGTACGTTATCAGTCAGGATCCTGTCGCTGGCACAGCCGCCGCCGTCGGTGCGGCTGTGACGTTGACGATCTCGACCGGTCCCGGCGGCGGTCCCGGACCCACCCCTGGTCCGGGCCTGCCCACCCCCGTGGCCCATTGGGCGCTGGACGAGACGAGCGGTATGTCGGCGGCCGACAGCGCCGGCAACCACGATGGACTCTTGCGCGGCGGTCCCATCTGGCTGCCGGCCGGAGGCGTCATCGACGGTGCGCTGCGGTTCGACGGCATCGACGACTACGTGGACTGCGGGACCTTCAATCCTTCGGCGGCCACGGGCAAGCTCACCGTTTGCTTGTGGGCCAGGTGGGATGGCCTGAACGACTGGTACCAGGGGCTCATCGGCAAGCGGGACGCCTGGGACGCCGGCCAGATGATGTGGCAACTGGAGGCCGCGCTGGATACCGGAACGGTAGGCTTCTTCCGCGCGGGTAGCGGCCCCCGCGACGGCTTCGTGCTGCCGCTGGGCGAGTGGATGCATGTGGCGGCCACCTGCGACGGAGCGACCGCGAAGCTGTACCACGACGGCCAGCAGGTGACCTCCGGCCCCATGACCTTCGGCTCCGACACCGCCGCCCGGGTGGCCTTCGGCGCCTGTCAGGGAAACGGCGAAAATCCCTTCAAGGGCGCGCTGGACGACGTGCGGCTGTACGATCAGGTCTTGGGCGAGGATCAGATCCAGGCGGTGATGGGCGGGGCCGGGGCGATCAATTGGATCCGGGCCGTCTACTGGGACACCCGCTATCCCTCTTCCTGGGTCCATGGCCCATCGGTGCGGGACGCGCTGGCCACGGCCGGCTACGAGGTGCTCGACGCCGACCAGCTCGGCCGGTGGATGGATGACCGCATCGCGGACGGCGCGCCCAGCGTAGTGGTGTTCTGCCAGGATATCGTACCCGACACGGTCTATGAAGCGGCTTCTCCGACCTGTACGCTGCGGCAGTATCTCAACGTAGGGGGCAAGATCGTCTGGTTTGGGGACATTCCCCTGTACTACCAGGGCCACAAGAACGGAATGCGCACGACATTCGGTGTCGATGGCTCGGTCGCGGCGCTGGGCTTCCCCGCCGCCGGCGGGACGTGGGACGGCGGCGAGCAGGTGACGCTGACGGACGAGGGACGCGCCTGGGGTCTGACGCAGACGTGGCCTTCAACGCGTCCGGCACAGGGTGCAGGTCTGCGGGTGCTGGCCCGTGATTCGGCCGGCCAGGCGGCCGCCTGGGTCAAGCACTTCCTGCCCGCGGACACCTACGCCGGTCTGGTGCGGTTCTCCGACTGCGGAGCCATGCCCAGCGCAGAGGATGTCCGACGCCTGGCCGAATACCCCAACAGTCCCGCCGCCGGCCCTGCCCAAACGGACCTCGTGGCATACTACGAGTTCGAGGGCAATGCCAACGACAGCGCCGGCGGCCACCACGGCACCCAAGTGGGCGACCCCATCTATGTCCTCGGCATGACGGGCCAGGCTATTGATCTGGACGGCGTGGGCGACTATGTGGACTGCGGGAATCCTCCGGCGTTCAACATGACGAAGCAGATCTCCGTTTCCGCCTGGGTCAACATCCGCGACGTTTCCACTCAGTGGGCGAGCATCGTCAGCAAGGGCCGCAGCGCCTGGCGGCTCTGCACCTGGTTCGACGAGCTGAGAATCCATTTTGCGGTCACCGATTCGCACTACGTCAACGCCGAGACCGTGCTGCACCCGAATCAATGGTATCACGTCTGCGGGACCTACGACGGCGCATCGATTCGCATCTATATCGACGGCGTGGAAGCGGGCCGCGAACCTTACAGTGGTGACATTGGCACAAGCTCCGACAGCGTTTGGATTGGCGACTATTCGGGCAGCCCGGGCCGCGAGTGGGATGGCCAGATCGACGAGGTCCGCATCTACGATCGGGCTTTGAGCCAGACGGAAATCGTGGACCTTGTGGCACTGACAGATTAGACAGCTTCAAGGCAGCCAGTTCACGGACCACAACACCGCGGGGATTCTCTGCGTCCACAACGGGTGCGGTCGGGATGCGGCGGCAGGGCCTGCTCCGGTCCAAAAGAGCTGCGTGCGTGGCCACGGCCTGTCATGTCGAGCGCAGCGAAGCGCAGTCGAGACATCCGGTCGCGAACATGGCGTGCCTCCCCTGCGCGGCCGGAGTCCTCCACTGCGGCCTTCGGCCTCCGGTCGGAATGACACCGGCCCAAAGCAAACCCGAATCCGCCACCGTATGCCGGCCGCACCCTCCACGGGCGGACGCCTACTTTGCGCTTGAGAACACGGGCGCAAGCGGGTATACCCTCTGCAGTAGCTTATGGAGATATCTTGAAAGGGACGCTGCCATGAAGTATGAGAAGACGGGTGGACGTTCGAGTGGGGGACTGTCGCGGAGGAGATTCATGCAGCAGGCGGCCACGGCGGCGGCGTTCACCGTCGTGCCGCGACACGTGCTGGGCGGCCGGGCGGTTGCGGCCCCGAGCGGCAAGCTCAATATCGCCGGCATTGGGATCGGCGGTGTCGGTCGCAGCTTCCTCCAGGGCTGTGCGGCTGAAGAGAGCGCGAGGATCGCCTTCCTGTGCGATGTGGACCACGAATACGCCAAGCCGGTCTTCGAGGAGTACCCCCAGGCGAAGCGGTACCGCGATTATCGTGAGATGCTCGACAAGGAGGCGGACAACATCGACGCCGTTCTCGTGGCGACGCCGGACCACAGCCATGCCTGCATCTCGATGGAGGCGGTCCGCCGGGGCAAGCATATCCTATGCGTCAAGCCGCTGACGCGGACCATCCACGAGGCTCGCACGTTGGTCGAGGCCGTTCGCAAAGCCGGCCTCGCGACGCAGGTGACGGCCTCGTCCTCCACGAGCGACAGCGCGTGCAGCCTGTGCGAGATGATCTGGGACGGCGCGATCGGCGAGGTTCGCGAGGTGCACTGCTGGTCGAATCGGCCGCTGTGGCCGCAAGGCATGGTCCGGCCGCACGACCACGACCCCGTGCCCGCGCACCTGGATTGGGACCTCTGGATCGGCCCGGGCGAAATGATCCCCTTCAAGGCCCACTGGGGCCGGGACCATCTCGTCATGCAACAGGCGAAGTACAACTACCCGTTCGACGCGGTGTATCACCCCTGGAACTTCCGCGGCTGGTGGGATTTCGGCACCGGCGCTCTCGGCGATATGGGCTGTCACCATCTCAATACGCTCGTCCGCGCCCTGAAGCTGGGCCACCCGACGAGCGTCTGGGCCAGCTCGACGAAGGCCATGCCCGAAGCAACGCCGCTGGCCTCGACGGTCGCGTGGGAGTTCCCGGCCCGCGAGGGCATGGGCCCCGTGACGGTGTTCTGGTACGACGGCGGGATCAAGCCGCCGCGGCCGCGCGAATTGGAGGAAGGTCGCGACTGGCCGGCCGAAGGCAACCTCTACATCGGCGACAAGGGCAAGATCCTCGGCAACACCAACGGCGGGCGAATCATCCCGGAGTCGAAGATGCGAAGCTACAAGCGCCCGCCCAAGACGTTGCCTCGCTCGAACTTCCGGAACAATGCCACCGGCGAATGGGTCCGGGCCTGCCAGGGGGGCGAGCCGGCGAGTTGCCATTTCGACGTCGGCGGCCTGTTAGCGGAGATCGTCCTGCTCGGCAACATCGCGATCCGCCGGGGCAGGAAGCTCTACTGGGACGGCCCGAACATGCGATTCACAAACGACGACGATGCGAACCAGTACATTCGGGAACCCTATCGCGCAGGCTGGAGCCTGTAGCGATTTACGATTGACTATTTGCGATTTACTATTTGTCGGCATCCTTGTTACAGAAGGCACTCTTGTTTGGGCGGCAGCGGTAGGGTGTGCCATGCACACCGTCTTCTTGGGAGGTGTACCATGAGTCATCCATATCGAGTCCGGCGAGTTTTGGCTGTCGGGATCATCCTGGCTGTCCTGAGCGTCTCGGCGTTCGCCAGAGTGAACTGGGTTCTCAAGAGCAGCACGACGGGTGATCTGCCGGCCCCGAATGAGGGGGACGAGCAGACCTGCTGCGTCGTTCTTGACATCGACAAGGACGGCGTCGATGACTTCATCATCGGCGAGCGAACGAAAACGCCTTCGGTCGTCTGGTACAAGTACAACGGCGCCGGCTGGGACAAGCACGTGATCGACGCCGGGCCCCTCCACCCGGAGGCCGGCGGCGACGCTTGTGACATCGACAAGGACGGCGACCTCGATCTCGTCCTCGGCCAGGACTGGATCGGCAACGAGATCTGGTGGTGGGAGAACCCCTGCCCGGACTTTGACAAGCCCTGGACCCGGCGTTTCGTCAAGAATTCCGGTGGCAAGAAGCACCACGACCAGAGCTTTGGCGATTACGACGGCGACGGCCGGGTCGAGTTCGTTTCGTGGAATCAGGGCGACAAGAAGCTGCTGTTCTACGAGATTCCCGACAACGCGAAGGCGATGGAGCCTTGGTCGCCGACGGCAATTTATCACTGGTTTTCCGGCCGCGAGCGCGAGGGCTTCCCGTCGATCCCCGTCGATATCGATCTCGACGGCACGCTTGACATCGTCGGCGGCGGGCGATGGTTCGAGCACGTCGACGGCACGAAGTTCAGAGAGCACGTCATCGACAGCGGGATGACGTTCACGCAATGCGCCGCCGGACAGCTCGTCAAGGGCGGCCGGCCCGAGGTGGTCTTCTCGCCGGGCGACATGGACGGCGGTGCGAACTGGTATCAGTGGAGCGGCAAGCGCTGGTTCACACACACGCTCCGCCGGGTCTTGCACGGGCACACCTGCGAGATCCGCGACGTCGATCGCGACGGCAACCTCGACATCATGATCGGCGAGATGGGCGATCCCGGAGCGGGTGACAACGCCAGGATCTACATCTGGTACGGCGACGGCGCAGGCGGCTTCGAGGAGACCATCGCCTGGCACGGGCAGGGCATCCACGAGGGCAAATTCGGCGACTTCGACGGCGACGGCGATCTCGACATCCTGCTCAAGCCGTACCACCACAACGCCCCGCGCATCGATATCCTGCTGAACGCCGGGACGGACTCCAAACCTATTGCGGATTCGACGCCATGATGCGTACTACGAAGCTCACCATCGCGGGGGCCGGCCTTGTCCTGCTCGTGGTTCTGTGCTGTCCCTGTGGGGCAGGGCAGTGGGACTTCACAGAGGTCATCGTCGACGAGAACCCTCTTCAGCCGGACCGCATCACTGATGTCGAGATCGTCGATATCAACGGTGACGGGCGGATGGACCTCTGGTGCGGCGGCACGAAGATCGCACTCGATGAGCGAAAATCCGCCTGGTACGAGCGGCAGGGCGACGTGTGGCTTCGGCATACGCCCTTTCCCGGCCCCGCCCTCGGCGGCAACTGGGGTGACATCGACGGCGACGGCGACCTCGACCTCATTACCGGCCAGGATCGTAACCGCGATGGGACGGGCAACCACGCGCTCGTCTGGATGGCCAATCCGTTGAGCGAGGGCGGCGATCCCGCCAAGGACCTCTGGGCGGTCCATCAAATCCATCGCGACCCGGCCGACCCGGACGAGTTGCACACGGGTTACACCGACGCCCAGGGCCGCTACGTCCGCAAGCTCGACCTCAATCGCGACGGCCGGCTGGATCTCGTCATCGCCGCCTTCAAGCAGACGCTCTGGTATCTGCCCGGCCCGCCGGACCCGCGGAAAGGGCCCTGGCGGTTCTACAAGATCGCCGAGACCTCCGCCAGCCACGGCGGGGCCGCCATCGCCGACCTCGACCGCGACGGCGACCTGGACATCGTCTGGGGCCACAGTTGGTACGAGAATCCGCGCAGCCCGACCGTGATCCCGTGGCGGTCGCACGTCATCGACCCGCGGTGGCCGGAGGCGTGCAGAATCGCAGTCGGCGACCTCGACGGGGATGGTCTGACCGACGTCGTGCTCACAGGCCAGGAAAGCACACACGGCTTGGTCTGGTGCCGCAATCCGGCCGGGGGCGTTCGCGGCCTCTGGCAGAAGCACCACGTCCTGGCGGGCTGGAAGGGCCTGCACTCCTGCCGCTTAGCCGATTTCGACAATGACGGCGACCTCGATATCTTCACGGCCGAGATGCAGGGCCGGGACAAGCAGCGGGTCGCCATCGTGGAGAATCGAGACGCTCGGACCAATCAGTGGCAGGTGCATATCCTCTCCAACGCCGGCTCCCACAACGCCAAGGTCGGCGACCTCGACGGCGACGGCGACCCCGACATCGCCGGCGCCAACGACGAGGGCGACCGCCGCCCGCGCATCTGGCTCAATCCGAGCCGATAGACGCCCTGGGCCTGCTCTGCCACGTGTCGGCGCGCAAAGACCGCCGGTTTTTCGAGCCTGCGCACATCCGCGTCGCTTTCTGCGAGACCTGGGCCGCCCTCACGGTCCGCCTGCAAAAGCCCCGCCATGCCGCCCCCGCTGGTGCAGGGAAATGCCTGCGGCGTCGGCAGAAAGCACAAGACAATACGCGCTATTTCGATTTTTGCGGAACCGCGGGCCCCGGCCTCCGTAGAACCATTCGTGAAGGGTCTTCCTGACTGGGGGAACTGACCGGCACGTTGGTACTTTATTTGGAGAAGAACACAGGTCGGAGAGGACCCGTCACTGTTCGTACATCGATATGACACACCCGGAACAAACGCAGATCCTGACGTCTGTGTATCTGCTCTACGGGCATCACGTGAGAGAACTCCAGAAGGCAGGCTTTTCCCCCAAAGAGGCTTTCTGGCTGCACTTCGGATGCCTGCCTTTTCTCCCGTGGGATGAGCAATCGCAGGAGCGGATCACATTGACGCAGATCCTGCGCCTGTACGTGGGAGTCTACCAGCGGGATGTCGACGACCCGATCCCTCCGGAGGGCGTGCCGGCCTTCCTTCAACTCTTGATCGATCGGTACCGGATGGCCGCCGAGACGATGTCAGAGACGGATCCTTCGCATCGTCAGCGAATGCTGGGGAGCTTCCTTCTGCCCGGGACGACCCGTGCGGGCAAAGCGGCGGTCGCCATATCGATTCTTCTGCATACACTGGAGGAATGGCAAAAGCAGGATGGCAACGAAAGGCTGTCGTGCGCCCTGGTGGATGACACGGCCGATTGAGCGAAAGAGAAGGGGGCGGACCGAGCGGGCAACGGCGAGAGTCCACTTTCTGTCCGAATTCCCTGTCGAGACTACGTATTTTCCGCCAAATCGCTGGGGGCGGGCCCGCGGAGCTTAAGTCACGCGGCCGGCCGGTCGAAAGGGCGCGCAGAGGGGACCTTGCGGGTATCTGAAGAAGAAAGTAGAGGTCCGATATGGCGATTCAAGAGTGGTCGGAAGATGCGATCCTGGTGGATCCGCCGGATGGGAGGTTTGACGAGGAGCTCAACCAGCTCGCCCAGCACATGCAGCAGCGGGGCGTCCGCGATGTCGTGCTGGATTTCACGCACGTACACGTGTTGAACAGCAGTTGTTTGGCGGCCTTGCTGTGCCTGCGGAGGCGGTTGTGCGACGGCGGCAACCGGCTGGTCCTGTGCAACGTCAGTAAGCCGACGCGAGGCGTATTATCCGTGACGAGGCTCGAAGAGATCTTCGAGATCACCGGCGACCGGTTCGACGCGCTCGCAACGGTCCGGCACCGCCCCTGACCCGCCGGGCGTCACACAAACCCCCGGCCGACGGAACACAAACAACGGCGACAACGCGCCCCGCAAGCGGGCGCAAATCCGAAACCCCAAGCGCACATAGTGATGGGTGATACGTGATGGGGCCGCAGGGAACGCCGCACCATCGAGGGCTCAGAGCACACAGGGCAAATAATCAATCAATCATCCACAATCAATACAAAGGCCCACGCGCAAAATCTCTTTCTAACCGCGAAATGTGCGAACCACCCAGCGCGGCCTCCGGCCGCAGGGGCCGCGGAGAATCGCGGAAGAGTCTCTGTCCGTGCAATTCGTACTGAGGCCGAAAAAATTTTCAATCGTGCCCTTTTTTTGCTTGTACTAATCGGATGCGACGGGATACTAAGAGGTGGGATTGGTGCTTGACTTGTTGCGTTTGTTAGCGCCGTCATGGTGTCGGGTATGTGCCTTGGCGGGCGCGGCGCAGGCTACTCTATGTGAGCGAATGAAGCGTCTCCACATCGGGTGTTTCGGAAGCGCCTGTGCAGTGTGAGACAGATGGTGAGACTATGCGCAGCGGACCTCTAAGCCGCCTTTGGTATGCTCGGTCGCAATCGGCTCAAGCAGTGGACCGGTCCGAACGCTCTGAGCCTTCGCTTGACCATAGGTCACGTGAAGGTCATCCCCTCTTCAAGTCAGTGACATGCATGCGATCGTCATCAGTCATCATCGTGACAGGGTGTGTGCTGATTGGGCTGTCTGTTCTTCCCTGGTACGCGAGCTCACGAGGGAAAGTCCGCAGCACCAGAGACGTTCTGACATGCGTAAGAGACGCCACAAAGCACTGATCTGAACGGTCTCAGTCGGCGTATGTCGATTTGGTGGCCCGAATCTTGAGCGATCATCGGTCCGCACCTGCTTTCAACGAACGAGCGGAAATCGCCAGGAAGGGGCTGCCTCACTTGTTGCATGGCTTTCGCACGGGGTCGTCGGATTCTTCTATGGGCAGACTGGCCGCGAAGACACGGTGGTTCCTTGACGATCTGATGTCGCGGCCCCTGCTGTCAGCAGCGGATAAAGACCGACTGTATGAGCAATACGCCGGCGTCCTTCTTCATGTGCACGAGTCTCTGCGGGAGCAGTTCAGGTTCTTGCCGGAGGAGTCTCTTGACGCGGAGTTGGGCCGAACCTTGGAGAACTGCCGGGTTGCCATAGAAGAGGGGGGCTTTTTCCCGATATTTGGCCGGGTTGTTGAGTGAGACGGAGATACGCGACCTCCGCAGGGCGTGGGACCGTGCGTTCGCTGAACGCAGCGCGATGTGGTCTCATCTACGAGAAAGCCCTGACCTCGCGCCGTCAGGGCGGGATGAAGGTCCGTCCGAAGCCCGTGCGATCACAGCGTTTCTCGCGAACTGCTTTGATTGGCCGATCCTTGAGGCATGGACCATTGCGGAACGCGCGTCGGAGTACCGCGCTCGATCCGGCGTCGACGAGCGGGCTGCGAAGGGCCCGGCGTTTCGGCCGGGGCAAATTCCCCCTTCCGCGGGGAGAGTTCTGGGGCTCAGGTTCAAGTCGGCCAAAGACGTGGAAGATTGGGGCTTTATCTTGGGCGCGTTGTTGTCGGCGCCGGGGCCCGGACAATGTGCCCAGGTGAGCGAGAACAACGCGGCGACCGACAACGGCAGTCCATAGGAGAAGATGGAGCTTCAAACGTGGTTACCGGCAAGTCTGCGTGGTGAGAGGTTGGGTGCTCGGATAGAGATGACCGAGCTTTTGTGAAGGGAGGCGAGATCTATGGGGCCATGATGAGCGGGTGGCTTGGCACGCGTGTACGAATACTGGATAAGTTCACGATGACAAAGAAGTTTCATTATGTCCAATATCTTAAGATGGGCGTGCGTCTGTGCAGTCGTCGTTGCGGTCTTAGGCTTGCCAGGCTCACTGTTCGGCCTGGAATTCGAGTAGTGGCAGTGGCACAAGGGTTCCGATGATGCCGACTCGGACTATGGATTGCAGCGGTACGTGTGGTGGTCGCGGTACTGTAGATGTCCCAGCTGCGGGTTGTATGAGGATGGACTGTACGCCAACACGACCGTGGATCAAGCCAGCTCCGGCAATGTTGGTGACTGGGCTGCGGGTGTCAGTGCGAGCCGGGGCGGGGACTGCATCGAGGCGCCTGCGCCGCCGATGGATGGGGTCCACGGACAGTGGTATGCGGACATGTGGGCGATAGCTGCCTCTTCGGGTGACGCAGAAGGCTTCGGCTGGGCGCAGGTGTATGTCGATGTAGTTGAAGATGGGGCCACGGTCGCCTGGGAGTGGTGTTACATATGGGTACTTGACAATGGCGACCCCACGAAACACATTACGCATAAGGCCAGCTGGGGGCCGGGAGACGGCACGCTCTATGAGGCGGAAGGTGACGGCTCTGAGGCATGGTACGTCATCGACAGTGGTTTATGGGAGCTCGGTCCGCTCGGGGGCGTACATTGGTATGGCGATGTCGTGGGCGCATGCCACATTAACGATCAGTACGCCACGGGATACGGCTACGCCGACATCATCGACTGCTTTGCCAAAGCGTTTAGTTACCACTAATAGAGAGGTCACAGACAGCCTGTTGGCAGTCGGGCCGAGAGATGCAGCCTGTGAAGTGGCGGCATCCGGCACGGGAATAGGAGTGCGCATCGTTGAGTACATCCTGCGGTCGGGGGCAAGGAGGATCCCCGGGGGATGCGAGCGGAAAGTCTTCACTGCCTGTGTTGCGTAATGCCTTGTCGGCGCCGGGTCCTGGGCAGTGTGGCGAGGTGAGCGAGAAGAACGTGGCGACCGACAGTGGGAGTCCATAGGAGAGGATGGAGCTCAACCGTGGTTACCGGCAGGCCTGCGTGATGAGAGGCTGGATGCACGGAGAGAGAGGACTGAGGTTTTGTGAAGGGAGGTGAGATCTATGGGACCATGACGGGCAGGTGGCTTGGCACGCGTGTACGAATACTGGATACGTTCAAGATGAAAAAGGAGTTTCGCTATGTCCAATACGCTAAGATGGGCGTGCGTTTGTGCAGTCGTCGTTGGGGTCTTAGGCTCATCAGGCCCACTGTTCGGCCAGGAATTCGAGCTCTGGGACGCGTGGCACTACAGTTACGATGATACCGACTCGGACGCGCAGTTGGGACGCACTGCACGTCCTCTATATGTACTGTCACGGTAACGAACCTCGGTTCAAGGCATGCGGTGAAGCTCTCCGTAGGCTGATAATGGTAGATGATCTCCTCTTAGCCAGGCGCGGCGGATCAATGCTGGACCATTATTGGGAGGTTACCTCGGTCAACTTGCTCTCTCGGGAAGAGCGAGACACTCCGCTTGCAGAGCATTTGGCCCGGACGGCAATTGATATGTGTGAACACGTTGGCCGAGGAGCCCTATCGACTCAGAGCGCGAAGGCAGTTCTACGCATCATCCTCAAGAATTACTTTGCAGAGTGCTGGCCTACTCTTGGGCAAGCACTCATGCACAAGCGCCCTGGCTTTCTCATCGGACATTTGTTGGGAATGGGGTCGGAGAAGGACAAGGAGCCGACAGATGCGCTCTTGAACGATGTCCCACAAGAAGCACTTCTGCAGTGGTGCCGTGACAATACCCCAGAAGGACCGGCCGCAATCGCGTATGTTGTTCCTATCTTCGCGACGATCAAACCACCGGCTTGGCATCCTCTCGCAAAACGTTTGATTGATGAGTTCGGACAATCCTCAGAGGTTCTTAGTCGTCTTTCCGCCAACATGTTTTGCTTTTCCTCGTGGGGATCGCGAGCGCCATATTATGAGAGGAGAATCCAGTTGTTCGGAGAGTTGCTCGACCATACTGAGCCCAGCGTGAGAACTTGGGCTCACGATGAGACCAAACACTATGAGAAGGAGCGGACCATGGCGTTGCAGAAAGCTGCCGAATGGGAATGGGGGATTCATTGAGGGAGAAGGTATCCCCGGGAGAACTGAAGGGGGCCGGCACTTCTTGGAAGGGCCGTTGGATTGCCGATTGAGCGGGCGGCGCCCGCAGCGAGAAGCCCCGCCATTGATCAAGGATAACTGATTGTTGATTGTTTCCTCTGTGGTGAGCCATCCCTTTTCGCGTGGTTCGCGTATTTCGCGGTCAAACAGTGATAAGCGTCTGGATTGATTATGGATGATTGATTGTTGTTCTTTGCGGCTTTCGCGGCTCCGGAGTGCTCAGGCGATGGCCCTGGCGATCTGGCGGCGCGTCGTTCCCAATGCCAGGAGGGACTTGATGAGCAGGTCGATGGATACGCTCGGGTCGCCCTTCTCCATCTTGGCGATTCGTGACTGGCTCGATTTGACGAGCCGGGCCAGTTCCTGCTGGGTCAGACGGCTCTTCTGCCGTTGGCGGCGGAGCTTCTGGCAGAGGGAGGCCTTCAGCTCGACGTAGAGTTCCTCTTCCGGCGTCAGATTCAGGAACTCCGTTGCAGTACCGGTTTTCCATCCGGCCTTTGCCAATCTCTCTTTCTTCGCTGTATTCATAAGGCACCCTTGATCCTCTACAGGTTGTCATACTCTTGAAGACGCTGCCTGCACGTGTCGATCACTCGCTTGGGCGTTTTCGCCGTCCTCTTCGCAAAGACATCGAGGATCACCACGGCGTCAGAATCCGTACGATAGACGATTCGCCAGGTTTGGCCCTTGTCGTTCACTCTGAGCTCATGACATCGTGGGCCGATAGCCGGCATCGGCCGCGAGTGCGGCAGAGACAGAAGCTCGCCCTTTTGCAGCAGCCGCAGGAGAAATCCGGCTTCGATCCTGGCCTGCGTGGAGAGCGGCGGCGTTCGAATCTCGCCGTGCAGCCAAACCAGAGGCTTATCATTCGGGCTCATATACATAGAGGGTATGTCATTCTTGACATAATTGCAAGCCCGATTCTTCAGAAAACGGACAATTCGCTATACCGGCCAGAGCATTGATGAGGGATCACTGACTATTGATGACTTCCTTTGCGGGCTTGGCGGCTTGGCGAGAGACCCTTGAATTGATTAAGGATAATTGATGATTGATGATTCAATCCGCGTAAGTCCGGGCGAATCCGCGTCTGATCGAACCTCCGTGTCCTTCGCGCTCCTCGTGGTTTCCATCGGTCTTATCTGTGTGCATCTGCGTTCATCAGCGGTTCCATTTCTGCTTGACGATTGGGGATTGGGCGGAGCGGGGCGTCGATGGATGTGAGGAGCGCGGGCAAGATGCCCGCGACACGCAAGGGCGGGACGCCCTCGCCACGAGAAGACTTGGGGTCGAGTCTTGAATATGGCTCATGCGGTCTTAGCGCGCTTCGAGGTTGTGAATGGCCCAGAGAAGACAAGAGGCTGTTCCGGAGGAAGGTCGGGAGGTTTGTCTGGCGCCCGGGAGCCGCCGCAAACACGAGCCCTTGCGGTCGGGGCGTGGGGGGCATTCGTGCCCGCAAAGATAAGAACCGCCCCACCTGCGGAAGGCCGACTGAATCGCTCCGGCTGCGCCGGTATAAGAGATCTGTCCCAGCCGCCTATGGGCCGTCTTCCAAAGATTTCGGCCCATGAACCGACCTTCGCATCGCAGGGTTCGTGCGGTCCTTAGCGCCAGGACGTTCGCAGGGATGGTGGCGCCGATCACGCCCCTGAACCGCCTCTGGAAACCTGGCGAACGGGGCTTCTGTCAAAGACTCATCAGAAGTTGGCCCGGCGACACATCCCGGGATTCTCCGGGGACGGACCCTATTTTACCCCGCGTGGGTTGAGAACCCACCCTACGTGCTTCGGTCGGCGCGTCAGGTCGGAGCGCGGGCAAGATGCCCGCGGTACGCAAGGGCGGGACGCCCTCGCCACGTGAAAAAAAGAAGGCCCGGCAACGATCGGAGGACGGAGGCCGCATGACAGAGGACGGCAGAAGTATGGGCAAAAAGAAAGCCCGGCTCGTGAGTGAACCGGGCTTTGTATACAAGAAACAGTTAAGCCTGAACAACGAAGCGCCTGACTTACGCCGGCCCGAAAGGGGCCAACGTTCTAGTTATCCCTAGAAAGGAGGTGATCCAGCCGCAGGTTCCCCTACGGCTACCTTGTTACGACTTAGTGCCAGTCATCGGGCTTACCGTCGGCAGCCGCCTCCCCGAGGGGTTAGCAAACCGACTTCGGGTACTCCCAACTCCCATCACTTGACGGGCGGTGTGTACAAGGCTCAGGAACACATTCACCGCGTTATAGCTGACACGCGATTACTAGCGATTCCACCTTCATGCAGGCGAGTTGCCAGCCTGCAATCCGAACTGAGGCCGGGTTTTTGCGATTGGCTCCACCTCACGGTCTCGCGTCGCTCTGTCCCGACCATTGTAGCACGTGTGATGCCCTGGGCATAAAGGCCATGATGACTTGACGTCATCCCCACCTTCCTCCGGTTTAACACCGGCAGTCCCGTTAGAGTCCCCGCCATGACGCGCTGGCA
>Ga0207752_1000102_pt1 | contig 36598 bp, 23 predicted proteins | sample Pon2CUnioCityCA_6_FD_187272 | JGI IMG/M metagenome (GOLD analysis project Ga0207752, IMG submission 187272) | Marine sediment microbial community from Union City, CA, USA - Pond 2C Sediment 2 (SPAdes) | ecosystem: Environmental > Aquatic > Marine > Intertidal zone > Salt pond sediment ... | reverse complement strand
GCGACGCGGCAAACTCATTGTGCTTCGTATCTGGATAAGATTGCTTCATCACTTCGTTCTTCGCAAGGACATGAAGGGAGCTCAGGCCACATCTGATATTCGTCAAGCTTACATAATCTCGATTCGCAAGTTAAGCAGGTGAGGCTTGGTTGCGATTGACAAAGACAGAGAGAAAGAATAGATTGGATTCTAAATGTTGAAGGGTTAAGCAGATGGAAGAAAAGAAGAGAAACATATTCAAGGAAGCAAGATTCCATCCGGCTCAGTTTCTTGCCATAGGTTTTGTTGTTACTATATTTGTGGGGACCGTTTTGCTGTACCTGCCCTTCAGCACAACATCCGGTCACATTTCCTTTTATGATGCTTTGTTTACTTCGACATCGGCTGTATGCGTGACAGGACTCATCGTCAAAGATACAGGAACTTATTTTTCTCCTGTAGGCCAGGTCATCATAATGATGCTTTTTCAAATAGGCGGTTTGGGGATTATGACCTTTTCTACCCTTATTCTTCTGGTGACCGGGAAAAGGATCGCTATTAAGGACAGCATCACTTTAAAGGAAGATTATCTTCATGCTTCTTCCTTAAGGGTTCAGTCTTTGATAAAAAATATTTTCCTCTACACTCTGGGTATAGAATTATTAGGGACTCTTGTTTTTTATGTGCAGTTCCATAACAAGCTTGCGCACGGAAAAGCCCTGTTTCATTCGATGTTTCACTCCATTTCTGCATTTTGTAATGCGGGATTCTGCCTTTATGAAGACAGCTTTGAATCATTCAGGGGAGATGTCGGGATCAATCTGAACCTTATGGTATTGATAGTGTTAGGTGGCCTTGGTTTTATAGTGCTGAAGGAATCCGCAGGTTCTTTTTCCGGGCTGCTGAAGAAAAAACACGTCAGGTTATCTCTTCATGCAAAACTGGTGTTAAGAGTGACCTTTTTGCTTCTTTTGTTATCTTCTGCCTTGTTTTTTGTTTTGGAGTATAATCATTCTTTGAAAGATTATTCAACCGGGGAGAAGATACTCTCGTCTCTTTTCCAGGTCGTGACTCCGCGGACAGCTGGTTTCAACACAATGGATATGAATGCCCTTGGTTTGGGAGCAGTGTTTCTTTTGATTTTTTTGATGTTTGTGGGGGCTTCGCCGGGTTCGACCGGAGGGGGAGTAAAGACAAGTACTGTTGGGGCTGTGTTTGCTTTTTTGAAATCAAAGATTTTAGCCAGAGAAACGGTGAATGTGTCTTTTCGCACGATTCCCTTTGCATTGATCACAAAGGCGTTTACCGTGATAACTCTAGGAATATGTATTATTTGTGCTTCGATATTTCTTCTTTTTATAAGTCAGCCCGGAGTGAGTATGAAGGAAGCGGTTTTTGAGGTTTTTTCTGCTTTTGGCACGGTGGGCCTTTCCCTTGGGCTCACTCCAAGATTGAATGATATGGGAAAGATCGTCCTTGTATTGACCATGTATATCGGAAGGATGGGGCCTCTGACCTTTCTCTATGCTTTCAGCCGGAAAAAGGCTAAAGGCAAGTATGATTATGTTGAAGAATCCATCATGATAGGATAGAATTTATTGTCAGGAGCTTAGATATGAAATTCGGAGTTATCGGACTGGGAAGTTTTGGTTATCATATTGCAAAGACTTTGTTTGAAATGGGGGAAGATGTTTTAGCCATTGACAAAGATAAGGAAAGAGTTGACAGGATGAAAAACTGTTCTTCACATGCAGTTCATATGGAGGCTGCGGACAAAGAAAATCTTCAGGCAGTCGGTATTCAGGAAATGGATGTGATCATTATAAGCTTAGGACCTAATATGGAAGGGTCCATTCTCGCCGTGCATTATCTTTCAGGAATGAAAATAAAACGAATCATAGCCAAAGCCCTTTCCGAAGACCATGCTAAGATCCTGGAGGCTGTGGGAGCAACGGATGTCATTTATCCTGAGAGGGACATGGCGGTTAAAACCGCTTTAAAGCTGAGCAATCCCAATGTGCTTGAGTTTCTCCCTTTATCCTCAGGTATTGAGATAAGGGAAATCGCTCCGCCTGAGGAATTCATCGGGAAAAATTTAAGGGAATTGAATCTGATCAACAGGTTTGAGATACAGGTCATCGCTGTCAAAGGCCTGGTACCGGAAAAGACCACTCTGATACCCAAAGCAGATTTTGTCATCAAAGACAGTGATGTTTTGGTTGTTATAGGGCCAAAAAAACAGCTAAAAAAAATCAGCTCAATGTAGCAGGGTCTCGCATATTTTGAGCGCGACCTGTTTGGCAAACTGGCCGCTTTCTTTAGTGGGCCCCACACATGAGGGGCACCCTTCTTTACAGGGGCATGCTTGGATGGTCTTCAGACAGTATTCGAGAAGTCTCTTCTCAAGTTCAAAGAGAGAAGGACTCAACCCGATGCCTCCAGGGAAATTATCATAAATAAAGATATTGGGTTCAAAGTCTTCCTGAGAAAAATCTATGGGTCGTTCCTCTTTCATCATTTTTAGCCTTATGTCCCTGGGAGGGACAGACTTTCCAGTGGAGTTATCTCCCACGGATACTCCGATGTCGTGCAGATCGCACATCATAAAGATAGGCGAGACATGATGCAGGCAGTAGGACAGTCCAAAAAGCCCGTTTATTTTTTGTTCCGTTGAAAAGTCAAGGGACTTAAGAAGGGAAGCCGGAATGGTAAGCCAGTAGGCTGTTGTGTGCATTTCATTCTGAGGAAGCTTTAGATCCCCGGCTCCCACATTTTCCATTGTATGAAATTTGATCTTTTTAAAGCCAACGACCTGAGTTGCCACATGGACTTCTCCATGGGATGTGCGGCAGTTTCCAAGGTCCTTCTGGTCGAATTCATCCAGTATTTTGATCTTTGTATAATCTATGGCATCCGTATAATAATCTACGTCCGTCTTTTTTACATAGGCTTTTCTCTGCTCGAAGTCGAGTTTTTCCACATAATACTGCACTCCCTCGCACATGTAGATGGCTTTCGGATGGAGGGTTGTCAGGGCAGTTGGAAAATCGACCTCTGCGACCACATCTGTTTTCTGAGTGGTGTCCACAACGACAAAATTATCGGAGCTGATGCTCCTGAGGCTTACACCGTCCGCAGGATAAGCATCGGAGGTCCAGTACCATTTGTCTTTTGAATGCGTGACGAGATTTTCGTCTTCAAGAAAATTGAGAATATCGCTGATCTCAACACGGCCGAATTTTTCTCCGTCTTTGAATGGAAGTTCAAAAGCAGCGCACTCCACATGGTTGACAAGGATGGATAGGTTATCCGGATTTATCAGAGATTTTTCCGGGTTTTTTGAAAAGAAATAACCCGGATTATTGATAATGAATTGATCCAGAGGAGAACTCGAGGCGACGAGAACCGCGCACGAAGTGCCCGATTTGCGTCCGGCTCTGCCCGCCCTCTGCCAGGTGCTTGAAATAGAACCCGGATATCCGGCTAGAACAGCCACGTCCAGGCTTCCGATGTCTATACCCAGCTCAAGGGCATTGGTGGAAACCACACCAATGATCTTCCCTTCCCTTAATTTCTTTTCGATCTCTCTCCGTTTTTTGGGGAGATATCCTCCGCGATATCCCCGTATCAGTCCTTGATATTGGATTTTGTTTTCAAAGTTGTGCTTGAGGTAGGTGAGAAGGACTTCTGTGATAAGGCGGCTCTGAGCAAAAACAATGGTCTGGAGTCTTTGTTTAAGAAAAACAGAAGCTACGGACCTGGTCTCGTTCACATAGGAGCGTCTGATTCCCAGGTATCTGTTGACGACAGGAGGATTGTAAAATATGAAATATTTTTCTCCGCTCGGAGCTCCGTTTTTATCAACAAAGGATACAGGCTCCTCTATGGTTTTTTGTGCCATCTCCTGAGGATTGGCAATAGTCGCCGTGCAGAGAATAAATTGAGGTGATGAACCGTAAAAAGCAGCAATCCTTTTGAGCCTTCTCAATATATTGGCGAGATGGCTTCCGAATATGCCTCTGTAGTTATGAAGCTCGTCAATAACGATATATTTCAGGTTTTCAAACAGTTTGATCCATTTCGTATGGTGGGGAAGAATGCCCGTGTGGAGCATGTCAGGGTTTGTTATGATGATATGCCCCCTGGCTCTTATGGCTTTCCGGGCGTCCTGGGGAGTGTCTCCATCATAGGTGAAGATCCTGACCTCATCAGGCAAAAGAGCAATGGTGTCGTCCAGTTCTGCTCTCTGGTCCTGGGAAAGAGCTTTTGTAGGGAAAATATATATGGACCGTGCCGAGGGATTTTTCAGGATGGAGTCCAGTACGGGAAGGTTATAGCAGAGAGTTTTTCCCGAGGCCGTTGGAGTGACGACCACAAAGTTTTTCTTTTCCTGAGAAAGCTGCCAGGAATCGAACTGGTGCGTATAGAGCCTGGAGAATCCTTTTTGCTTGAGTGCTTTGACAAGGGAAGGATGAATATCTGATGGGTATTCTTTGAAGCGGCCCTGTTTCGGAGGAATGTGCTTTATGATTTTAATGGAGTTAGACCGGCTTCCCATGACTTTTAATTGGTCCAAGGATTTCAATATGTTCTTTTCCATATTTAAATTACTTAATTCCTTTACACGATTTTTTATATTAATTTGGTTAGGTCTATTCATACATAGTTGATAAAAAATAAAATTGTTCAAGCAAGTGAACAGTATTCGGGAATTAAAGTTAATATCCTTATTTAATATATCCCAGTGTCCTTAAATTTTCCAATGCTTTTTCTGATAATTTTTTGGCTTCTTCTGTTTTTTTGTGGCTGTTTAAGTAATTATAGATTGACCTATATTCATTATACTTTTTCTCAAGTCGTTCAGATAAATCCCTGTGCTTTGTTATAATGTTGTTTTTTTCATGGGGGTCATTGAAGAAATTAAAGAGATATCGGTCTTGAGTTTTTAATTCTTCACAGGTATTTGGTGTTAGATAGGTAAAATGGTATCCGTTTTTTGTAATGACGGCAAAGCTTCCTGATCCAATTATGTATAAGAGTCTTTTTTTATATTTGCTTAAAAGAGAGATGCCTTGAATGTCTTGGTGGGGTTGCAATCCAGCTATATGAAGTATGGTTGGATAGATATCCATAAGACTTACAGGTCTGGTTATGACCTGTGGCTTAAAGTCAGGGAGATAAGCGATTATTGGCACTCTAATACCAGGGTTAAAAGTCAGCCTGCCATGATTAAAGAAATAATTGTATTCTCCTATGTCCTCGCCATGATCTGAAGAGATAATAAATAGAGTGTTCTTGTGCCAATTTTTTTTGTAAAACACGTCAATTATTCTGCCTATTTCGTCATCTGCATATTTTATAGCCCCTTCATATAAAGAAGTGAAGTATCCTTCAAAGTGATGATCCTTTAGTAGTGTGCGTTCATGTATGGTTCCAGCCACAATTTTATTTTTTATTTGTGTTATATCTCTCCCTTTATATTTTTGCTCGACATATTTTTCAGGGGGTATATAAGGTGTATGTGTTTCCATATAGTGAAGCCATAAAAAAAACGGGGCATCCCTTTTTTTGCTTAAGAATTGGATCCCTTTTTCCGTAATGTATCGAGTTGACTCTTTTTTATCATCTATATTCTCCCATACTTCAATATATTTATTAAATCCCTGATTGAATTGAAAAACTTTTGATAAATTTGCATTATCTACAACCGCATAATTATAGTAACCTTTCAGCCTTAATGCCTCAGCTATGGTAATGTTTTTGGAAGCTAGAGGACCTTGTGTGGGTCTTGTATTGTGAATATATGGATGAAGTCCTGTCATTATTGAAGCAATAGATGCTGACGTTTTTGGAATAGTGCAATACGCATTTTTAAACAACAATGATTTTTTTGAGAATTCATCTATCTTGGGACAGGTTTCATATTTGTATCCATAACAACTCATGCTATCTGATCTTAAGGCATCTACAGTTATTAATATTATGTTGAGATTTGTGTCGGTATCGGAATATTCCCCATCAAACAAAGGAAAAAAGGCTATGATACAAAGAAACGATAAAAAAATAATCAGAAAAAAAACATGATATTTTTTCATCTTCTGCTGATTTAACAAATCAGAGAGAAAAGCCTCTCAATGAATTATATTAAAAGAATAAGTTAATTCATGCAAGTGGATAATCAGGATACCATATTAGGGGACGTCCCATTAGGTACCACCCTATTCAATTTTAAATATATTATCCAATATTGAGTCGTGAGGTCTTGATTGCAGAACATATTTTTGGAATCTCTGTTGACATTTACTATTATCTGTTAAATTTTTTGGTGATCTCGGCATGAACTTTCCTTCCTGCTATTATTGACTGAAGGTATGGATTATATTTATTACTTTGAAAAGAAGTTTTTCGGTATGCTTTTTCAGTTTATAGGGTGGTACCTAATGGGATGTCCCCTATTGCCTAAATGAGGAGAAAGGAATACAATACCCGGTCATGCTGAATGAGATACGAATAAAGAAAGCCGCCCAGCATAATCTCAAAAACATTGATGTGAACCTCCCCAGAAACAAGATGATTGTGGTTACCGGGCCCAGCGGGTCAGGCAAATCATCCCTTGCCTTTGATACCCTGTTTGCTGAAGGCCAGAGAAGATACATAGAATGTCTTTCAACTTATGCCAGGCAGTATATAGAACAGATGGAGAAACCAGAGGTTGAGTCCATTGAGGGGATATCACCTTCCATTTCCATCGATCAGAAGACCATATCAACGAATCCGCGGTCCACGGTAGGGACCGTCACCGAGATATATGATTTCCTCAGACTGCTGTTTGCCCGAGTGGGCACCCCTCTCTGTCCCGAATGCGGACGGGAGGTCAGTTCTCAGACATCGGATCAGATATTAGAGAGAATCAAGCAAAAAAATAAAGGCCGGACCGTGAGAATCCTCTCTCCGGTGATCAAAGGGAGAAAGGGTGAATACCTGAAGCTTTTTGAAAGGATGAGCAGAAAAGGATTTCTCCGTGTGCGTGTAGACGGAGAGTTTCACGAGCTGGAGGATGAAATACACCTGGCTAAAACTAAAGTGCATAATATAGAGATTCTCATAGATGAGGTTTCTGTGTCAGAGAAATCAGCCCTAAGGATAAAGGAAGCGGTGGACAGGGCTCTGGAGTTGTCAGAGGGGGATCTGCTCCTTTTGGATGTTGAGGGAGATGAGACTTTTTATTCCTTGAATCTCATATGCCCTTACTGTGAGATAAACCTTCCTGAACTGGAGCCCAGAACATTTTCGTTTAACAGCCCTTACGGAGCCTGTCCGTACTGCAACGGTATTGGATTCCAGACCAGGACAGACACCAGGGGGAATCTTCAGATGAGCGATGAACTCTGTCCTTTTTGCGGGGGGAGCCGTCTCAAGAAAGAGAGCATTTGTGTAAAGATAGGAGGCAAGGATATTTTTCAATTAAGCTGTCTTCCCATCAACAGGCTGAAGGAAGAGGTCAAAGGTTTTGAGTTTGAAGGAGAAAACCACCTTGTTGCGTCCAGGATTTTAAAAGAAATCGCATCGCGCCTTCAGATCATTGACAGATTAGGCATGTCCTATCTTCATCTGGCAAGGACCACTTCTTCACTTTCAGGAGGTGAGGCGCGACGGATCAGGCTGGCTGCACAGATAGGAATGCAGCTGCGCGGCGTCCTTTATGTGCTGGATGAACCGACCATTGGCCTTCACCAAAGAGATAATAAAAGGCTTATCTCTCTGCTGAGAGAAATAAGAGACCAGGGTAATTCAGTCGTTGTGGTAGAACATGACGAACAGACGATACGCTCTGCAGATTATATTTTGGACTTGGGGCCCGGGGCAGGGGAAAAAGGAGGGGAAAAAGTCGCAGAAGGAGATTTCAGAAGGATTGTCACCCTTTTCAACTCGCTGACATCCGAGTATTTAAGGCATGAAAAAGTCATTCCTGTTCCCGAGAAAAGGAGAGTTCCTGAAAAATGGTTGACTGTAAGAAAGGCATCAGAGCATAATCTGAAAAAGATCGATGTGCCGTTTCCTCTCTCAGCATTTACAGTTGTAACAGGGCTTTCAGGTTCTGGAAAAAGCACGCTGGTCTATGATATTCTGTATAAGAAACTGTCAAAGATTTTTCATAAATCAAAAGTCAAACCAGGAGATCATGAATCTATAAGCGGTTTAGAAAGCATAAATAAAGTGGTGTCTGTAGACCAGAAGCCCATTGGGAGGACTCCCCGCTCTAATCCGGCGACGTACACAGGGTTGTTTACTGAATTGAGAAACCTGTTTGCCATGATACCCGAGGCAAAAATTAGAGGATACAAACGGAGCCGCTTCAGTTTTAATGTTCCGGGGGGCCGGTGTGAGGAATGCCGTGGGGCCGGATCAAAAAAAATTGAGATGCATTTTCTTCCTGATGTGTATGTCACATGTGACAGGTGCGGCGGCAAACGGTATAATAAGGAAACTCTTGAGGTGCGTTATAAAGGCAAGAGTATTGCTGATTTTCTTGAGATGACAGTGAGTGAAGCGTATGAATATCTGAAAGCCCACCCGAAGCTGAAGTCAAAATTAGGGATCCTGAAGAGGGTCGGGCTGGGGTATCTGCGGCTTGGGCAGCCAGCTCCCCATCTTTCAGGAGGGGAGGCCCAGAGGATCAAACTGACTAAAGAGCTGAGCCGCAAAAATACAGGGCAGACTCTTTATATTTTGGATGAACCCACAACAGGTCTTCATTTTGACGATGTAAAAAAGCTTTTGAGCGTACTTTCCGAGCTTGTTAATTTAGGGAATACGGTCATAGTTATCGAACATAACCTTGATGTCATTAAATTTGCGGATTATATTATTGATTTAGGTCCCGGTGGAGGAGATAAAGGCGGCCGTATTGTGGCCTCCGGGTCCCCTGAGGAGGTTTCCGAGGAAAAAAGATCATATACCGGTCAGTTCTTAAAAAAACATTTCAGGGAAATGGAATATTTGGTTTGACATAAAAGAAAAAAAATGGAGGAAAGATGAAAAAAAACAGATCATCGTGTTTAAACTTATTGGCCGTATCTTTGACCCTGGTATTTCTTTTCCAGGGAATGCTCATGGGAGAAAAGGTTCTCTCATCAGAGCAGTTAGATACATTCAAATGGAGAAATATAGGACCATTCACTTTTTCGGGCAGGATCACGGATTTTGCCGTTCCCAAAGGCCAGAGTAAAGTCTATTATGTGGCGACAGCATCGGGAGGTATATGGAAGACAGAGGACGGTGGGCTCAGCTTCGAACCCATATTTGATGATTATGGCAACATGAGCATAGGGAATATTGCTGTGGCTCCGTCCGATCCGCAGAGAGTCTATGTGGCCACAGGGGAGGCTCTGCATGCCAGGTCAAGTGCGCACGGGAATGGAATGTGGAGGTCTGACGATGCAGGGAAAACTTGGACCCATATAGGGCTGGAGGAGACTTATTTCATTCCTAAGATAGCCGTAGCCCATGACAATCCGGACATCGTTTATGTAGCATCCGAGGGAAAGCTCTATGACAATGAGATGGATTGCCAAAGGGGATTGTACAAAACAGAGGACGGAGGCGAGACCTGGAAACAAGTGCTGGATCTTAAGGACAGAGGAATCGGCGATTTTGTCATTGACCCCACTGATTCGAATCTGATCATTGCCGCAGCTTACAAAACCTACAGAAGGACATGGACTTTTATTGACAGGCAGCCTGAGAACCATTTTTACAAGTCAATTGACGGGGGCAGTACGTGGAAAAAATTGACCAATGGACTGCCCATGGATATAGAGACCGGCTGGAACGGCCTGACCATATATCCCAAGGATCCTGATATCGTCTATATACGGATGGACGAAGAAGTCGACCTGGGTCTGGATCAGAGAGAGAACAGGCAGATCTACAGAGCAGGCAGTGTTTTTAAAGATGGTTATTATTTCGATAAATTCAAAGCTTATAAAATAGAGGCGGCTCTCCTAAAAATGCTTGATTTCGAACCGATTTCCGCGGAGGACGAGGAAGAGCTGGCGGAAAAACTGAATGAGCTGATAAAAGATAAGGACTTCCTCAAAAATGCAGGCGTTGACCTGGATGCATTCATTGAAAAGGCCAAAAATGTCTACAGGAGACAGGGTGATATCCTTGAAGAAATCGCTGAGGTCGAAGAAATACTGAAAGAAGCGGAGCCAGAAGAAGAAAAAGGGGATGCCGAGGGGAAAGAACCCAAAGGGAGATACCAGGTGCTTAACCGTTTTGTCGTTCAGACTCTCTATGCCCCGGCTTTACAAGCTATGGAACCTGTTACGAAATCAGGGATCATATACCGCTCTGAGGATCAGGGTGAAACCTGGAAAAAAATGACCGAATACAAGATAACCGGCGGGAGCATACAGGTTAATGACATAGAGGCTGGTTATTCGGGAAGGATGGAGGTCGATCCGAATAATGACCAGATCCTTTATGCGGTCGAGGTCTATCCAAAGGTTTCTGAAGACGGAGGAAAGACCTTTAAAAACACAACCTGGTCGGGAGCCAATAAGTGCCATGTGGATATGCGAGGGATATGGATCGATCCCCTTGATTCCGATCATATATTATCTGCAAACGACGGAGGAGTGAGCGAGACCTGGGACAGAGGAAAACACTGGTCCCAGAAAGATACCATCAGCGCCCAGCAGTTCTATGACATTTCAGTTGATAATGACATGCCTTATAATGTGATGGGCGGAACCCAGGACAACGGCTGCTGGCTCGGCCCTTCACAGAACAGAAATCAGTACGGAGTTTTTCCTTCGGATTGGACTTATCTTCCTTCGGGAGATGGTTTCTATGTAGTCCGGAACTGGTGGAATCCGGAATTTGTGTATTTTGAATCCCAGTTCGGTGGTTCCAGAAGAATGAACCTGAAGACGGGGGAGATGACAGGACTCTCCAAGCGCAACACTCAAGAAGAGAGAGAAGCAGGTAAAGAGCCGGAAAGGTATCAATGGGATTCCCCTATCGTCCTATCTCCGCACAATCCGGGAATCGTCTATGTATGTTCTCAGCATGTCCATATGTCAACTTCAAGGGGAGAGCCAGGTACTTTTGTGACCATCAGCCCTGACCTTTCGAAGCACAACAAAGAACGGATCAAGCTTTCGAAACTGACAAATCTTCAGTATGCGACCATATACACATTTGATGAATCAGCGGTCAAACCAGGGATTTACTGGGCTGGGACTGACGACGGAAACCTGCAGTTAAGCACGGATGGCGGAAACAATTGGGTGAACATAACCAGTAGATTCTACACGGAGAAGGGAGAACCGAGAGGAAATATCCAGGGAGCAAGGATCCCTTATGACAGATGGGTCAGCAGAGTCAGGCCTTCAGCACATAAACTGGAAAGGTGTTATGTCACTTATTCCGGATACAGAACCCATAATGAAGATGATTCCTATATCTATGTGACAGAAGATATGGGAAAAACGTGGAAGGACCTGTCAGCAGGGATGAAAAATCCTGTAAGAGATATCGTGGAAGACCCGGATAATCCTGATGTTCTGTATCTCGCTACGGATTACGGGCTCTTTGTCAGCATTGACAGAGGAGAGACATGGGAGAACATATCTTCCTCAGCGCCTGATGTGATCATTATGAGCCTTGCCTTTCAGGAAAGGGAAAGGGATTTAGCCATAGGCACGTACGGCAGAGGTATCTACATAGCGGATGTGTATCCGTTCAAGGAATTCACTAAAGATACGTTTCTTAAAGACCATTATCTTTTTGAGATCCAGCGGGCTGTGAAATGGAACATATATGAGAGAAGGGGACCCACATACGGGGAGTTTGCTCGGGTCACTAATCCTGATGTCGGAGCCACATTCTATTACTACCTCAAGGAGAAGGCAAAGTCCGTGAAAATATGCATCAAAAACATGAAGGGTGAAGAGATTTACCAGACAACAGGAGGTTCTGATACAGGCTTGCATACGATATCCTGGAATTTGAGAAAGAAACCGGAAGAAGGCAGCGGCCCCAGATGGATGAGAAGAGGACAAATCATTGACGCAGGCATGTATGAAGTGAGTTTGGTCATAGGTGATGAGGAGGTCATGAGTCAGACTTTAAAAGTCATAGACGACCCCATGTTTCATTGAGTTAAGATTGTAAATACGTTTTTAGGTAGAGATAAGCAGGGAGTTAAAGGAAGAACTCTCTGTTTATCTCTTTTGAGGTTGTTCATGGAAGCCAGAGGAGGGAAAGTAAATTTCCATGCCGTTTGATGACATTATTGGCAATGTAAGAGTAAAGAACATTTTGAGAAGGTCTCTGTTGAGGGGAAGAGTGCCTGGTTCCCTCTTATTCTACGGTCCGAAGGGAGTGGGGAAGAGTGAGATGGCTCTCATTTTCGCAAAAGCCCTGAACTGCCTCAACAGGGATGATGACTCCTGTGAGGATTGTTCTTCATGCAGTGCTGTCAATAAAAATGTTTTCCCGGATGTACTAAGGATCAATGCGGAAAAAGATATCATAAGGATCGACCAGATAAGATTAATGAAAAGAGCGGCTTATTTGAGACCCATGACAGGGAAAAAAAGAGTTTTTATCATCGAGGAAGCGGAAAAAATGAATGATGAGGCTTCAAATTCCTTGCTTAAAGTCCTTGAAGAACCCCCGGTATTTTCTCATATTGTCCTCACGACTGATAATTTTTTCTCCATTCTTCCTACCATTAGGTCAAGATGCCAGACACTGAAGTTTGCGCCGGTTTCCAGAGATGATATCCAGAAGGCATTGATAGAAAAAGGGATAGAGGAAGGAAAAGCAAAAACCATATCTCTCCTTGTAAGAGGCAGCTTGAAACAAGCTCTGGATTTTGATTGGGATGAGGCAGAGGACAAGAGGAAAAAAGCTTTCAATATGTTCTCCTCCTTTGTAAAAGGAGTGGAACAAGCAAATATTTTTAAGAAGTATTCCAGAATGCAGAAAAAGAATTTCGAAGAAAACATAAATCCCGTCTTAGAGGTACTGGCCTCTTTTTGCAGGGATTTGATAGTGATGAAGATGGGAAGCGGTGACCGGTTTTTGATAAACCTGGATTACAAACATAAATTGAGTGAGCTTGAAGAAATTTTAGACCTAAAGCAGACCTATGGATTTTTGGGTGTCATAGAAGAGTCTCTGCGTTTGTTTCAGCAAAATGCCAACAGAAGGGCAATCATGAATTCGATGACAATAAATTTAATGGATAAAGAAAATGTCTGATATTATTTACGTGTTTTCAGATCGTCTGAAAAAAATTCTCCGCGCTGATAAAAACAAGATGGAGTTAAAAACAGGGGATATCTGTTTGATAGAGTCCTCCCTTGGGGGGGAGCTTGCCATGGTCGTGGATGCACCCGGAAAAGTCAGAAAAAAATCAGGCGCAAAACAAGGGGCGTCCAAAGTCATCCGTAAGGCCACGGAAAAAGACAAAGACAAGTTTGCCTGGATGCGTAAGAAGGAGAAAGAAGCCTTTGATTTCTGTCTGGAGAGAATCAAAGAACGAAAGCTTCCGATGAAACTTGTACGCGTGCGGTATTTTTTTAATGAGAAAAAAGGTATTTTTTATTACACAGCGGATGGCCGGATTGACTTCAGAGCCCTTGTTAAGGATTTGGCAAAACGCTTTCGCATGAGAATAGAGATGCGTCAGATCGGGGTCAGAGATGAAGCTAAAATGATCGGGGGCATCGGAGTTTGCGGCCGCAGGTTGTGCTGCGCCAGTTTTATGAAGAGTTTTGAGCCTGTGACTATACAGAAAGCAAAAAAACAGAATATAACCATTAATCCCACAAAGATATCAGGGCTATGCGGCCGGCTTATGTGCTGTCTTGCTTTTGAACAGGAAAGTAAAGGGCGTCTCTACAGCGAAGAAGAGGAAATAGAGGAAGACTGAGAATTTAATTATTATTCTGCCATGTGAACTGGACTTTACTTGATGCAGAAATCAGTCTTCCCTGGGATGAGAAGGCTTTGACCTGCCAGGAATAGCTTTTCCCGGGAGTCATCTTTGCTTTGATTTTTTCGGGTAGTGATATGTAGTTGTTTTTCGTGCTTTTTTCCCAGAGAAGTTCATCATTATATATAAAGACTTTGTATTCGATATCTTCACCTAAGGCTTCCCACTTGAATTCTGAGGGGATCGCCTCGGATATAAGGGTGATGGAGCCACCCCTGACCGCATCACCGCTTACAATAAATTCGGGGGTTTTATGGGTCACGTTCGGAATGATACCGAACACTATGATCAAAACCAATGCTGCTGTTGCAGCTGCTGATATAAGGGGCTTTGGTGAAAGAAATCCAAATATTTTCTCCCGCACCCGGCTTTTAGAATCTTCTTCGATACGGATATCTTTGAATATTGAGTCCGCCTTATCCTTTACCACCAGAATAAGTTCGTTCCTTTCTTTTGTCTGTTCAAAACAATGGGGACAGTTGAAGAGATGTTCTTCAAATTCTTCCCTTTTCTCCTTGTTCAGCCTTTCGAACAAGTAATCATCGATTAAGTTCTCATATCTGCATTTTCTCATTGGTTTTGCCCCTAAATTAATTTCACTAATTTAGTCGAAATAAATGCATAATTACGGAAAAATTTATTTTTTCATTAATTTTTTTAGTAATTTTTGTGCGTAATGCACTCTTTCGCTTACATTTCTCGGGGAAATCCCCAGTCTTTTTGCCACTTCCTTTCGAGACAGGTCCTTATAGTAATACAGATAGAGTATTGTCTTGTATTTTGGCTTTAGTTCCTCTAATTTTTTGGCCAGAAGCTCAGCTCTTTCTTTATCTTCTATTTGCTCGTGGGGGTCCGGGAATGGGTCGGAATCCGGAAGGTATTTCGTTGCTATTTTCTTTTTCCTCCTTATATAGTCGACGATTCTTCTTCTTGTTATGGTGTAGATAAAGGTTCCTACGGAGGATTCCCCTTTGAACTGCCCGGATTTTATCTTTTCTATGGCATTGAGCATTATTTCATTGACAATATCTTCCCATTCAGGTGTGTGAGCCCCTATTGATTTTTTTACTTTAAATGTAACTAGAGGTCTGTATTTAGCAGTGATTTTTTCTAAATCGTAGGAATTATCTTTCTTTTTCACTTTCCGTCATTATAAAACGTGTTTTGTACATTAGCAAGCATCCTGTTATCATTAAAAGAACCCCTGGTTTATTCTTCCTTCATCATCTTATCCTTATAAGATTCAATGCTCACCAGTATTTCTCTGGGTTTGCTTCCTTTGGACGGGCCCACAATCCCCTCATGCTCCATCTGGTCGAGGATTCTGGCTGCCCTGGCATATCCCAGCCTCAGTTTTCTTTGAAGATAGGAAGCAGAGGCTTGGCCTGTACTTAAGATAAGTTCAACGGCGGTGTCAAACAATTCGTCTTTTTCATCGGCCTCATCACTTGTTTTGCCGGACGGCCTTTTTAGTGTTTTTATGATTTTTTCATCATACTCAGGTTTTCTCTGCTCTTTTATGTATTTCAACAGCCGGTTTACTTCCTGAAGGGATATAAAGGAACTGTGAAGCCTGATTATTTTGGGATAGTTGGGGGGCATGAACAGCATATCCCCCCGCCCCAGAAGTTTTTCAGCTCCTCCGGTATCCATGATGATCTGGGAGTCGATTTTTGACGGGACCCTGAATGATATGCGGCATGAAAAGTTATTTTTTATGGTCCCTGTTATGACGTCTGTTGAAGGGCGTTGGGTGGCCACAACCAGATGGATACCCACGGCCCTGGCCAGTTGAGCCAGCCTTCCTATGCAGTATTCCACTTCCTTGTCTCCGATCATCATCAGCTCCGCTAACTCATCAATAATGATCACGATATAGGGCAGAGGTTTCAGCTTTTCTCTCTCTTCTTCCTCGATATCGAGCTTCATACTGGGATTGCTTTCAAGTTCCTTGATACGCCTGTTGTACTGGTCAATATTCCGCACCTTTAAACGTCCCAGTGCTTGATACCTCTCATCCATTTTATTTATGGCGTCATAAAGGATGTTGCTGGCTTTATTGGGATTTTTGACTACTGGGCAAAGAAGGTGGGGGATGCCGTCGTAGAGAGAAAATTCCAGTCTTTTAGGGTCGATCAGTATGATCCTGACTTCTTCAGGACTTGCTTTGTACAGGATGCTCGCAATGATGGAGTTCAAAGCTACACTTTTTCCCGTTCCCGTGGCCCCTGCTATCAGGAGATGAGGCATGATGGAAAGGTCTGTGATATAGGGTTCTCCGTGGATGTCCTTTCCGAGACCGATGGTCAGCTTGGAGGGAGATTCCATAAATTTTTTCGTTTGGATGACATCCCTGAGTTTGATGATCTCTCTTTTGTTGTTCGGTATTTCAATCCCCAGGGAGGATTTTCCGGGTATACGCTGTACTCTCAGGGATTCTGCGCCCAGGGCAAGGGAAAGGTCTTCCGTCCGGCTGGAGACCTGGCTGACTTTGACTCCCGGGCTTGGGTAGAATTCATAGGTGGTGACGATAGGGCCGGGATGGTATTCTTTCACCTCTCCTATGACTCTAAACTGAGAGAGCTTATCTTCAATGATCTGTTTTTTTTCATACAGCTCGTTTTTGTCTATTTTATCCGCTTCCTTTCCCGGGTCCAGCAGGCTTAACGGGGGGAATTGGTAGTCCCCCTTGTTTTTCAATTCCGGAAACAGGAATTCCTCCTCAGGAGACGTTGTCTCTTTTTGAGGGGCCGGCTTTTGTACAGGGGCGGGTTTTTTTATAATGACCTGTTTTTTGGGTTTTTGTTTTGGTTTTGAATACTTCTCGACGACTCTTTTTCTCATTTTTTCTTTGTTTTTCTGCTTCTTATAGTCAGTTATCCTGATCCTTAGTTCTTTAAACAGGAATTTAAAAAACCTGAGGAAATAATCAAAGATGGTTCTTATCTGTATATGGGTCGAGAAGAGGATAACAACCAGCAGCAGGCCGAATAAGATAAGAAAAGAGCCGAGATGGTTAAAGTACTTTATCAATAAAGAAGATAAAAGATCTCCGATAGCTCCTCCTGCGGCAAGGCCGCTCCCCTTCCATGAGGCTGTATGGAATATCATGGAGAAGAGAGGGCTGAGCAGAAGGCATATGAGAAGGCTTTCCCCTGTTCTTGAGAGAAATCCTCCTTTCTTTTTCGGGAAAAACGCTTGAAAGCCAAGGAAAATCAGGGCGATGGAAAGGATAAATGAACTGAATCCGAGAAACTGAAGGAGTGCTTCTGATAAGGAAGCCCCGACTTTTCCTCCGAAATTGTGGACTTTTTTACTAACCGTTGAAACAGATGCCCATGACGGGTCGTCGGGACTGTAGCTTATAAGGCTTATGAGTATGAAAACAGAAAGCAGAATAAGCAGAACACCTGATACATCCCGCTTTATACGGCTCTGGGCTTCTTTTTTTGTTTTTTTTGCTTTTCTACCTGATTTTTTTCTTTGCGCCATCTCGAAAATTATACCATATTTGATGAGTATGATTGAAACTATTTACCAGGACAGGCAATGCGCTGTCATTGTTTCTAGATTGATTCTTTATTTTTTGGTTCCGTAAGATTGAGGTACAGGCAGGCAAACGCATCTATGGATACTTTTTCCGCTCGGATATGGGGATCCAAGCCGCACTTCCGGAAGCTTTCTGTTATCTGTTCCGAAGAAAATTCCAGGGGTTTGAGGCTGTTTTTGAGCTTTTTCCTTCTCTGTGAAAAAGCCTCTTTTATAAAGCTTTTGAATCGTTCCGTCTTCATAAAGGGATAAAGAGGCGCGCTTCTTTTTTTCAGAGTGATAAACGCTGATCTCACTTTGGGGGGAGGAGTGAAGCTTCCGGGAGAAAGGAGAAACCGGATTTTAGCGGAAAAGATATTTTGCAGGAGAATAGAGATCGGAGCATATTTTTTCGTTCCGGGAGACGCGCACACCCTTTCCGCCACTTCTTTCTGCAGCATGAAATGACATTCCTGAATATAATCATGCTCTTCGAGCAGTTTGAACAGGATCTGGGAGGATATGGAGTAAGGAAGATTTCCTGCGAGCTTGGTGTTTCCCGGTTTGGCCAGATGGTTGAAGTCGGCCTCAAGAACATCTTCCTGCCGGATTTCCAGATGAGGCGGTTTGCTTTTTTCAAGATAAGGAATAAGAGATGCGTCTTTTTCCAGGGCAATGACCCGGCCGGCTTTTTCAGCCAACAAGCGAGTGAGAGAACCCTTGCCGGCCCCTATTTCTATGATCAGGTCCTTTTTTTGGGGCGCTATACAGTCAATGACCTTGTTGAGCGTGTAGGGATTGGTCAGGAAGTGCTGGCCCATGGCTTTCCGGGGATTTTTCTTCATGACTTTATTTTATGATTATTTCCTCTTCTAATCCACCAGATATTTTGAATTTCAAAAAAGCCCCTTTAATTTTTATGACAACTTTGACGAATAGACTTTACAAGAAGATTTTATTATAATAATTCAGCCTAGTCATATATATGAAGATGGGAAAATGAAGTATTTGAATTTTTTTATCGTCTTTCTTTTTCTATCTTCATCTCTCACATTACAGACAATCCAACATAAAGCAGTGGCCATTAACATCGAGGTCCCTGTCCGTGTCTATAAAGGAGATGCCTTCATAGACAGTCTGACCATTGAGGATTTTGAAGTCTACGAAGATGGAATTTTACAAAAGATCGAAGCGGTTTATCTCATAACAAAGACAGAAGTCCAGAGAAAAGAAAAGGCAGCGGAGACAGAAAAAATCCCTGTTCCCGAGGTTTCGAGGTGTTTTGTCCTTGTGTTCGAAGTCATTAACTGGCTTCCCCGGATCAATGATTTGATCGATTATTTTTTCGATACGGTTTATCAACCTGGAGATTACTTGATCGTAACAACCCCTGTCAAATCCTATAATCTAAGTAAAAAAGCTTTAAAACAGATGCCCAAAGACCAGATTGCCAGTCAATTGAAGAGCCTTTTAAGGAAAGACATTATAGAAGGAAATATGGGATACAAGAGTCTTATGCGGGATATCATTTCTTTTGAAGGTTTGACAGGAAGAACAAGCCTAATGCTCGTTCAAGATATGTTCAAAAGGCTTAGAGATTATAAATATTTTGATGAACATAAGATGGAAAATGTTTCAAATTTTCTTAAGAACATTCAAGGGCAGAAGCATATCTTTCTCTTCTATCAAAAAGAGGAGATTCCCGTGCCTGCAGAAATTGAGGAACTGGAGATGCTTGAAAGCATCCCGTTTGATACAAAAAAAATAAAACAAATCTTTGCTGATTCTGAAATAACCACTCATTTTATCTTCTTAACAAAGGAGTTGATAGGCACGCTTGATATTGAACAGATGGGGGGACTGCATATGTCTTTATCAGACATCTCAATGGACGTGTTTAGTGCGTTTCATGAAATCGCCAGAACAACAGGCGGCGAAACCTATGTCTCAGCCAACGCCTCCCTGGCCTTCAAGCGTGCTTCAGCCGCATCTGAGAATTATTATCTGCTCTACTACACTCCCAAAGATTACAAAGCGGATAATAAGTTCCGCAAGATAGAAGTGAAAGTCAAATCAGGGCGCTTCAGGATCACCCATAGGGCAGGATACATAGCTGATTGATCTTTGAGAAGTTCGGAAACATCTGGATCTTAAATCACTGCCCCTGATTCCTATCCTTGAAAGGGAGCGGCAATGGTTTATTTGAATAGAAAAAGGAGTTCAACGGAAACGGCTGTAGCCTGCCTCATCCTTAAAAAGTAAAAGAGCCGTCTATAAAATGAGGAAGTAAAAAATAAAATATTTTCATGGCAACCTTTTTTACTAATATTTCGTAATAATATACAGGAGAACAAAAATGGAAGTTTTATCACGGGCAGATGAGATACTGCTATTGGCCATTCTCAGGCTTAAAGACAATGCCTATGGCGTCAGCATCGTCAAGGAGGTGGAGCAGCGAACGGGAAAAAAACTCAAGCTGGGAGGACTCTGGGTATCGCTGGATATACTGACCAAAAGAAAACTGGTGGAAAAACAGTTGGGAGATCCAACCCCAAAAAGAGGGGGGCGCAGCAAAATATACTACTCTCTGACTCCCGCCGGACTCACAGCCCTGGAAAGGGTGAATGAATTCAACCGATCCCTTTGGAAAGGGATCGGAGAAATTATCAAGGACTCAAAGGCTTAATGAGAAACCACAGCTATCCAAAACCTCCTCGCGCGCTTGCAAAGCTTTTTGAGCTTATCGCCAGGTCTCAGGAACAGCAAACAATCTCCGGTGATCTCAATGAGATGTTTGCCGACCTGGCGCAGGAAAGAGGGCGCTTCAAGGCTGTCTTGTGGTATGGCGGCCAGGTCCTGGGGGGCTGTCCTCTGCTCTTATTCAATTCTCTTTACTGGAGGGTGATTATGCTTATCAATTATCTGAAAATTACGATCCGCAATATCCGTAGACACAAGGCGTATTCCATTATAAACATAGCCGGCTTGGCCATCGGCATAGCCAGCTGTATGCTGATTATGCTTTGGGTTCAGGATGAGCTGAGCTATGACCGCTTTCATGAACACGCCGATTCTCTGTATGCGGCCACCTTCAGCAACGGCAGCTTGGTCACACCCACAGCTCTTTCGGGATTTCTGAAGGCAGAGTATCCGGAGGTTCTTCATGCCTCCCGTTTTGAAGGCATGGGAAGCAACCTTTTGAAATACGAGGATACGGAGATCAATGAAATGGGCGGCGTTATGGTTGACCCGGACTTTGTCAAGATGTTTACCATCCCGTTCCTTGGAGGCAATCGAGAAGCAGCACTTGACGACCCCCGTTCCATCCTCATTTCGGAAAAACTCGCCCTCAAGTACTTTGGGAATAAAGATCCCATCGGTGAAACCATGACCTTTTCTACCATGATTGACTTGAAAGTCACCGGCGTATTCGAGGATTATCCCTCCAATTCGCACATCGGGTTCGAATACATACTTCCTCTAGCCTTATCAAAACTCTGGAACAGGGACCTGAACACCTGGGAGACTAACAACATCAGGACCTACGTGCAGCTCCAAGAGGGAGTTCCTGTCAAGTCTGTGGACTCAAAAATATCTAACGTTGTTGAAAGGCACCGGCCACAGGACCAGCGTCCTTTATCACTGCAGCCGGTCACGCAGCTGCATTTGAATCCGTACCGCGGCCGCGGAACCCTCACCTACGTCTACCTGTTTTCAGCCATGGCCATCTTTATCCTGCTTATAGCCTGCATAAACTTCATAAACCTGACTACGGCCAAGTCTTCAACCCGCACCAAGGAAGTGGGTGTGCGGAAGACTGTGGGAGCTTGTCGAGCCCACCTGATCCAGCAGTTTTTCGGGGAATCCCTGTTCTTGACCCTGATCGCCACTGTGGTGGGCATCGGGCTTGCCGTGCTTCTGTTGCCGAAGTTCAACACCCTGAGCGGCAAAACTTTCACCTGGGAAGTCCTTCTCCAGCAGGGGGTCGTGTTCGGCGTTTTTTGCATTCTCCTCCTTACGGTTTTGATCGCCGGCAGCTACCCGGCGCTTTTCCTTTCCCGCTTTCATCCAGCCAGGGTGCTGACAGGCAAACTGAGAACCGGAATGAAGGGCGGGATGTTAAGGAAGGTCCTGGTTGTCGTGCAGTTTTCCCTGTCGGTCTTTCTTGTCCTCGGGACTGTGATGATCTACAGGCAGGTTCGCTTCATGCAGGAACACAACTTGGGCTATGACCGGGAGCACGTTGTTATCTTCGATATCAGCGGCCGCATCCTTCAAAACAAGGATGCCTTCAAGACCGAGCTTCTGTCAAACCCTGATATCCAGTATATGACACTGGTGGATATCGCCCCCTACAGGTGGCAGTCGAACGCAGGGGTGGGAGATGTCCACTGGGAAGGCAAGACAAATCAAGAGGTCAAGATGGTCATGACCTCTGTGGACTATGACTTCCTCGATACATTCGGATTGGAGATGATCGAGGGGCGTTTCTTCTCTAAGGAGTACTCCACAGATGCGGCCGGATCCTTTGTCGTCAACCAGGCAGCTGTGAAGGCCATGGAAATGGACGATCCAATCGGTAAAGAGCTCAAAGTCTGGGATTATAAGAGGCAGATCATCGGCGTGGTCAAGGATTATCACTTTGAGTCCCTCCGCAACCCGATCATCCCCATGGCCATGAGGATAGACCCCCGCTGGTACCAGCAGGCCTGCGTCCGGATCTCTCCTCATCGTGTGGGTGACACTCTGGCGTTCCTCGAAAATAAATGGAAAGAGCTCCACCCGAGATACCCATTCGAGTACCGGTTCCTGGACGATACGCTTAACAGCCTGTATCGATCCGAGCAGAGCATCGGGGCTGTTGTGAGTGTCTTTACCGTGCTGGCCCTTTTCATCTCCTGCCTGGGCATATTCGGATTGTCCTCCTACACCGCCGAACAGCGAACCAAAGAGATCGGCATAAGAAAGGTCCTGGGCGCCTCTGTTTCGAGCCTTGTTAGGCACATGTCCAGGGAATTTGTTTTTCTTGTGATCATCGCTAATTTCATCGCCTGGCCCCTGGCTTATTTTTTGATCAGCCAGTGGTTGCAGAGGTTCGCCTACCGGATCGCTATGGGCTGGTGGACATTTGTCCTGGTGGGAATAACGGTCTTTGTTCTGTCTCTTTTAACGACCAGCTGGCAGATTATCCGGGCGGCCACAGCCAATCCGGTGGACTCTCTGCGGTACGAGTGAGATAGAAGTCTCGTCTTAATAAGCGCTGTGAATAACCGCAGTGAATTACTATTTTCTTTGGGTTTTTTTCAGTGTTTTTACCTATATTTTCGTAATCTATTCAGCCCTTCCCATTCGCCTCCATTTCCAGATGATACCGGCCTTATCCCTTACTTTCGGCAGCACTCTGATTTGGCTCTTTGTCAAAAATCCTCCCTGGAACACACTGGAAACCCTTGCCACTCTCACTGCCTACGCATCCGTTAATTTCTACGGCATATATCTATCGAGGCGTTTCAACCGGTCCCGCAGGGATCAGTTCGTTTTGCTCATTAAGGAGAAAAAGTCCAGAGAAGCCCTGGAAAGTAAAACCCAAGAACTGAAAAAGGCTTTTAAGGAAAAAACAATGGCCTTGGATCAAAATGAGCTCCTGCTGCGGGAAATGAACCACCGCATCAAAAACAATCTAGCCACTATCCAGAGCCTTCTTAATCTTCAGTCATTTGAAATGCACGATGAACAGTCCCGAATGGTTTTGAAAGAGAGCGCGAGCCGCGTGCAGTCCATCAAAAATATCCATCAGATGCTGTCCGAGTCCATTGACCTTAAGAGTATTGATGTCGCGAACTATATTAAAAATCTGGTGAAAGATATCACGAAAAGCGCTGATATTGATTCGTCTCAGGTTGACATTAAACTGCGGCTGGAAGAAATTCATCTGGATCTAAATCAATTGATTCCCTTTGGTCTTGTATTGAATGAATTGATCACCAACGCCTGAAAATATGCTTTTAACGGCAAAAAGGGAGGGGAACTGCTTATCGCCCTCCGCGCTCTGAATGACAATCAGGTTGAGCTCACTGTCCGTGACAATGGTATCGGACTGCCTGAAGGATTTCGCATGGACCGGACGGATTCCATGGGCATGAAGATCATTTCCTCCCTCGCCGCTCAACTAAAGGGGCGGATAGAATACAAATCGGAACCGGAAAAAGGAACAGAGTTCCAGCTGGTGATGAAAAGACCGCTCGAAAAAAATAAAATATTTTCATGGCAACCTTTTCAGTGTTCTCGCCGTACATATATATGTATCGGATTTCGATAAATGTAAAAAAGAAAAGAAAAAGAGACTCTCTTTGAAATTTGAAAAGTCTATGAAAACATACGAGAAAAAGTCCTGAGAAAAGCCTTGACATAAAGCAGCCATGAGTGAACCAAATAAATCTCCCCGACTTGCGGAATGGATCCTCAAGATCATGCTCCGAAGGGACGAGCAGTGTGAAAAATTGGGAGACTTTGAAGAGGGATTTCAGTATGAACGCCAAAAAAAAGGCACAAAAAGGGCTCAACTGTGGTATTGGTCCCAAACGTTCAAAGCCATCCCTTTTAGTGTTAAAAATTTTGTTTACTGGAGTTTGGAAATGCTGAAAAATTATCTTAAAATCGCTTTGCGTCACATCAGAAGGCACAAAGCCTACTCATTTATCAATATCGCAGGACTGGCCGTAGGGATCACCTGCAGTGTTCTCATGCTCATGTGGGTTCAGGATGAGCTCAGCTTCGACCGGTTTCATCAAAACGCTGCCGAGCTTCACCGGATCCTGCTCGATCCCCTGGAAGCAGCCACCACACACGAGGCCGTAACTCCTCCGATTTTAGCAAGAAAGATGAAAGAGGAGATTCCTGAAGTGGTCAATGCGACCAGAATCACGCCTCACGGACAAATGCTTTTTACTTTCGGGGACAAATCTTTCAACGATCAACGCGGACTTTTAGCCGATCCTTCCTTTTTTGAGATGTTTGACTTTCCTTTTATTCAAGGAGATCCGTCGTCCGCACTGACCGAGCTGAACTCAATGGTTCTCACTCAGAAAGTGGCCCGCAAGTTTTTTGGAGATGACGATCCGTTGGGCAAGACAATCACAGTGAATAACAATAAGGATTATATGGTAACCGGAGTCATCGCCGATGTCCCTGCCGATTCACACCTGCAGTTCGATTTTGTCCGACCGTTTAAGCTTTTTGGGGAGTCGGGACGGGACCTGGATAGCTGGGGAGATGTCTCTTTCTACACCTATGTCCAGCTGCAGGAGGGAGCCTCTGTCCAAGCGGTCAACAGCAAACTCAAGGAGATGGTCGAGAGGGACGACCCTGGTCACAATATGTATTACCTTCAGCCGCTGATTCGGATCCACCTTCACTCGAATTTTAATTTCGATTTTGCCTCTCACGGGAATGTCATCTATATCTATATTTTTACCGCAGCGGCTCTTTTTATCCTTTTGATCGCCTGTATCAATTTTATGAACCTGGCTACAGCCAGATCAGCCATTCGGGCCAAAGAAGTTGGGATGAGGAAAGTCATCGGGGCCCATAAGTCAGATATCATCAAGCAGTTTTACGGAGAATCTATCCTCTCCTCGCTGTTTTCACTGGCCATCGCTTTTATTTTGATTCTTATTTTATTGCCCGCCTTCAACAATCTTTCCGGAAAAGAGCTGTCTTTTAGCATGGCTGAAAATATTGAAATGATTCTGGTTATATTGGTCATCGGGATTTTTACAGGCATCCTTTCGGGTAGCTATCCGGCTCTCTTTCTCTCAGCATTCCGTCCAGTCTCAATCTTTCGCGGGGCTTTTCGCTCAGGAGTTCGCGGAGCCGGCTTTAGGAAAATTCTGGTCGTTACCCAGTTTTCCCTGACGATCATCTTGATCATCGGGACTCTGGTCGTACACCGACAGCTCAGTCATATCAGGGAAACAAACCTGGGCTATGATAAAGAACACCTGGTTGTGTTTGCCGGCCGGGGAGAAATGAGGGAGAACTCCGATACGATGAAAACTGAGCTGCTCAGAAATCCCGATATTTTTAATGTTACTTACAGTTCCAGTCTTCCGACCCATATCGGAAGCGGCACATCGGGGGCCTGGTGGGAAGGCAAGGAACAGGACATCCGGGTGCAGATGCAGATCGTCTCTGTCGACTATGACTATCTGGACACAATGCGGATGGAAATGGTCCGGGGCCGGTTTTTTTCGAGAGATCACCCCTCGGATAATAAAGCCTTTGTGCTGAATGAAGCCGCCGTTAAAGCGGCGGGAATGGAATCTCCCCTGGGGAAGGGATTCCGTGCATTTGGTATAGAAGGTCCCATCATCGGTGTTATCAAAGACTTCCACTACAAATCCCTCCACACTAAAATCGAGCCTCTGATTTTGTTGATCGCTCCACAGGCGTACTCTTACGCAACTGTGAGGGTCAACGGCGAGAATCTTAAAAGTGCTTTGGCCTCCGTAGAGGAGTCATGGAAAAAGTTTGCCCCCGGTTTTCCTTTCGAATTTTCTTTCCTTGATGATCGCATCGACAACCTCTACCGGGCCGAACAAAGGATGGGAAAGGTCTTCAATTCTTTTACGGTGCTGGCCCTATTTATCGCCGGCCTCGGCCTTTTTGGCATGGCCTCCTTCAATGCAGAGAGGCGTACAAAAGAGATCGGAATCCGTAAAGTCCTTGGGGCTTCGATCCCCAATATCCTGGTCTTGCTGTCAAAAGAGTCCGCCTGGCTTATTCTGATCTCTAATATCATTGCCTGGCCGGCAGCTTATCTTATCATGAACCAGTGGCTGCAAAATTTTGCTTACAGGACACATATTGAACTCTGGATTTTCTTTGCCTCGGCTCTTGCCGCCCTGCTTTTAGCTCTGCTGACCATCTGCCTCCAGTCCATCAAAGCAGCGCTGACAAATCCTGCCGATTCCCTGCGCTACGAATAGAGGGAAAACATCGGATTTATCCGAGCAGCAGGCCATCAACGGTTCGAATGATTTTATGCCCACTTTAGATTTTGAATTTTAATGTCAATTAGAGTAAGATAAATTGACCTCTTAAGAAAGGACCGCATGAAAGAACACAAAGCCAGTGTTCAGAAAGAACTGATCGGGGAGAAATCCGCCTCTCAAAAATACCGGGAGCTCTTTATCGGCCGAAGCGGCCTCTGGAGTTTCATTCAATACGAGCTTATTGTGTTGCTGTTCTCCTGGGTGCCCGGAGCTCTGGGCATCTTTATGAGGAAGATCTTTTATCCGCTTCTGTTTCAAAGAGTGGGAAAGGGAGTGGCTTTTGGCCATCATATCACCATCCGGCATCCTCATAAGATATCCATCGCTGACAATTCGTTTATTGATGACTATTCCGTACTGGATGCCAAAGGGGATGATAACGAAGGGATCAGGATCGGCAAAAACAGCTATATCGGGCGCAACACTACGCTGAGCTGTAAAGGCGGGAGCATATTTCTCGGGGATTATTCCAATATTTCCGCAAATTGCTCTCTTCTTTCTGAGACCATTATTGAAGTGGGTGCGTATACGTTTCTTGCCGGCCACTGCTATCTGGTAGCCGGAGGAAACCACCGGTTTGACAGGACCGATATCCCCATTATGCTGCAGCCTTCTCTGGACAGGGGAGGGATACGCATCGGGGATGACTGCTGGCTGGGCGCCTCTGTCGTGGTTCTGGATGGGATCAACATAGAAAAGGGCTCTGTGATCGGAGCCGGAGCTGTGGTCAACAAATCGCTTCCTGAATATTCCATTGCTGTCGGTGTTCCCGCAAGAAAGGTAAAACAAAGAAACAAATCCGGTCAGGGTCATCATTCGTGATTCTCAATCTTGATAAGAAAAAAAAACAGTTCCCTGCGGCGCTGCTTTTTTTGTTCTTTACTGCCGTGGGTCTTTCCTTTTATGTCTCTATTTGTCTCAAAGCGAGCTCTTTCACCATAGATGACCACAGATTTCATCCTTCGGTTTTACTTTTGATCCTGCTGACCGCTGTTTTTTTTATCGTTCTCGTTCTTTTATGGAGAGGCACGGCTTCGTTTGAGAGCCGGTTTCTTAAAAAGGACTTTTCTTTTTTTCTCAAGAAGGATCTGTTTGCCTTTGTGCCTTTGAGCCTCTCCCTTCTCTCTCCTTTTCTCCTGTCTCATTACATAACATCAGGGGATTTAAAGGTCAGGTTGAAGATCCTTGCCGCCCTGATGGTGTTCGGTTTTTGCATCATAAAATGGGTCCAGCTCAGCCGATTGGAAAGGGCGCATGAATTATTTGAAAAAATAGGGAGCTGGTTCCGGGCGTTTTCCCTAAAAAAGAAGATCTTCATCCTCTTTATGGCTTCTTTTCTCATCTATAACCTTTGCAGTTTTTTTCTGATCCGTAACGGAAGGGATTTTACAGGGGATGAGCCTTATTATCTTCTCACGACCCACAGTCTTTTTGAAGACCAGGATATCAACGTAGCCAACAATTATTTTAACAGAGATTATTATCATTTTTATTCAAAAGAAAAATACCCTGATCTAAAGCTGGGGGTATACGCCCGTTCCGGAAAAAAGGGGAATCAATACATTTATCCCATAAACCTTCCAGGCATATCCGTTCTTATGCTGCCCCATTACTGGCTGAGCCGATTTTTTAATGGAGAAGCCCGTACGTTTGTCTTGAGTGTGAGCCTCTCCTTCTGGGCGTGCCTGCTCGGGATACAGCTTTTTCTTTTTTTTCAGGAGCTCTGGAGAAAAGAAAAAATCTCTCTTCTTTTCTGGTTCCTGTATTCGTTTACAGTGCCGGTGCTTTTTTATTCCAACCATCTTTACCCTGAAATAGTGGTCGCGTTTTTCTCTTTCTATGTGTTCAGGAAAGTGCGCTCTCAAAAGCCTTTCTCTGTTTTCCAGCTCGTTCTGTGCGGGCTTTTTCTTTCATCCTTTTTCTGGTTCGGCTTAAAGTACAATATGGTCTTCTGGCCCCTTTTGCTGGTGTCTGTTTATTTTTTACTCAAAGAACACAGGGTCCGGTGGCGAGTCGTCTATTTTCTAGGCCTACCGGCCCTATCCGTGGTCCTGTTTTACTCTTTTGTTTATTCACTTTACGGCACTGTCAATCCCATTTCCATATACGAGGGCATGATAACGCCCGAGAAACTGAAGGCTTTTAAAGACCTGGTTTTGAGTATTCCGGTGTGGCTGAGGATCGATAGTTTTTTTGATTACTTTCTTGACCAGAGAGACGGCCTGCTTTTGTACGCCCCTTTTTACTTTTTTTCCTTTGCCGGGGTCGTGGAGATGTTCCGGCGCTCCAAAAAAGACCTCATCGCTCTTCTCTTTATCTCCGTTCCCTTTCTTTTGAACTACGCCTTTTTGACTCACAGGCAGGGATTTTGCCCCCAGGGAAGGATTCTGACTCCTTTATCCTGGATCCTGATTGTGTTTGTGGGTTATTTTTTTGTTTATAACAGGAAAAAGGTCTATTCCTGCCTTTTTTCCATTGGATGTGCGGCTAGTTTCTGCATCGCGGTCCTGCTGCTGTTTCATCCGTCTTTTCTCTATCAATCCACGACCCATATCCATACGTTCAGGGCCGGAGATCTGTTTTTATTCCTGAGCAGTCTGAATTTCTATGTTCCCGGATTTCTGCCTTCTTTCATTAAAATCAACAATCTGTCTTATGTGCCGAATTACGTATGGCTCGGACTCATCCTTGTTTTCCTCTTAGGATACATCATAAAGAAGGATCGTTTTTTCAGCAAAAAAATAGATGCGGCGCCGGTGTTCACCATCCTGGGTTTTGTTTTTCTTTTTTGCTGGCTGGCGCTTTATCCCAGAGCGGTTCTGATCCACCCTCAGAAAGCGGACTTCCTCACAGGAGAGAAGTTGACTTTTTATTCATTAAGCCGTTTGGTTGAGATGCAAAGGCCCGGAGAGTTCAGGATCTCTCAAGACAACAGAAACTACCAGTTTTACTTCACCTCATGGCGGGAAATAAAACAATTAAAGATCGAATTCCGGTCATTAAGAGGGGAACACAGCGTCGAGTGCCGCTATTTTGACAGGGTGTTTTTTAAAGGCAGGACCACGGAACAAGAAAAATCCGTGGCGCTTACTGAGCTTCCCTTTTATTCTTACAGGAACACCCATCTTTACAGGGTGGATATTCAGGTCGACCGGGTCTCTCCGGATGCTTCAAGGGCGCCCTTTTCTCTGCGCTTCAGACCCAGGTATTAACCAGGTTAAGAGCCTTCCTGTTTCTGAAAGATCATGATTTCAGGATTTATGAGGCTTAGATTCGTGATGATTGTTTTGTTTCCATCCTCTCTTATTTGATGTTCCGGCAGCAGATTCAACCAGGGGGAAGACTTGTATCTCAGGACCTGTTTGTATTCATCCTCATTATTTATGATTTTCTGATAAAGAACAGGGGTTTTGGATTTAACAAGGTCGGAATTGAATACTATATAATGAGCCTTCGACTTTATTATTTGATTGTAGGTCGGGCGGAGGATGTAGCGGGCATGGGTGAAGCCTTTGTTGCGCGGCAGAAAATTTATAAAGCCGATGAACAGAATGGATTCATCCTTTTTGATATGTTCCTGCATCCAGTGTTCCACATAATACCTCGAGTCTTTGACCATGATGACATCCACAGAGAACGAGTAGGCCGCAGAATTGATAAAAAGAAGAACAATCAGTAAGTATTTTATAAACCTGAATCTTCTGGATGCATGGAGAAAGTAGGAAAGGCACAGTCCCCCGAAAAAAGACAAAAGGATGTATACGGGGAGAAGGTACCGCACATAATTTCTTCCAAGAACGCTTATGAAAAAAATGTAATAAGAAGGAGCGATGAGAAAAACAACAAGAAGAAGGGGGTTTTTCTTTTTTCGTGTCAGGGCATATAGGAAACCCAGGATGCATATGACAAATACCGGAAAGCTAAGGATGAAATTCAAATGTTTTACCGTCTGCCAGAGCATTCTGGAATGACCCAAAATATCATTGCTGAAAAGCCTTATGCCCCTGGCAGCGCCCGTGATCAATGAAAAATGCCTTTTGAGTCCTTGGAGATTGAATAGAGGATTATAAATAATGACAAATAAAGAAGTCCCTGTGATAAGGGCTGATAGTGTTTTTTTGTTGAATACGGATTTGAGAAGGCTTGTCTTTTTGTAGCGAGCTTTATTGTGCCGGAATAAAGAAATGATGATGATGAACGGAGTTAAAGCAAAGAGAGCGTAGGCCTGGTCCTTGGTGCATATGGAGAATACGGCTGCAGCAGCAAAAAGAATATAGTCAAATGTGTGATGGTATTTCAATATCCGTATGAAAAAATAGAGAGCTATGACAAACCAAAAGAGATAAGGGATATCTGTGTTTGATGTTTTTGCGTAATAGACAAAAGGCGGGGTCAGTGCCGTGATAAGCGAGGCAAACAGAGCTGACCTTTTGTCTGTTATTTCACAGCCGCACAGATAAACCATAAACACAAGGGCTGTCCCCATTAAGACACTGGTCAGTCTCCCTATGAGGAAAAAGAGGGTATTGAGCTGTGAGTCTGGAGTGTTTATGATATTCAGCGCATCCAGGGAATAAACAGGAAGATAAAAAAGAGAAAGAGTGTAAAAATGAAGCGGCGGGAACCTGGCTGTCCAGCCATTGGAAAATTTCGTTTCTATCCCGTTTAATACAGAAACAGGTGTGATCTCGTCGGCAGCCCATCCCCGTGAGCTGGGGCTTGGGAGACCCCAGTTAATACCGATTATATTTAGGACAAAGCTCAGGATCAAAATAAGGAAAAGCACTTTTGGAAAAGGCCTTGCCTCTAAAGGGAGCAAATCTGTTATTGAAAGGTTTTTAAATTTTTTCATGAATGATTAACGGATATACCCTAAGGCTTTCAGTTGTTCCTTTAGTTTTTCGTCGATTTCTGTTTTTTCTGATTTTGTTTTTTTTGTCTGGCTGTAAAGTTCATTGATTTCCCGGAGGATCGTATTGGTAAGAGCGGGATTTTTTTCTGCGATGTTGTTTTCTTCCCTTAAATCGTTTAAAAGGTCGAAAAGCTCTATTTGCGCTGTCTCGGGAGGAGGTGTGATGAAAAATTTCAAGTCCTGCTCAGAGAATTCTTTGTTGAGGATCAGTTTGTAGTACCCTTTGTTCATGGAGATTTTCTGGGGGATATGTGAATCCAGCACATTGGCGCCGATGTCGGCAAGAAAAGCCCTGTGTTCCTTCTCCCTGCTTTTGAGCATGGGGAGAAGGCTTTTTCCGTCAAGATTGATATCAGGGCACTCGATTTTCATCTCTTCCAGAATAGTGGGCATGATATCCACAAGAGAGATAGTGTATGGAATTTTCGCATTGCCGAATTTATTGCCAGGAAATTTGATGATCAAGGGGACTTTGATGGATTCGTTGTACAGACTGTGCCCGTGATCCCATGCCTTATGGTCAAAAAATTCTTCCCCGTGGTCGCTGGTAAATATGATCATTGTTTTTTCATACAGGCCTGTCTCTTTGAGTTTTGATACCAGAGGCCCGATGAGCTGTTCGTCTAAGTAGCTTATTTCTCCGTCATAAAGCCCCTCGGCGTTTTTTCTCTCTGCCTCGGGAAGTGTTTTATAAATTCCGGGTTTGCCGCCGAGATAACCGAGGAAATTTATGTGCTGCCACGGTGCGTTTTCATCAAGAAAGAGAGTGTTGTGCGGGTGAGGGCAGACATAAGGATTGTGAGGCTGGTATGTGTGAAGAAAAAGAAAGAATCTTTTTCCCCTGTTGTTATCGATCCAATTGGAAAAGGAGTCATAGATAAGCTCTGCGGAGTTCATATGGAAGACTCCTCCCCTTCCCTCATAGTAAGCATCGAATCCTTTAGAAAAACCGTATTGCGCGCTGACAAATCCGCCGCCCGTGAACGCACAAGTGAAAAAATTGTTTTTTCTTAATAGATCAGCCAGCGTTAAAACAGAGGAAGCCATTTTTTCACCGCTGTAATAAACCTGGTGATGGATCCCGTACAGAGAGGTCATTATGGAGACATGAGAGGGCAGGGTCCAAGGGGAGGTGGAAAAGGAGTTCATAAAGAGAGCTCCTTCAGAGGCAAGCTGATCTATTTGGGGGCTCGTGTTTCTCTCGTATCCGTAGCACCCTAAATGATCGGCGCGGAGGGTGTCAATGGAGATCAGGATGACATTCGTTTCCTTATTTTGTTTTCTGTAGATAACCGGATTTACCCAGTAAGAGAAGGTGGGCTTTCCCCCTTTTGTTTTGAGAGAAAGAAAGGTTTTTTTAGGACTCTGAGGCAGCTGGATGCTGTGGGATGTTTGAGAAAAGCTGGGATTGTCTGATTCCGGAGGGGAGTGGAGGTATTCTTGAAAGATAATTTTCTCTCCCTCTTCCCTCCCCAGTGTGATCAAGAACACAACCCCTTCCTCCGGAGAATCTGCGGGGCCTGTTTTTTTTGCCGCGTTTTCATCCCTTGTGATCCCAATGCTGAATTCAAGTACGCTTTCTTCGGGTATTTCTGTCTCGAACCGGTAGTGAGTCTCAGGAGGAGCAAAAAGAGTGCTGATGACCCCGCTTCCCTGTCTGAGTTTTCTTTTCAATTGATAAGGATTTTCCCCGGTTCCGAGGTCATTCATAGGGGATGATTTTATCGGGAAAAGGTCATTTGTCAGGGTCTCTGTTTTTTTAAAAGGCGATACGATGATATTTGCTTTTTCCAAATGATCGATAAATCTGTATGCTTTGAAATGTGACGATTGCATTTTTCTGCAGCCGGTTGATGCCATGATTTGAACAGCGAAACAGAAAATGAGGATGCTGTATTTTTTGTTTTTCATGAAAGATTCACTATTGAATTTTAACTGAATTCAGAAAAGCAATCAATTTTCCTGATAACAATTCCTGGAATATGCTTGTTTCAGGAATAGTCCCTATCCGTTCAGAACGGCTATTATGGCATTCTCTTTGTTATAAACTTCCATAGGTATTCTTTTGGGACCCCAAGGAGGCCCTTTCTCCAGATTCTGTCGCAGTTGGAACAGGTCTTTAGATCGTCGATGTCTTGTTGAACCAGTTTTTTTCTGAGCTGGACCATAGGTCGGCTGTTCCATATTTCCTTTAGAGAATTTTCTTTTATATTGCCTGTGACATAGGCACTGAAAAAATCCTGGGTACAGGGAGAAACATCTCCGTTCCAAAAGATGATCATGGCATTCCACGGGAACGGGCATTTGGAGTATTTGCCTTGACTTGCCTTTTTTTCTATCTCGCCTGCCCAGTTATGCAGTTCCTTGGCAATGAAGCTGTCCAAAGGGAGCCCTTTAAATTGATTGAGGAAAATCTCTTTTTCTTTTTTTAACTGAAGCTCGGGAAAATTATCAAAATTGATCACTTCTATGACAGTAAATGGCTTTTTTGAACCCAGTGATTTTTTTATCTCTAAAAACCTTTTTATATTCTCAATTGTTTTATTGAAATCACCACCCACTCTTATTTTTTCATACGTCTCTTTCTTATAGCCGTCGAAGGAAAAGGACAACCTGTCCAAGCCTGAGGATATGATGTCGCGGGCAAGCTTTTCTGTAAGCAGGGAGCCGTTTGTATGGAGTTTGGTAAAGACATGATTTTCTTTGGCTAAAAGGATCATTTCGTAAATTTTAGGGTGCAGAAGAGACTCTCCTCTGTGGGCAAGGTTTATATCAGAAACAAATTCTTTGGCTTCATCGATAATTTTTTTGTAGACATCGAATTCCATAAATCCCTTGTCTTTTTTTTCGAGGTCCTTGTTGGGGCACATCACACAGCGGAAGTTGCAGTGACTCGTTGCTTCGATCCAGAGCCGTATGGGGAGGCAAGGGAGATGTACCGAATTCTTTTGGTAATGATAAAACAGTCTCAGAAGGCGGAGCCAGTAATTTATGATATTCATTTATTCCCCTTCTCTTCCAGTTGCTGGATCACTACGGAACACGCCATATTTCCTATGACATTGGTACTGGTTCTGACCATATCCAGAAGTCTTTCCACTCCCAGAATGAGAGCTATCCCTTCGAGGGGGATCCCCAGCTGCTTCAGGACGAGTGCAAGGGCTATGATTCCGGCCATGGGAACGCCGGCCGCACCGATGGAGGAAAGAACGGCCATAAGCACTATGGTGACCTGCCCGGTGATTCCCAGGTGGATTCCGTATATCTGTGCTATGAAAACGGCTGAGACTCCCTGATAAAGAGCTGTCCCGTCCATATTTACCGTAGCCCCCAGGGGAATCACAAAGCTCGAGTATTCACGTTTGACTCCGATGCTTTCGACATCGTCCATTGCAACGGGAAGGGTGGCCATGGAACTGGAGGTGCTGAATGCGATGATAATGGCTTCTTTAACGGCCTTAAAAAACCGAAGAGGGCTCATCCTGCCTAACAGTCTTATGGAAAGGCTGTTGATGCTGACAGTGTAGAGCAAAAGGCCCCCTAACACGACGAGAGAGTACTTGAGAAGCGTGATCAGGATATCCGTACCGAACTGGCCCACCACAGCCGCACTGAGCGCCAGCACGCCGTAAGGAGCCAGTTTCATCACGATGTGTACGACCTGGATGAAAACATCATTGAGTCCGTCCAGAAAGGTAATGATAGGTTTTGATTTATCTTTTTTTATAAGAGTCAGCACCACCCCAAAGAGGAGAGCCATGAATATGATCTGAAGCATGTTTCCATCAATAAAGGCCCTGATGGGATTTTCAGGGATAATATTAACGATGACTTCTATGAGCGAAGGCTTCTCTTCCATATGTTTGAGACCGGCCTGTGCTCTTGCTTCGTAGTTTTTGTAGAGCTGGTCCTGGACATCCGCAGACAGTCCTTTTCCCGGCTGGACCACATTGGCCAGCGCCAAACCGATAATAATGGCGATGATTGTGGTTATGACAAAATAGACAGCTGTTTTGGCTCCTATTCTTCCGAGTTTCCTGACATCTCCCAGGCTCGCTGTGCCGAGCATCAAGGAGACAAAGACAAGAGGAACGACGATCATGGTTATAAGGTGGAGGAACACAGTCCCTATGGGCTCGATAATGAGGACTTTTTCTCCGAATACAATGCCGGCGATGATTCCAACTATCAGACCCAGGAATATCTTGGTGTGGAGTTTTATTTTTTTCATTTAAATAGAGAGTTATGATATATGTTAAGGGTATTTAAGTCAATCCGGTCCTTCTGATTCTTTTTATCCTGCAGTGATAAAAACATGGGTGGTCATTTTTTTAACGTTATGATATATTTACCCAGATGATGAAAAAAAAGAAATGTGATCTATCCCTGGTTATCCCTGTCTTTAACGAGCAGGAAAATCTGGAGCAGCTTTACAAAGAGATCACCGTGTCGTGTAAAAAGCTGAACAAGTCTTATGAAGTGATTTTTATTGATGATGGAAGCACGGACGATTCGCTGAATGTGCTTGTCCGGATGCAGAAGAGAGATCCAAGAATACGCGTAATCCGGCTGAGAAAAAATTTCGGGCAGACAGCGGCCTTGTCTGCGGGATTTGATCATTCTCATGGGGATATCATCATCACTCTTGATGCTGATCTGCAGAACGATCCGGAAGACTTTGCACTGCTTATCGATAAGATAGAAGAGGGATATGATTTGGTAAGCGGCTGGAGGAAAAAAAGAAAAGATAAATTCCTGACACGCCGCATCCCATCAATGACAGCAAACTGGATCATATCCATGATCACCCGGGTTAAGCTCCATGATTACGGATGCACTTTAAAAGCATTCCGCAGAGAGGTTGTCAAGAATATCAATCTCTATGGGGAAATGCACCGGTTTATCCCTGCGATTGCCAGCAATATAGGCATTACTATTGCAGAAGTTGAGGTTAACCACCGTCCCAGGCGTCATGGAAAGTCAAAGTACACTTTGATGCGCTTCACAAAAGTGGTGCTTGACCTTTTAACCGTGAAATTTATGTTGAGTTATGCTACCAGGCCGCTCCAGATATTTGGAATTTTTGGCCTTGTGAGCGGTATGGCGGGAGGG
>Ga0207752_1000101_pt1 | contig 36703 bp, 37 predicted proteins | sample Pon2CUnioCityCA_6_FD_187272 | JGI IMG/M metagenome (GOLD analysis project Ga0207752, IMG submission 187272) | Marine sediment microbial community from Union City, CA, USA - Pond 2C Sediment 2 (SPAdes) | ecosystem: Environmental > Aquatic > Marine > Intertidal zone > Salt pond sediment ... | reverse complement strand
TCGAGCCCGTCGCGCCAAGCTCTACATGGCATAGACGCCCGCGGGAACGCCGCACTGACCTAAAGATGCTTTATCTCGACGTCGCCCCATTTGTCCCGCAAGTATTCAGCAACAAGACGGCGGTGGCAGTGGTCTGGGGAGGCTTCGCTGCACAGCAGACACGATCCATCGATCAACTCCCTCGGGGTGATCCGGTCAATATGTCGCTCCGACATCAATCTAAAGAACTCGCGTTCATAATTCTCCCAACTGCCACCATCTTTCTTGTATGCCGTCAAGATATCCTGCGATGGAGCCATTTCAGGGCGGTGCACATAGTCGACCCCACGGATCTCCTTAAGAAAGAAGCGGAGATCATCTCTCTTGGTAAATGCGGCAAGCTGAGAAACGTTGTTCAGGCGAACATCTACCACGCGTAGCAGACCGGGCTGCTGCAGGGCCGTGAAGAACTGCTCAGCCGTCTTCTTCGTAAAGCCAATGGTAAATACTCTCATGTGTGGACTTCCGATATAGAACGACCAATTCCCTTGTTCACGTATGCGATTCGCTGCCCCTGGATCGCGTAGGCATCGGCGATGATCTCCTCATGTGTCCGAAACAATTCCGATTCCGGCAGACGAAGCAGGCGGAGTAAACGTTTTTCTGTGTCCCGATGCGATTCGAGGCTGCCGTCCGGTAGAATGTGGTGCAGTCCTACATCCCGCTTGCGTAGTTCCCGGCCGACAAGGATGGTACGGTGGCACTTAAGTGGATCGCCCTCGGCACACATCAGGGCAATTGAATACCTCTCGAGTTCTCTTAGAACGCGAGCGATCCCTTCCTGAAAGGAGGCTTCTTGTGACAGCAACTCATATCGAACCTTGCCATCGACGTAGCATTGTGGATTGTCACTGCGTGCCCCAAGCTCCTTGCCAAGAAAGAGATACACTATCCCAGCCTGTTCGAGCGACTGCTGAACCACCTCCATGTTGAACTGAGGGTGGTGGCCGCTGTATGGATCTGATCGCACATCCACCAATGCCGTGATCTCATGACGCCGCAACAACCCGATGAAAGCATCAATCTGATGATTGGAATGGCCTATGCTATATAGTCTATTTGTCATTGGCTTCGGTCCCGTGTCAGGATGGCGGCCGCAAATTTGTAACAATAACCATTATACTCGTCTCCAAGGCTAATGCAAACATAAGGTATTTCGATTGTATGTTCCCCATCCGACCGCCCAAGATATATCCTCTCAATGTGCGGGTCTGTTACATCGATCAGATATTCGATGCTGTTGTAATGAAACTGTGCGCGAACAGTACGTTTTGAGTCCGGATATTCCGCCGCTTTCACCCCAACCACCAGCGTGACCACAGAAGGTTGAATCAAATAGAGTGAGCTATCTGCAGGTTCGCCAGCCGGGACCCGATTGTTTCTGCCGGAATAGCTGCTGCAGTTGGTCGCCCAGAGTCGCAAAGGAGAGTCGATCAGCGTTGGCATATCAGACCAAGGAAATATTCCAGTCTTCTCCCAATCGCGATCTTGATCGATCAAATGATTTTCGCTTTGGTGAACCTCTGGTAGGGGCTTCTTCATGGGGATCGTAATGATGTCTAACGGATGCGGAAGACTGCCATCCCGATAGCGACGTTCTTCCTCGGAGATCTCGCGTGACTCACGGTCGCTTACCGGGCGAACCCAACCGCCCACCCCGCCGCCTCCAATTTCTTTCCCAGCGATGCATCGGCCTGAACACTTTCGAGAATTGGCCAGACAGACAATCGTCAAGCTGTAACTCATGAGTACACCTCTGACCACTCGGGTCCGCCTTCGCATATCAACGCGCCGTATGTACGTCTTGACAGAAGAAGGAGAATAGCGCGCGCCACATTTCCCGGAGCATATCTCGTACTGCGCAGCTGTCTCCTTCGCCGTCGCATTGTGTTTGTAATCGCGACCGCCCCCTTGCGTCAAGTGGAAACCAGTCGGAAGCAACAAGGATGAGTTAGAACGAAACTTGGAGAACCAGGGCAAGCCGAGGACAAGGCGGCGATCCTGCTCTCCAATGCGTTTTCCTAGAAGCCGCGGAGGTGGGTGCTTTCGCGTTTGGGGAGGCCGGGTTTGGGGAGGCGTTTGAGGACGACGTATTCGATGCCGTGACGCTGGCAGTATTCGCGCTTTTCGGGCTTGTCGCCGTCTTCGTTGACAGCGTAGATGTCGGGGCCGATACGCTGGATTTCCGGCTCGGCGTCGAGCCAGCCGTGGCCGGTGGAGATGAGGGCCTGCGTCACGTAGCGAATCGAGCCGGCCATGTAGCGACGCTGGTCCTCACTGAACATGGGGTGGCCGGTGCCTTTGAGCAGGCGGATGTTCGCGTCGTGGCCGACCACGACGTACAAGTCGCCCAATTCGGAGACCTCATCGAAGAAGCGCACGTGGCCCGTGTGGAACCAGTCGTAACAGCCGGTCACAAGCACCTTCTTGCGCGCCGATGGCGCGACAGCAGCGGGCGAGTCGTTGGGGAAGCGGGCCAATTCCGCCTCCGTCACGATGCGGAGGCTGATGCCGTGCGCGTCGCAGAAGGCTTGGCGCTCGCGCAAGTTCGCGGCCTCGCGGACGACCCAGGTTTGGGGATGCGGGTTGGGGACGGTCGGTAAGGCGCTCGTGTCGGCCGGGGCTTCGATGAGGTGGACGGCGTCCACGTAGCGGATCGCCTGGAGGAAGTAGAGCCGCTCGGCCTGCGGGAACTTCGGCGTGCGGCCGGTCGCGCCGCGCAGCGATTCGTCGCTCCAGAGAAGGACGTGCAGCGGGCCCAGACGCGATGCCTCTTGGAGGAAGCGCACGTCCGGGCAGCGGATGTCGTCGAACCCGCCGGAGACGATGACATGGTTCGCGGCGTCGCTCATGACGGCTTGACTCGCACCGTGATCCGGAATGCGCCGGGCACCGGCTCTTCGGAGACCACGTACAGATAGCCGCCGCCGCAGCCGGAGTACATCGCGCCGCCGTAGCGGTCCTGGTAGTATTGGAGCAGGCCGAGCAGGTCGATGTGAATCGTGCGGTGGCGGACCGTGCCGGGCAGGATCGCCTCCCAGCACGCCATGCACTCGTTCATCGACGCGCCCAGGCCGGCGAGATCGCGAGCGACGATGGCATCGTAGCAATCCTGGCCCGATTGGCCGAGCCGGCGGATCCACGCCGCGTCGAGGTTCTTGGTTTCGAGGGGGTTGTAGCCGTCGGGCCGCTGCGCGACGGGCAGGATGTGGATGACGCGCTCCAGCCATGCGGCGACCTGTGGGTCGTTGTTCGATTCGATGTGCCGGGGGAAGATGCCGCCCTGGTGCGCGAAGTCGTAATCGAGGCGGCTGACGCCGGGATAGACCAGGCCGATCATGTCCTGTGAGCCGGAGGGTTCGGCCTTGCCCTGGTTCTCCGTCGCGTAGAGTTCCTGCACGAGCTGCTCGGGGTCGCGGTCGGGCAGGGCGCCGCGCCACAGTTTCAGTGCGATGTTGCGCGTGCCGATGCAGATGCCGGCCCGCTCCATGAACCAGAACTCGGGCTCGACGCAGACGACGACCATCGAGCCCGGCGGCGTCGGATCGTGCTGCGAGAGGAACGGCTGATCGATCCATCCGCCGGCCAGCGCGATCCGGTACGGCAGACGCCCCAGCACGTCTGTGATTGCCGATTCAGGTCCTATTCGTCCCATGGGTCCCATCCGTCCTATCGCATCAACTGACCGTGCGCTTGCCGGCCTTGCGGTCGTTGTACTGTTGTTCGATCCAGGCGTAGGTCCGCTTGAGGCCGTCGGCGAGCGGCGTGCTCGGCTCCCAGCCGAGGACCTTTTTGATGAACGTGTTATCGCTGTTGCGGCCGGCGACACCTTTCGGGGCGTCGAGGTCGTGCTTGTGCTCGAGCTTGACGCCGCCGATCTCTTCCGCTAACGAGACAAGATCGTTGATGGAGATCAGGTAATTCGATCCGAGGTTGATCGGCGTGGCAATCAGCTCGTCGCAGTGCATGATCATGTCAATGCCCTCGACGCAATCGTCGATGTACATGAAGCTGCGGGTCTGGTGGCCGTCGCCCCAGATCGTGATCTCTTTCTTGCCGGTATCCTTGGCCTCAATCACCTTGCGACAGATCGCCGCCGGCGCCTTCTCCCGCCCCCCGTCCCAGGTGCCGGGGGCTCCGAAAACATTGTGAAAGCGGGCGATGAACGTCTTAAGCCCGCGCTCGGCCCAATACTCCTGGCAGAACATTTCGCTCATTAGCTTTTCCCACCCGTAGCCGCGCTCGGCCATCGCGGGATAAGCGTCAGACTCCTTGAGGGCCCGGACGTGCGCGTCCTTCTGCAGCTCGACGTTATACGCGCAGGCCGAAGAGGAGAAGAAGTACCGCTGCGCCCCGGCCCGGTAGGCCGACTCGATCATGTGCGTGTTGATCAGAATGCTGCGGAGGCATTCGATCCGGAACCGCTCGATGAAACCCATGCCGCCCATGTCGGCCGCGAGGTTGTAGACCTCGACCGCGCCCTCGCAGGCCCGCCTGCAATTGTCCTCGTTGCTGAGGTCCATACACAGGCACTCCACGCCGGGCACGCGCTGATACCACTGGGACAGCGGCTTCTTGTCGATGGCCCGAATCCGCGTGAACCCCTGTTCGTGAAAGTGCCGTGCGAGCGCCCCGGCGATAAACCCACCCGCCCCGCCGATGACGATCTGATCGTCCTTGTTCAATACCGAAACAGCTCTGGGATTGTGCCGCGCGGTCATATCGTTCCTTTCCACAGAACCTTGCAGACATTGCACATCGCGGATTCCACATGATTGCTCCTGCTGGAATCCGCAATCATCCATCCACCATTTCCCAATGGCCTATCTGTTATTGACTCTACCAAATTCTGCGTGACCCAGTATAATGGTTCGCAGTGGCCTGTATATGGCTAATGTTGTCCAATGCATGACGATTTTTGACCTTTGATCGACGATGCCGCGCAAAAACAGAACCCCGGGCGGCCCGCCGGAATTCTTCTCGCAACAGGTGTCGGAGGCGCGCCGGTTCTACCTGGATACGTACACCCGCACGAATCAGCCGGTGACGGTCGTCTGCGGCGGGTGCGAACACTGCGAGCCGGACTACCGGATCAACCGCGAGGACTTCCCTTTCTACTCGATTGAGTTCGTCGCCCGCGGCAGAGGCTCGCTGACGCTCAAAGGCCGGGACTACGCCCTCTCAGCGGGCAAGGTCTTCTCCTACGGGCCGGGCATCCCCCACGCGATCGCGACAGACCCGGACGACCGTCTCGTGAAGTACTTCGTCGACTTCACCGGGCGCAACGCACACAAGATGCTTCGCACCTACGACTTGCCGCCCGGTGTCGTCGCCCAGCTCGGCGCGCCAGAGGCCGTGCTGCGCATCTTCGACGACCTGATCGCCAACGGCGAAACCGACAGCCGCTACAGCCCGCTGCTGTGCGCAACCATCGTGCAGCAGTTGATCCTCAAGATTGCCGAGACCGCCCTGATGCAGGAGACGCGTACGACCGCCGCCTTCGCCACCTACCAGGCGTGCCGGGACTTGATCCGCAAGCACTGCCTGACGCTCAAGAGCCTCGACGAGATCGCCAAGCGGTGCCACGTCGACGCTGCCTATTTGTGCCGGCTCTTCCAGCGCTTTGACGACCACAGCCCGTACCAGTTCCTGATGCGGCTGAAGATGAGCGCCGCCGCCCAGCACCTCCAGAGACCGAACGCCTCGGTCAAAGAGGTAGCCTATGGGCTCGGCTTCACCGACCCATTCCACTTCTCCCGCGTATTCAAAAAGGTCTTCGGCGTCTCCCCCGACAACTTCCGCAAGCTCCGCTGACGCACGGCCCACCCTTGCCCAGGGCACAGTGTAGGCCCGCGGTCCATTCGCACTGATGAATCGCCCTTCTCTCTTGGCGCGCACGGACTCTCCCGGAAGACTGCGCAGGGATGCGTTTCTTGGCCTTCCATTGCGGCGGACTCTGTCGTCATGGTTTCAGCACGAATTCGCCGGTGAGCCGGCGACCGTCGGGGCATAGATAGGTGGCCTCGAGGAGGTAGGTCCTGTCGCGGCTTGCGCTGGTGTCGAGCGAGAACTCGTAAGCCCGTAGGAAGTCGCGCCAGTGCCGGTTGTTCCGGGCCGGATGCGTCAGGTCGAAGTCCGACCAGATCGCGATCCTCTGGCCCTTCGCCTGGGCGGAACGCTGGATATGCTCGTACAACTCGAAGCGCAGGACGCCCGGCGCCTTGATCGGCGAACCGAATGCGTCCAGCAGCGCTACGTAGACGTTCAGGGTGGCATTCTGACCGCCGTTCGAGACGCCGCTCAACTCCGTCAGGGGAAGAACGTCGATCTTCACGGGCGCAAAGCCGGTGGCAATGGTCGTCTGGGACTTGACCGGCTCCGTCTTCTGGACCACCTGCCTTGGGGGCGGCGGCACGTACACCTGCGGCTCACCGCAGCCGCACAAGAGCACAGCAAGAAGGACTGGCGGCGTCAAACGTGAAACGTAACGCGTCAAGCATCTCTTGAGACCGCAGGTTGGAAGTTGTGGACGATAGGCGCCTCCGGCCTGCCGCCTCCAGCCTGCCGCCTGCCGTATTCGTGCTGTCCCTACCATTCACAGGTCCTCATCGAGGATGTGTCCGAACCGGCGCTTCTTGGTTCGCAGGTAATCGATGTTGTGCTCGCTCGGCTTTGCTCGCAACGGAATCTGCTCGACGACCCGGATCCCGTAGACCTCCAGACGGCTGACCTTCTTTGGGTTGTTCGTCAGAATCCGGACATTGCGAAGCCCCAAATCCCGGCAGATCTGCGCCCCGATGCCGTAGTCGCGCCGGTCGGCGATGAAGCCCAGCTTGAGGTTGGCGTCCACGGTGTCCAGGCCCTGCTCCTGGAGCTTGTAGGCGCGGAGCTTGTTCGACAGGCCGATGCCCCGGCCCTCCTGGCGGAGGTAGATCAGCGCGCCTTTGCCCTCCCTCTCGATCATCTTCATGGCGCTGACGAGTTGATAGCCGCACTCGCAGCGCTGCGAATGGAAGAGATCGCCCGTCATGCACTCCGAGTGAACGCGAATCAGAACGGGATCGGGGTGCTCGATGGGCCGGCCGGCGGCATCAAGGTCGCCCACGCCCCCCTTGCACAGGGCCAGGTGCGGCTCCGGCGCCGTGATACTCTCGTAGCCGATCAGCTTGAATTCGCCGTAGTCGGTGGGCAGGTTGACACACTCGAAGCGTTTGACCTGGCTTTCCCGCTGCAGGCGATACTCCACGAGCTTGGCAGTCGAGAGGATCTTCAACTCGTGCTGCTTGCAGAACCGCAGCAGTTCGGGGACGCGGGCCATGGAGCCATCTTCGTTCATGATTTCACAAATGACGGCGGCTGGTTTCAGGCCGGCCAGGCGCGTCAGATCGATGGCCCCTTCGGTCTGTCCGGCTCGAACGAGGACGCCGCCCTCACGCGCCCGCAGCGGAAACACGTGACCGGGGCGCGCCAGGTCCCGGGGCGTGGCGCCATCGACGATGGCGACCTGGACCGTTCGGGCGCGGTCGGCCGCACTGATGCCCGTGGTGATCCCCTCGTCGGCGTCGACGCTCACCGTAAAGGCCGTCCCGAAGCGGGCCGTGTTCTCCAGCGTCTGCGGGTACAGACCCAGCGAGTCGCACTTGTCGCCGGTCAGCGGCAGACAGATCAGCCCCCGACCGAATTTCGCCATGAAATTGATGATCTCCGGCGTGGTCTTCTCGGCCGCACAGACCAGGTCGCCCTCGTTCTCCCGGTCCTCGGCATCCACGAGGACGATCATCTTTCCCTGCCGCAGGTCCTCAAGGACCTCCGGCACTTCACTGAATTGTCCCGTCGCATTCGTATCCGGCATCGTTACATCAATCCTATACAAATGGAGCTCACTGCCGGAATCCGCGAGACTGGAACGCGACCATCCAAGCTGGCGAGCTTACCTTCATCCCCCTCCGGCAGACGGGCCCTGCGGACTCAGCCGCCCGAGTCACTGCTCTGGGCCCGTTCGAACTGTTCAACATACCGTGTTCCGTTGCGGATGTAAATGAGCGAGGCCAAGACGGCCGTTCCACCCGCCGACCACCAGAGCGCCCGAAGGAACCACCGATACCCCGGAACAGCGCCCGCCAGCTCGGGCGCCACCAGCACGCAGGCGACCATGGCAAGCTGCAGAGCCGTCGCCAGCTTCCCCGCCCACACGGGCACGATGTGAATGTGCGACGTAATCAGGTATACGACGATGAAACCGATCACGATGAGAATGTCCTTGCCGATGATCAGGACGACCACCATCAACGGCAGCGGGAATCCCTGCACGTGGGCTCGCGACGAGACCAGCAACAGCGAGGCGGATGTGATCAGCAGCTTATCCGCCAGCGGATCGAGAAACGTGCCCAATTGCGTGACCTGCCCCCGTCGGCGGGCCAGGTACCCATCAAGGGCGTCACTGGCGGCCATGAACAGGAAGATTCCGAGCGCGACATATCGCAACAAGGTCTGGGTGAATTCACTCAGCCGGGGATCGTGCGTGTTGAGCATGCAGCCGACGAAGGGCACGATCATAAGGATCCGCATGAGCGTGATCCGCGTGGGCCAGCTCAACCTGTAGCGGTCCCGGCGCCGGAACCGGGCCAGCAAGCGACGCAAGTCCTTTTTCTCCAAGTCGTCGTGCATCTCGAACTCCGAGAGCCGCTTGTCATTGCATCCACTGCAAGGCCCGCTATAGTATGGGAAGCCGCGGGGATTGACAACAGAACATTCCCCGACGAGACAGACGCAGTGCCGTGGAGCAAGCGCATGGGCGTACGAGCCGAATTGGCCCAGGCCTATTACGATTGGGGGACCATGCTGGACGCCGGCCTGCCGATTCTACGCTCGCTGGACGTCGTCATCGAGGGACGAGAAGGCCTCCTCAAGCGAACCCTCATGCAGGTGCGCGAGTCCCTGTCCAAGGGCTCCGGCCTGTCCGAAGCCATGAACCGGCACCCCCATGTCTTTCCCGAACTGGACCGGACGCTCCTTGAGGCGGCCGAGACCTCCGGCTCGCTGGGCGAGTCGCTCAAGATGCTCTCGCAATGGCACGACTTCGTCCGCACGATGACGCGCCGCACGCTGGCAAAAATGATCTACCCTTTGGTCGTTCTTCATATCGCGGCCATGGTCCTGCCGTTCCCCGCGTTTTTCCTCGGGAAGATCGGCCTGCTGGGATACCTGGTGAACGCCCTCAGAATTCTTCTGATCCTCTACGTGCCGGCGGTCCTGATTGTGGCGGCCATCTCTTTCCGACGACGCGTGGACATGCTGCGTCTGCCTCTGGATCTGCTGGTGCTGTGGATTCCCATCCTCAACCAGGCGGAATGGCAGTTCTCCATCTGCCGCTACGCAAAGGCCTTCAACCTGCTGTATAAGGCAGGCGTGCCGATCACCGAGTGCGCCGAGCGAGCGACCCGCGTAACCGGCAACACCTTCATTGCGAACCTCTTTGCCGGCGGCGCCGTCAGCGCACGCGAAGGCGGCATGGTCGTCGACGGCCTCTCCCCCAAGATTCCGGCCGAGTACCGCGACCTGTGGCGAACCGGGGAGGAGACCGGCGAGCTCGACAAGACCATGGATAAGATCATCGAGATCTCCGCCGACCGCTCCGATCTGTATTTCACCGAGTTCGCCCGCTGGCTCGCGATCGCGTTCGAGTTTCTCGTGATGGCGATCCTGGTCATATTGATCTTTATGACCGCCAGCCAGATACCGAGCTTCTCAGGAGGCGGCATCTGAGGGCAGGCTCAGCGAAATCTCAGCGCCGCCCGGCACGTTCCAGAGCTCATCCAGCTCGCCCCGCACGCGCCCGATGATATTGACCGCGGAGGCGGCGCGAATCTCGTCGCCCTCGGAAGCCGGGGTGCGCCCGAAGAAGATGCAGAACGCCCGGCCCGTCGGCCAGTAGCCGAGCTCTCCCCGCTCCAGGGTCTCGCGAGCGCCGTCTTCGAGGCCCGCCCGGACGTCAATGGCGAAGTAGATCTCCCCGCCCCAGCGGTCCGCCTGCGCGTGGATCGGCAGCGCTTCGGCGATCGCCCGAGCCGTAGCGGTATCGTTCAACGTGGCGCGGAATGTAGTCTTGCCGGTCGTAATCGTGATTTCTGTTGCCATCTCTTGCGTACCCCGAACTTGAAAGGACAGCCGCGTGAAGGGCGGCGACGGCCCTGCCGCCGATTCTCTGCACGCGAACATTTTATGAGGCTATTTGCTTGATGTAAATCGACGTGTTGATACAATTCAGCCCGTCGCGAGCCTCCGGGCCGGACGACAGATCCTTGGAAGGGCAGGCCGATGGCCGTTCTCAATGTCAATATCGATCATGTTGCGACGATTCGCCAGGCGCGGCGTGCGGATGAGCCGGACCCCGTGTGGGCGGCGGTGCAGTGCGAGCTGGCCGGGGCCAACGGCATCACCGTGCACCTGCGCCAGGACCGCCGACACATCAACGACCGCGACGTCCGCCTGCTCAAAGAAACGGTCGCGTGCAAGTTGAATCTTGAGATGTCCATGGCCGAGCCGATCGTCAAGATCGCCGAGCGAATCGTGCCGGACCAGGTGACACTGGTCCCCGAGAACCGCGCCGAGCTGACGACCGAAGGCGGGCTGGACTGCGTTAAGTACAAGCGGCGACTGGCCCAGGTCGTCAAGCGCATGCGCAAGAAGGGCATCCTCGTCAGCGCGTTCATCACGGCCGAGACAGAGCAGATCGCCGCCGCGGCTGAGACCGGCTGCGATGCCATCGAGCTGCACACCGGCATGTACGCCAACGCCAAGACCGAGAGGGCCGCGAAGAAACAGATCAAGGAACTGGAGGCGGGTCGCGACCTCGCGATGGAGCTCGGGATGATCGTCCACGCCGGACATGGATTGACGTATCGCAACATCGCCGACGTCGCCCGCATTCGAGGATTGTGTGAATTCAACATCGGTCACAGCATCGTCGCCCGCGCCGTCCTGGTCGGCATGCGCGAAGCCACGGCCGAGATGATCGAGCTAATCGACAAGTACAAACGTGAGGCCGGAGTCTGAACCAGCCCGATGGGGTGGGCGCTTCGCAGGGTACGCACAAGCAAGGAGACAAGAAAATGTTCACAGGGGCCATGGTAGCGCTGGTGACACCCTTCGACGGGGGCGAAATCGATTTTGAGACGCTCGATGAGCTCATCGACTTTCAGTTGGACAACGGTATCGACGCCATCGTCCCGGTCGGGACGACGGGCGAATGCCCGACGCTCAGTCACGAGGAGCACAAGGAATTCATCGCGCGCGTCGTCAAGCGGGTCGGCGGGGCCGTGCCGGTCATAGCCGGGGCCGGGTCCAACAGCACCGCCGAAGCGATCGGACTGACGGCCTACTCGAAGAAGACGGGCGCCGACGCCACGCTTCAAGTGTGCCCGTACTACAACAAACCCACACAGGAAGGCTTCTATCAGCACTTCAAGGCGATTGCCGATGAGGTCGATCTGCCGATGGTGTTGTACAACATCCCGGGTCGCTGCGGGGCCGGCATGGCGCCGGAGACCATCGCCCGCCTGGCCGAACACGACAACATCGTCGCCATCAAGGAGGCCACGGGCAGCCTCGATCAAGCCAGCGAGATCGCCATGCGATGTGACATCACGATCATCTCCGGCGACGATTCCCTCACGCTGCCGCTCGCGGCCGTCGGCGGCAAGGGCGTGATCAGCGTCGTGGCCAACGTCGTCCCCGCCGACGTCAAGGCGCTCACCGACCTGATCCTCGAAGGCGACCTCGTCTCCGCCCGGCAGTGGCATCGCAAACTCTTCGCGCTGAGCAAGAACATGCTGACGCTGGCCACGAACCCGATCCCGATCAAGGCCGCGATGGCCATGCTCGACATGTGCTCCGACGAGATGCGACTGCCCATGACGTCCCTGGAAGACGACAAGAAAGCGACGCTCCGACAGACCCTGGCCGAATACGGCCTGCTAAGCTGACAGGCGAACCGGCGAAAAGTTGGCCGACGGCGGCACTTCGTCGGCGTGAGGGTCAATGGACTGTGTGCCAGGTGTCGTCCTGCTTGACCTCGAACGGTCCGAGATGGGTCTGGACCTCGAGGCGGTAGGCCGCTCCGCCGGCGGCGCGGCCGTAACCCGTGTCCTGAGGATTCCATGGCGCTCGCCACGAGCACCGGGCGGCGCCTCAGCTATAGGCGAATTGCCCGGATCGAACGACCCGGCCCCCGCCGTCCCAGATCTTGAAGGATGGCTCGGGAACTTCCTTGTCATTCTTCTTGGCGACGGCGCTGTACTGCTCCCCCGCCTGCCCCTCCAAGTCAAAGCTGATGGAGACATCGGGCGCCTTGCCGAATCGCCGCATCGACGCCCGGACCTGGAACGGCGGCCCGATCTTGAACGAGGTCGTCTCGCCCGGGCGAATCTCGAAATCGCCGAGCTGCCCCGTCTCTTTGGACATATCGAACGTCCAACGATCTCCGGAGTCGCTCTTCGTCAACTCCAGCGAGACAATCGCGTATCGACCCGCCGGAAGACTCAGCTTTCCCCTGAAGCTGCTCAGCCGCTGTTGGGCGGCATCCGACCAGAGGCCCAGCACAACTTCCTCGCCGCCGAGATCGAGCCGGCCGAAGGCGGGCTTGGCCTGCCGAAACTCAACCGTGCGGCCGTCCTCGGAGACACCGAGGTGGTAGTAGTCCCCGCCCACTCTGATCAGCGTGCTGAGCGGCATAATCTCCGACTCGCCCGGTTTGCCGTAACCGAATTTCGAGTCGCCGTTGAGGTCCAGCGCGAGCACGTCGCACTGCGGGTCGCGGCGGTTCGCCGCCGGCGGCACAAACGACTGGTTGAATCGCCCATCGAAATCCTTGTCCACCAGCGCGATCTTGTACCTGCTGCCGTTCAGGGTGACGCGCCCCTCACGATAGAACGCCGTGTGAAGCGTGAGCCACTCGCCATTCGCACAGTGGGCGTAGAACGCCGCTCCCGTGGGCCCACGCTGCCCTTGTCGGGTCGCCACGGGGCCAAATCGGTGTGTGTTGGGTGGATAGAGCCAGCGCAGCCACGTGCCTGTATACTCCGTCTCATCGGAGAACAGACCGTCGCCATCCGTATCCAGGCGGAACTTGGTGGGCCCCGGTCGACGAGTGGAGCGATAGGTGACTCCGGGCACCTCCCGGCCGCCCACACGAACGACAAAGTACGCCGGCACTCTCGGTGCGTCGGCGGGCACTTCTCTGAGAGCCGCCGGCCTGACACTGGTGGTGTCATATCGTCGAAACCCGAGGTAGCTCGCCGGACTGCCTAATGTCGGCGGCACGAGCTTCAGGGTAGCCGTGGCCACCACCGGCCCGATGGAGACCTTCTCGCGGTCCGCTGTCTTCTTGTTCGCCGCCTCGCGTCTTAGCCGCATGATCGTCTCATACGACGATTCTCTCTTCCGCGGCGTGTCCCGTGTCGATGCCACACACATGGGGACAAGCACAAGAAGGAAACCCCAGGTAAGCGCGCACACGTGGTTCATGGCGCTACCTCGTTCGGGTACGTAGCGGCTGATTCGGCCGGACCTCGACGGGCCCCTCTGGACCCGAGTTTTGCGAGGCTTGCCGGCTCTTGGAGAGATGCCAGGGCTCTGTCCGTAAAGCGGCCGTTGGGCGTCATGCTCGCCTGCTCCACGGAAGACCACCAGACTATGGCTCGTTGGAGTCGTTCGGGTCGTTCGGATCATTCGGTTCCGCGTCTTCCGGTGGGGTCTCGTCCGGACCCGGATCCTGTGCACTGGCGGCATAGTAGTAGCCGGCGGGCACCATTCGTTCGGTCGGTGGCATCGCGGCGCGATCCTCCCGTGGCGGTGGAGAGCCCGCCATGGCGCCAAACCCGCCCATGCCGCCGCCAAAGCCGCCCATCATTTGTCCGGTCGGCGCCTGAGTGCCGGCGGAGGCGGTCTGCTGTTGAAAGGCCGGGTCGTCCACCGACGTGACATCGGCTTCCGAGCCGTCTGTCCGATTCCTGGCGGCCGCCATTAGGGCATCCCATTCCTCCGCCGCCTGGGAGCGCCCGGAGGATGGGGCGCTTCGTGTCGTAGCGGCCGCAGGCCGGCTCACGGGATACGCGGGCCGGTCCACCGTTGTGGTGGACCTTGCGACCGGGGCGGCCGGCTGTCTGGAGGGGGGTTTTGTTGCCTGCTGATAGGTCACCACGGCGCCCGCCCCGATCACCGTCACGGCGGCGACGGCAACGGCATGGGTCTTGACGGCGGCCAGGATGCTGGTCGCGGCGGCGCCAAGGCCCGTCGAAGTTCCCGTCACGGCCGTCGTGGACACGGCCGCCGAGCCGCCTACGAGGGCGATCTTGCCCAATTCGGTCAGCAGCAGATGCGGCGCGGCCTTCACTGCGTTCTCGCCCAGCAGCGCGGTCAGGGCGCCTACGGCAACAATGATGCCCCGCCGGCGGAGACTGACGCGAAGTTGCTCAACCCCCGACTCGATTCTGCGTGAGACGGTTGCCTGCGAAACGCCCCGCATCGTAGCGATGGCCCTGGTGGTGCGGCCCTCCAGAAAATGTGAGATCAGGATATCGCGTAGCTCGGGGTCGAGATTGTTGAGGCTCTCATCCACGCAGGGTGAGATGTCCTTCCAGTGGGCGGTTTCAAGAGGCTTCTTCGCCACGTATTGCCTCTCCCGGCGCTTTCGCGAGGCGTCCCGGCGCATGTGATCGATGGCCTTGTGGGTCGCCACGCGATGGAGCCAGCCGGGCAGCGAGCCAGTAACGGTTCCCGCGTCCTTCGTCAACTGGAGGAAGGTCTCCTGGGAGACATCCGAGGCCCGATCGACGTCGGCGAGAATCCGCAAGGCGGCCCCGTAGACGAGCCCGGCGTGGCGTCGGATGATCTCCGCGAACGCCGCCGCATCGCCGCCGCTTGCGAAACGTCTCAGCAGGACCGCTTCGGTTTCCGCCATGGCTGTTGCTCCTGGCCGTCGATTGCTTTTCCGATCTCTATAGTATGGCGTCCGCAGGGCCGAAATGATTCAAGAAAATCCCCCGCCGAAGAAAAATCCCCCCGAACGACACTGAAACACCGGAAAAACCACGAATGGCCCGCCCCACGGGACAGGAGATCAATGCTTGCCCTGTTCCTGGATCTGGGCATAGGTTTTCAGTGTCGCGGAGACCATCGCGCTGACCGAATAGCCGGCACGGACCTGCTCCTGGGCGGTCGCGGCCAGCCGACGCGCGAGATCGGGACTGTCGAGCAACTGTTTCAGGGCCTGCCGAATGCTCGGTTCGTTGTTCGCCTCAAAGGCGACGGCCGTCTGGTTCGGAACGATCAAATCGTCCACCCCGCCCCAGCAGGTGGCGACCGCCGCGCCCGCAGCCATCGCCTCCAGCAGGAATACGCTGAATGTCCGGACAGGCTGCGGCTGAACGAAAATATCCCCTGCCGCCAGGACCGACCGCCAGGGGTCCAGAATCGGCACGACCGTAACCGACTCGGACAGTCCCAGGGCGGCCACGCACTTTCGGACCCGGTGCTCGGCCGGCCCCGTCCCCATGACCACCACCATGAATTCATAATCCTCCGTGAGAAGGGCCTTGACCGCCCTGAAAAAGCTCTCGAAGTCCGCCACGCGACGAAGTGGATGAGCCACGATGATGCTCGGCAGCCGCGATGGCTCAGAAAAACAGGTCGTGTTCGTCTGCACGAAGGTGCCGATGTTGATCTGTTGAATTCGGTCGGCGAACCGCGGCAGCGACTTCGTCACGCTGGCGCGAATCGTCTCGGCGGGCACGACGATCCTGGCGCAGAGCCGCTGCGAAACAGGCACCTTGTGCAGTTTCCGCGCGAGGGAATTGACCATGAGCATGTAGGGCACGTCCAGTCGCCGCGCCAGCCGACGCGTGAGGGCCGCCCGGCTCTCACACAGGCTGTGCAGGAGCGTCGGCTTGAACTTCTCCAGTTGGACCGCCAACCGCTCGATCCCCACATGCTCCATCAGAGGGAGACCGATGAGAGGATGCGTAAACAGCGCCGCGGGCTCCGGAGCCATGGCGTCGGCATCAAGACCGGGAGGACCGACCAGGGCAACCGGGATCGATTCGTCCGCCAAGCCGACGAGAAGGCGCCGGACGAACGTGGTCTGTTCGATGATGTTGCGCGCCGATACGATCAGGGCCGGACGTAGGGATTTTCGCACAGCCCCCGGATCGGAACATCCCTCTTCATTCAGAAGATTTTGCTGTGTTCGGCTTTCCATAGTGTCCAACAACAACCAGCGGATACACGGTATCGGATGAACCGAACGCCATCTTATCGGAAACCATGGGAGCGAGTCATCAAAAAAGGTCGGTCGTTCTCCTGTCAGCCCGAGCCTCGGCGAAGAATCCTCGCACCGGGCGCCGCATAGTCGCCACATGCAAGGCAGACTTGCCGCCTGCAGGCCGGGAGCTTTGTTTCGCTCAGATATGAGCCAGGCAGACGGCCCCCAGTTTGACCTTGCACTCTCGTGCCTATCGGATATATTGGATGTTCGCCGATGTTTGCGATCACAAGGCAGCAGACCCAGGGGCGTGTCAACCGCTGTATTCTGCCGCTGCTACTGCCTTTTGCCGATGGAACCTGGATGCGAGAGCAAAGTCATGGGAAGACTCATCATTGCTGCCAACCGCCTGCCGGTCGTCGTATCGAAGCGCGAAGGGGAATTTCACATCCGCCGGAGCCCCGGCGGTCTGGCGGCCGCATTAGCCTCTCTGCCGGACTCGCTGGAGCGGCTGTGGATGGGCTGGCCCGGCATATCGGGCGAGCACCTCAAGCCGGAGGACAGGGAACACGTTCGACAAGAGCTGGCCGCCGACTGCTGCACCCCGGTCTTTCTGTCACAGCGGCAAATCGACCAATACTACCTCGGATTCTGCAACAAGACGATCTGGCCTCTGTTCCACTATTTTCCCGTCCGGACGCTCTTCGAGAGGAGTTTCTGGAGATCGTACAAGCAGGTGAACCATCTCTTCTGCGAGGAGATCGTGAAGATCGCCAAGCCCGGCGATGCGGTGTGGGTTCATGATTTCCAGTTGATGCTCTTGCCCCAGTTGTTGCGCGAGAAGATCCCGGAACTGAATATCGGTTATTTCCTTCACATCCCCTGGCCTTCGTTCGAGTTGTTCCGGCTCCTTCCGTGGCGGGAGCAGGTCGTTCAGGGCATTCTGGGCGCGGACCTGATTGGCTTCCACACGTATGATTATGTGCGGCATTTCCTTAGCGGTGTCTCGCGCATCGCCGGCCTGGAGCACACGCTGGGCGAAGTGAACGTGGACAACCGCCTCGTGCGAGTCGATGCCTTCCCCCTGGGGATCAACTACGAAAGATACGCCGGCGCGATCCGCGATGAGGACGTGAAAACGGAGGTTCAGAGGATTCGAAAGACAGTCGGGGACCGGAAGATCATCCTGTCCGTCGACCGGCTCGATTACACCAAGGGCATTGTGGAGCGATTGGAGGCCTTTGACTGGTTCCTGTCGACGCATCCTCAGTATCGACAGAAAGTGACCCTCATCATCGTGGCGGTTCCCTCACGAACGGGAATCGAAGACTACCGCCGGCTGCGCGAGCGGTTGGAGCAGCTTGTCAGCCGGGTAAACGGCGAATACGGCGCGTTGGGCTACATGCCCGTCTGGTACCTCTACCGCTCCCTGGCGTTCAAGAAGCTGACGGCCCTCTACAGCGCCGCCGATGTCGCTCTGGTCACGCCGCTGCGGGATGGGATGAATCTGATCGCCAAGGAGTTCGTGGCCACAAAAGCCGACGGCCGGGGCGTGCTGGTTCTCAGCGAGATGACCGGCGCGGCCAGCGAATTGGGAGAGGCTTTGGTTGTCAACGCGCACGACAAGACCGCCGTTGTCAAAGCCATCGAAGAGGCCCTGGAGATGCCCGTGGAAGAACAGTGCGAGCGGAACGGCCTCATGCAAGAGAGGTTGCGGCGGTATGACGTGGACCGGTGGTGCACGGATTTCCTGCACGCGCTGGCCGACGTGGGAGGCAAACAGCAAGGGATGGCCGTACGGAAGCTCTCGGGAAAGGCACGCGAGGGCCTGTGTGCGGCCTATGCGGGCAGTCACCGGAGACTGCTGTTGCTGGACTACGACGGGACGCTCGTGGGTTTCAAGGGCCGGCCGGGCAAGGCGGGGCCCGACGCGGAGATCACGGACATCCTGCAGCGCCTGACCGCCGACAGCCGAAACAGGGTCGTGATCATCAGTGGCCGGGACAGGAACACGCTCGAAGCGTGGCTGGGCAAGATCGGCGTGTCCATTGTGGCCGAGCACGGGGGCTGGATTCACGAGAACGGGCATCCCTGGCGGAGCTTCCAGCCGGTGAACGAGGAGTGGAAGCAGACGATCCGGCCGATTCTGGAACTGTATTCGGATCGAACGCCGGGGTCCCTGGTGGAGGAAAAGGATTTCTCGCTCGTCTGGCACTACCGGCGGGCCGAGCCGACGATGGCCGCCGTGCGAACCCACGAACTGCGATCCGCGCTCGTGAACCTGACGGAAAACATGGACGTAGGGGTCTTTGAGGGGAGTAGGATCCTGGAAATTCGCAAGCACGGTGTCAACAAGGGCCGCGCCGCCGAATACCTGATAGAGGGAGAAAAATGGGATTTTCTGCTGGCGGCGGGAGACGATTATACCGATGAAGAAATGTTCGCCGTGATGCCGGAGAACGCGTACAGCATCAAGGTGGGATCGAGTCTCTCGAAGGCCCGCTTCAACGTGGATACGGTGCAGGATATTCGCTCTTTGCTGAAGACACTCGCAGGATGTTTAGATGTTACGACTCGAGAATTTTCGCCACATCGTCCCCGATGAGACGCTCGCAGAAATCTATTCCAGGGCCAGGAGCCTCTACGGCAAACACATCCTTCACCTGAACGCCACGTATCAGGGCGGCGGCGTCGCCGAAATCCTGTATTCGCTCGTTATGCTGATGAACGACGTCGGCATTGACGCCGGCTGGCGAATTCTGCACGGCAGCCAGGAATTCTTCGAGATCACCAAGAGCTTCCACAACGCCCTGCAAGGGGCGAAGCTAAACCTATCCGAGCGCAAGAGACGCGTCTATCTTCAGGTGAACGAAAGCTTCGCGAAGTTCACCCACCTGAATCACGACTGCGTGCTCGTTCACGACCCGCAACCGCTGGCCCTGATTCACTCCTACCGAAAGCGACAGCCCTGGATCTGGCGCTGCCACATCGACCTGACAGACCCCCACAAAGGTCTCTGGGACTTCCTCAAGGGCTTCGTGCTCAAGTACGATCAGGTCGTCATGTCGAGTGAGAAGTACTTTAAGAGCGATTTACCCGTCGATCAGCGGCTGATGTACCCGGCCATCAACCCGTTAAGTCCGAAAAACGCGGCGATACCGGACAAGGCAATCAAGGAGCATCTGGACAAGGCCGGCGTTCCGACCGACAAACCCATTATTACCCAGGTTTCCAGGCTCGATCCGTGGAAGGACCCCGAAGGCGTCATCGACGTGTACAAGATCGTCAAGGAAAAAGTCGATTGCCGGCTGATGCTCTGCTACAACGTCGCCAGCGACGATCCCGAAGGGCTGCAGATGTACAAGAAGGTGCAGCGCAAGGCGAACCGCATGCTGGAACGCGGGGATATCCTGCTCGTGGTGGGCAACAAGGAGAAGCTCGTCAACGCCGTGCAGCGGTTCTCGAGTGTCATCATACAGAAGTCCACCAAGGAAGGGTTCTGCCTGGCCGTGACGGAAGCCCTGTGGAAAGGCACGCCGGTCGTCGCTTCCAACGTCGGCGGCATTCCCAGCCAGATTGAGGACGGCCGGAGCGGATTTCTCCTGGAGCCCAAAGACAACGACGGGTTTGCGGACCGCATCACCCATCTGCTCAAGAACCCCGAGGAGGGCAAGGAATTGGGCCGGCTGGCAAGAGAGACTGTACGCGAGAAGTTCCTCATCACCCGCCTGCTGGCCGACTACCTCGACATGCTCAACGCCATCATGGCGTAATACTACACAGGTTGTCCCTGCGTGATCTGCTTGGTCAGCTCGGCAAGCAGCGACTGCATCTTCGGATCGGACTGCTTCGCGTCGGCTATCTTGTTGCAGGCGTGCATGACGGTCGTGTGGTCGCGCCCGCCGAGATGGCCGCCGACCTCCTCGAGACTGTGTCGGGTCAGACTGCGCGCCAGGTACATGCAGATCTGCCGGGGGACCGTGATGCTCTGGCTGCGCCGCTTGCTCTGCAGATCGGCGAGACGCACATCGAAGTGCCGCGTGACGACCTCGATGATATCGGTGATGCTGACGTTTCGGATCGCCAGTTTGATCTGCCCTTCCAGGGCGCGCTGGGCCAGATCGAGGGTGACGGGCTCATGCGTGGTCATGGCCAGCGCGTAGGTTGTCGTCAGGGCGCCTTCGAGCTCTCGGATGTTGGCCTGCACCTGCCGGGCGATGTACTCGGCGACGCCGTCGTCAATCGGCCAACCCCGCAGATTCGCCTTCTTCTTGACAATGGCCACTCGCGTCTCATAACTCGGCGGATCGATGCTCGCCACCAGGCCCCAGTTGAACCGGCTGATGAGCCGGTCTTCGAGCGACGGGATCTCGCTCGGGGGACTGTCGGCGCTGAGGATGATCTGCCGGCCGTTGTTGTAGATCGCGTTGAACGTGTGAAAGAACTCTTCCTGGCTCTGCTCGCGCTCCCGCAGGAATTGCACGTCGTCGATGACGAGCGCGTGGACCGTGCGGAACTGGCTATGAAAACCCGTGATGTTGCCCTGCTCGATGGCCCGGATGAAGCGGTTTACGAAATCCTCGCAACTGAGTAACTGGATGACGGCCCCGTCCAACCGGCGGCGGACCTCATGACAGACGGCGTGCAGAAGATGTGTCTTGCCCAGGCCGGCGTTACCGTACAGGAACAGGGGATTATAGGTCGTGCCCAACGCCTGGCTGACGGCGAAACAACTGGCGTGAGCCAGCCGGTTGCTCGGCCCGACCACAAAATTCTCGAACGTATAGTCGGGATGCAGGGCGGGCCCCGCCGGCACGCTCAGAACGGACGCCTGCAAATCGTCGACGCCGTTGACGAGGAAATCCACGGTCACCAGATGGCCCGTAATCTGCTGGGCCGCACGCGTGAAGCTCGCTCTGCAGTTCTGATCGAGAAAGCCGACGCTCGCGTCATTCGGACAGCCAATGCCAATCGAGCCCCCGTCGAACCGGAGGACCTGGAGCTCGTCGAACCACTTGCGCGCATTCGCCGGGTCCAGCGCCCTGGCCCGTTCCACGATGTCAACGAAAATGCTCTGCACTTCACGAGCAGACAAAACGATCTTCCTTCAGAACATTAGCCCCCGCACGTGGGGCACACTCGAACGTCGCTATTAAACCGCAAATCCGAGAATTGTCAAAGGAATCCGTCCGGCCGTCCCACAAACCCAAGGCGGCAAGAATGCGCGATGCGAGCGATCCCCACAGCACGGGCGGGATTTCGCAGGGCCAGCCTTGCTTTTTTCCCAAATGCCGGTACCATCGGCGGCGAATCGAACGTGGAGCCCGCCGCAGACCGTTCCTGCGACGGGGCGATACGGAATTCCAGGTATGGGTGCCTACGATGGGGATATTCTCCAAAACGGCGGAATACTTCAAGGACCGGCTCGGCAAGACGCGGAGCAAGATCAACAGCTCGCTCTCGGCCGTGCTCAGTCTCGGCCGCAAAATCGACGACGACCTGCTCGACGAGCTTGAAGAAACGCTGATCAGCGACGACATCGGCGTCGAGACCACGGACAAGCTCATCTCCGAGCTGCGCGACGCCTACCACGACCGCAAGATCGCCCGGTCCGAGGAAGTAATCCCGTTCCTGAAGGAGCACATGAAGGGCTACTGGCCGCAGCGCGACCGGCAACTGCACACCGCCGAGACCGGCCCGACCGTCGTTCTCGTGGCCGGCGTCAACGGGACCGGCAAGACTACCAGCATCGCCAAGCTGGCTCATATCTTCCATCGCAACGGCAAGAACGTCATCGTGGCGGCGTGTGATACGTTCCGCGCCGCCGCCGTCGAGCAGTTGAGCATCTGGGCCGAGCGGATCGGCGTCCAGATCGTCAAGCACAAGACCGGCAGCGACCCCGCCGCCGTCGCCTTCGACGCCTGCGAAGCGGCCGTCGCGCGCGACGCCGATATCCTGATCCTCGACACGGCCGGAAGACTGCACACCAAGAAAGACCTCATGCTGCAGCTCACGAAGATCCGCGACGTCGTCGCCCGCAAGATCCCCGATGCCCCACACGAAGTGCTCCTCGTCCTCGACGCGACGACCGGGCAGAACGCCATCTCGCAGGCGCAACTGTTCACCGAGGCGATCAACGTCACGGGCATCTTCTTAGCCAAACTCGACGGCACGGCCCGCGGCGGAATCGTCATCGCCATCAAGGACCGCCTCGACATCCCCGTCAAGTTCATCGGCCTGGGCGAGAAACCCGAAGACATCGCCGAGTTCGATCCCGGGACCTTCGTCGAGGCCCTCTTCGCGCCGACTCAATAAACCAGGCGTCCATATAGAAGGAGGCAAGGTCATGAGATCTCTCACGAGCGGACTCGCTGTGCAATACGCAACTCTCTTATCGGTCGCGCTCTGGAGCGTTCAGGCCGCGGCGGCGGTCGAGCACCAGGAGGGTCAGCACTTCAAGCCGTTCATCTGGCCGTCGCAGCCGCCGGCCGATTGCCCCTTCGAACAATCCACAGACATCGTCGGAATCGCCTTCACCGGCGTGCACAGCGATTATTACGTCGCCGACACGTGGTACCCGAGTTGGGCCTCCGACGGCAACCTGTACTCGCCCTGGACGGACGGGTCCACGCCGCGTGCCGACGGGTCCCGCGAGAACTCCAACAGCGGCGTCGGCCCGCACGCGACGACGGGACAGGCCGTGATGATCGGCGACGACCCGCTGAACCTGAAGATCGTCAGCCTCGGCCTGACCAAAGGCGACGCTTCCCCCTACCGCGGCCGCTATCCCTGCGGCAGCCTCGTCCACAACGGCATCTGGTATTACGGCACATACTGCCTGGCGCCCGAGGGCCTTACGCGCTACGGCGACCAGGCCTTCAACTGGCCCTGGCTGGGCCCGCTCGTCGGCTTTCGCACTTCGACCGATCTCGGCAAGACCTGGACCGACACGCCGCACACGCCGGCAAAGCCCCTCTTCGGCGAGACCGGCATGTGGGGATACCCCGTAAGAATCGGCTCGCCCCACTTCGTCGACTTCGGCAAGAACATGGAGCACTCGCCGGACGGCAAGGCCTACCTCGTCGCCCACGGCGCCCCCGAGCCCGACCCGAAGCCTCGCTTCGGCAACCTGAGCTGGATCAGCGGCGATCAGATCTACCTGCTCCGCGTCACGCCGAGCGTGGAGAACATGAACGACGCCTCAAAGTACGAATTCTTCGCCGGCCCCGACGCCGCCGGCCAGCCGAGGTGGACGAGTGATTTCTCGCAAATCAAGCCCCTCATCGACTGGAACAACAACTGCGGCTGCGTCACCGCTACGTATAACGCCCCACTGAAGAAGTTCCTCGTGTGCGTCACCGACGGCTGGCCCACCTGCGCGAAGATGAACTCGTACATCCTCGAAGCCGACACCCTCACCGGCCCGTGGCGGCTCGTCACTTACATGAAGGACTTCGGGGAGCAGGGCTATTTCCTGAACATCCCGACGAAGTTCATCAGCGATGACGGCCGCACCGCCTGGCTCTGCTATTCCGGCAACTTCGCCAAAGACTGGCGCGGCGAGGTCATGCAGGAGAACCCTCCCGGCAGTCACTACGGCCTCGTCCTCCAACAAGTCCGCCTCCTCAACCAAACCACCCGCCGCAAATATGCGCAGTAGCCCTGCGGCTTGTACAGGCGTAGACTACAGCAAGTGTGTGCCCGCGCAGCAAGATGATTGAGAGAAACAGTTGCTGTTTCGCTCAGTCTGCGGTAGAATAAAACGATACCAACAATAGTTGGATAAGATGTGGCACGACCGATGAGAACAGACAAGATCGACCGCAGAGTGGGGGACATGGTGTGTGCGATCCATCTGGCCCCTGCCACACATAGGAGAGGCAAATGGATAGCTCGCTAAGCGGGAAGGCAAAAGAACTTGAGATTGCGTCGATGCTTGTCGATGCAGGTTTTTACGTCTATTGGCCGTTTGTTGACACAGGATTCGACCTTGTTATCACAAATGACAAAGGAGAGCATTTTATCCCTATACAGGTCAAATACTACAAAAAAACCCCTGCCCTTGGTCTCACAAAGAGCCATGCAGCCAAGTTCGAAGGGGAAAAGGTCTTTCTTGCCTTCCTGATCGGGAAAGGGCCAGAGCGGCGGCTGTGGCTTCTTCCCTTCGAACGATGGAGAAAATTGGCTGTCGATAAGCGTAGAAAAGACAACATGTTGTATGTGACGATATCTAAGAATGAGAAGAAATTGGAAGCCTTTGAAGGCAAGAATGGCCTGGGCTTACTGCGCAAGGCGTTCAACGACAGGAAGTGACTGATTGAGCCATCAGGACAGAAGGTGCGTATGACCAGTTGCAGCACTGAATTGCCCCCAGTGCGCATTGCCCATACATTCTCTGCGGGCTGCAATTGGGTATCGCATGAAAGGTGAATTGACATGGCAATTCCGAAGCATCAGTTCGTGGTTGACGACAGCGGCGAGAGGAAAGCCGTCATATTGGATATCGCAGAGTACCAGAAACTGATCGAGGAGGCGGAGGAGCTGGAGGCGATTCGCGCCTACGACGCAGCCAAGGCGGCGGGGGATGAAGCCATTCCGTTCGAGCAAGCCATCACTGAGATCGAGCGGAGCCGTCAGTGATGTACGCGCTTGCAATTCTACGGCGTGCACAGAAAGAACTCTCGAACCTCCCTCAGGAGCACTACGTTCGGGTACGCGATGCCATCCGGCAGCTTGCCCGGGAGCCGAGGCCCAGTGGCTCGAAGAAACTGGCCGGACGCGAGGGGTGGCGAATCAGGGTCGGCTCATATCGCGTGGTCTACGAGATCGATGATCCCAATCACGTGGTCACTGTTATGCACATAGGCCATCGACGAGACGTCTATCGCTAACTGCCGAGTGAGGGTCCACCCGACTGCACATGGCGGATGTCCTGCTGCACCGGGCTCGGCTGTTTCGCGACAAGGCGGCGCTGGCCGAGGCGCGGAAGCTGATCGACGAGTGCCGCTACCACCGCCGGGACGCGGAATTGGCCGACGCCGAAGAAGCGGCCAAAAGCTGGTAAAACGGAGCGATCACTCGCGAAGCGACGCATTCGCGTTCAACAAGAAGGGAATTTGCCATGTGTGCAAAGTCATTCATCGGGCGAGTGCTCACGACGGCGTTCTGTATCTTGGCAGCCGCGAGCGGCGTGGCTGTGGGGCAAGAAGTGCCGGAGCCGAAGGCGGTGCCGCGGTTGCAGATTGTGCCGCAGCCTGACGGGCAGGCGTCGTTTCAGCGGGACGGCATGGAGATCACGCGGTATCACTTCGGCCCGGGGCTAAATCGGCCGTTTCTCTTTCCCATCATCGGGCCGGCGGGCCGGAGCCTCACGCGTATGGGACATCCACACGACCCCGAGTCGCACAGCCATCACAATTCCGTCTGGATCTCACACAACGACGTGGGCGACGTAGACTTCTGGAGCGACCGGCGGCTCGGGACAATCCGGCACAAACGCATCGTTCAGTATGAGGACGAGGGGAAGAGGTCCACGATCACGGCCGACAATGAGTGGGTGGATAAAGATGGGAAGGTCCTGCTGAGTGAGACTCGGCGGATCGGCGTCGTGCTGCTGGAAGGCAAAGAGTGGCTGCTCGTGATCGACTCGACGTTTGCGGCGAAAGACAAACCCGTCACGCTCGGCAAGACGCCGTTCGGCGTGATCGGCGTGCGAATGGCCAAGACCATCGGGGTCAACGACGGCGGCGGGCGAATTCGCAACTCCGAGGGCGGCGTCAACGAAAAGGAAATCTTCTGGAAGCGCGCCCGCTGGGTGGATTACTCCGGGGCCATCGAAAACGGTACAATCGAGGGCATCACGCTGTTCGACCATCCGGGCAACCCGAATCACCCGTCGCATTTCCACGTCCGCAACGACGGCTGGATGGGCGCGTCGCTGACGTTCGAAGGGCCGCGAGAGATTCCCCGGGGCCAGGTGCTTCACCTGCGGTACGGCCTGTACGTCCACAGCGATATGAAGCTCGCTGCCGACATCGAGAAACAGTGGAAACGCTTTGCCGACATGCCGTAGAAGGAGGCCGAAAAAATTCCCGGAAATACGCCATTTCTCACGATTCTCTCATGGTCTGGCTGTTATCATAGTTGTCCACGAGCGTGGAGAACGTCGGGCGGCCTGGCCGCTGTGGCAGACCGCAGAGATCGTGAGCGTTGTGCATAAGGAGACTTGAGATGAAGTCGAGACACGCGAGATTAGCCGTTGTGCTGCTGGTTGCCGGCCTGGCCGTTGCCATCGCGGCCGTTGCCACACAACAGGTTGTAGACAATGAGAGAGAGGTTTCAATCGAGGAAGTGCCTGCCGACGTTATGACGACTATCCTTGCAGAGGCCGACGGCGCCGACATCGGCGAAATCGAGATGGAGACCGAGGACGGTCAGATTATCTACGAAGCGGAGGTCATCATCGACGGCCAGGAGGTCGATATCGAGGTCGCAGCCGACGGGACCTTGCTCGGCAAGGAAGCGGACGAGGACGATGATGACGACGAAGCCGATGACGACGACGAGGAGGAAGAGGAAGAGATCGTCTCGCTGGATGCGGTCCCCGCTGCGGTTAAGGCGACGATCGAGAAAGAGGCGGCCGGCGCCGAGATCAGAGAAGTCGAGATGGAAGCCGAGGACGGCGTGACGGTCTACGAGGCCGGAGTGACCATCGACGGTCAGGAGGTAGACATCACAGTGGCGGCCGATGGAGCGCTCCTCGGCAAAGAGGTGGAAGACGAAGACGAGGATGACGACGACTAACCGAGTTCCATTGACCAACGGCGTGTTGTAGGATATATGGTGCCCTGTGGACATCTCCGGCCTGTGGGCGACGGCGTGTACAGGGCACCCGCTGTTTCCCATGGGTTAGAATCGTACGATAGGAGATTCGTATGAACCTTAAGCCAAGTTGCGCTCGTGTGGCGCTCATTTCTCTCGCGTGTATCACAGCACTGGTCGCGGTGGGTCTCTGGTCCCGGGCCGCGGCACAAGAGAGGAAGGTCGTCGTCCAGCCCTCGGATCTGCCGGCCTTCGTGGAAAAGGCCCTCCGCAAGGCGTTTCCAGACGGACAGATCGTGGCCGTTCAGAAGGAGGTCGAAGGCGAGGATCCGGGCCAGTACGACGTAGACGTGCGCTCCGATGGCAAGGAGTACGAGGTTGAGGTTTCCCCCGAAGGGAAGGTCATTGAGATCAAGGAGAAAGCACCCGCCGAACGGGCTGCGCATTCCGAAGACAAGAAGTGGACGGATTCCTTCCATCAGGAAGACTGCACGTTCTCTTCGTCGGGCAGAAATCGATTCTTCATTCTGCAACCCGGCCATCAGCTTGTGCTGGAAAGCGATGAAGAGAAGGTGGTGATCACCGTCCTGGATGAAACGAAGAGAATCGGCGGCGTGAACACGAGAGTGGTGGAAGAGCGGGAAGAACAGGGCGGGAAGCTCAAGGAGGTGTCGAGGAATTTCTTCGCCATCTGCAAAGAGCACGATGACGTGTTCTACTTCGGAGAAGAAGTGGACGACTACGAAGACGGCAAGATCGTCGGGCATTCGGGCGCATGGAGAGCGGATGAGAAGGACTCGAAGGCGGGCATTATCATGCCTGGGACGGTCCTGTTGGGGGCTCGACACTATCAGGAGATCGCGCCGAACGCCAAGGACCGAGCGGAGATCCTGGCCGATGACGTCACGATGACGACGCCGGCGGGCACGTTCAAGAACTGCATAAGAGTCGAGGAGACCTCCGGGCTCGATCCCGACGAGAAATGCTATAAGACGTATGCACCGGGCGTGGGTCTCATCCAGGATGAAGATCTGCTCTTGACCAGATACCGGGAGGGGAAACCGTCTCAGGATCGAAAAGCGAAATGAGCCCAACGACGCAAATAAGGATAAAACGGCTTGCTTTTCCTTGCGCTCTTGGTGTGTCATGCGTTTGCTGCTCATAGAAGACTATCGGCCTCTGCGAGAATCCCTGACGAAGGGACTTCGCGAGGCAGGCTTTGCGGTCGACAAGACCGGTGACGGCCGGGAGGGGCTGTGGTACGCAACGAGCAACGACTACGACGTGGTGATCCTCGACCTCATGCTGCCCGGCATGGACGGCCTTGACATTCTCAAGAAGATTCGAAGCGGGGGCCGGGAATGTCACGTCCTGATCCTGACGGCGAAAGACACCGTGCAGGACCGCGTCACCGGCCTGGAGCTCGGGGCCGATGACTACCTCGTCAAACCGTTCGCCTTCGAAGAGCTCCTGGCACGCATTCGCGCGCTGTTGCGCCGCAGCTATCAAGAGAAGAGCCCCCGCATCAAGATCAAAGACTTGGCCATCGACCTAGTGCCGTTTCCAGTGAGCGAGTTTCGTGACATCGTGATTCATCGTAACAGTTGTTTAAGAAAGGACTTGCGCCCTTAAGATAGGTGGTATAGATAAGTTCTCCACTTGGAAATTTCGGAAAACGAAAGTGGAGAACTTGAAATGGACAAGGTTCAGGCACGGACGCTTAAGCCGTATGAGTCGCAAAAGCTGCATCGCATGAAACACCAATCCACCAATCTTGTCAACAGTCGACATGCTCGCATCATCCTCCTCTCGCGGGGCGGCGGCTCGAACGCTCAGATCGCCGAACGGTGCGACTGCTCACCGGCATGGGTTCGCCGGGTCCTCCATCGCTTCAATCAGGGCGGGATCGAGAGCATCACCTGGTATCCCTACTTCTGTGGACGCACGGGTCCGGTGAAGTTCTTCTCCGATACCATCGAACAAATCTATGAAGTGGCCCTGTCCCCGCCGAAGGCCCTGATCGGGATGAGTGTATGGTCCTTGTCGAAATTGCGTGCGTATCTCCAGGAGCAAGGGATCGTCACTGGTATCTCGTTAGAGTGGCTGCGTCAGTTGTTGCGACGACACAAGATCCGTTGGCGGCATACCAAGACCTGGAAAGAATCTACCGATCCGGAGTTTGGGCCGAAATATCGGCGGCTGCGACGACTCTACGCCAAACGGCCGAAGGGAGGCCGGCGTATCTGTGTCGATGAGTTTGGGCCGTTGAATCTGCAGCCTCGTCACGGCCGGCATTATGCCCGCACCGGTCATGTGGATCGGCGGCGGGCCACGTACAGCCGCACGGGAGGGGTGCGGCACATGTTCGCGGCGTACGACATGGAATCGGATACCCTGATCGGCTCCTTCACAACGGCCAAGAACGGGACGACGTTCCTGCTGTTTCTCAAGCAACTGCGTCGTCGCTGTCGCCGCGAGGAGACCTTGCACGTCGTTCTGGACAATGCGGGCTACCACGGTACGCCCGAGGTGCGACAGTATGCCTCGCGCCACAACATTCGCTTCTACTGGACCCCCACAAGCGCTTCTTGGCTTAACCGCATTGAATGTCATTTGACGGCCCTGAAGAAGTTCACGTTAGACAACACGGATTACCGCAGCCATGAGCAACAGCAACAAGCGATCGTAAGCTACCTGGACTGGCGCAACCGCAAACGCCAGATCAGTGTCACGCAGTGGGAGACGTACTATTGGCACACCAAAAAGGTCGCCTAAACGATCGCAGAAAAACCCCGATACTCTGTTAATGGAAACGGCACTAGCCACCCAGAGAGTCTGGCGCGGGCGCGAGGAAATCCACCTGACGCGGCGGGAATACGCCCTTCTCGAGTACTTGGCGATGCGGGCCGGCCAGACCGTCTCCCGCTCAGATATATGGGAGCACACGTACGACTTCAGCACGTCGGCCTCCAGCAACGTAGTGGACGTGTACATCGGCTATCTGCGACGAAAGATTGAACGACCCGGCAAGCCCGCCCTGATTCACACCGTTCGCGGGCAGGGATATCGGTTGGGAGGGCAATCGTAATGCATTCGCTTCGAGCCCGCTTGCTGGCCGGGGTCATCGGCGGAATGATCCTGTTGCTGGCCGTTTTCAGCCTGCTCCTGTACGGGGTCATCGCCGGCGCGCTGAACAGAGAATTTGACGCGTCGCTGCTCTCGGCCGCCCGGATGTTGGCCGCCTCGGTCGAACACGATGGAGGCGAGATCGAACTCGAGTTCGAGGCGCGGCGGATGCCGGAGTCTCAAGATGCGGGGTCTCGCACGTACTACAAGCTCTGGGGACCGGATGGGACCGTCGTGGCGAAATCCCCTTCGCCGGATACGCCGAACCTGCGCCGCGCCGACGGCGCACTCAAGGCGCCAATCTTTACGACATCACAAGATGGGAACGGCCGCACTCTGCGAACCGTCTGCCTGAAGTTTGCGCCGCGCAGCGCAGACAGTGACGAGAAGGTGGCCGGCCAACCGGCGGGTGAGCCAACGGTCACGCTGGTGGTTGCACGCGACGCCGGCGGTTTGCAGGGCCAATTGCGCTTCTTGCGATGGCTCCTGTTGATCGCGTCCGTCGTGATGATCCTGCTGTCTTTCCTGATCGCCGGTCTGGTCGTCGGGCAGGGCCTTCGTCCCTTGAATGCGATTGCCGCCGAGATTGCAGCTATCCGCGAGAACGACCTGACGGCGCGAATCGGCGCCCGGCACGTGCCGACGGAGGCGGCCCCAATCAAGAATCGCCTCAACGAGCTGTTGTCTCGCCTGGAAGCCTCGTTCCATCGGGAGCGACAGTTCAATGCGGACGTCGCCCACGAGCTGCGCACCCCGTTGGCCGGAATACGCTCCACGATCGAGGTGACGCTTACTCGCCCGCGGGATGCGACGGAATACCAGGCCGCCCTTTCCGACTGTCTGGAGATCAGCGAAGGTATGCAATCGGTGGTGAACAATCTGCTGATGCTCACCCGGCTGGACACTCAGCGAATCGGCTTCAAAAGCGAACGGGTCCAACTCGCCGAACTGGTCGATTCCGGTTGGCGTCCGTTCGCTGATCGAGCAGACGAGCGCCGGGTAGCTTTTGAGAATCGGATTGCCGCCGAGGTGGTCTTCCAATCGGATCGTGAGCACCTGTCCATGGTCTTCGCGAATCTCCTGGCCAACGCCATTGAATATGCCGATGAGGGGGGACGCATCTGGACAACGGCCCGGCGGACGGACGACCGTGTGGAGATCGAGGTCTCCAATACCGGCTGCCAGTTGACGGCCGAGCAGGTCTCTCGCGTGTTCGACTGCTTCTGGCGCGGCGATTCCGCCCGCTTGGACACGGGGGCCCACTGTGGCCTGGGTCTGGCCCTGGTGCAACGGCTCGCCCGGGCCTTGGGCGGCAACACCGTGGCCGAGGTTCAGGAAGGCGGCACATTCACCATCCGACTGACCCTCCCCCTCGGCCCGTGAACACAAGACACTTGGGACGAGCCAGCACGCGCAGTCCTTTTCAGACCCTCGGGCGGCCTCCAAGGTATTCGGTCTTGGGCAGTCCGCCGGCGAGCGGCATGGCGTACTCGACGAAAGCGTCCGTCACACCATTGCCTTCGGCGTTGATGAATTCGGCCGGCATCTCCTTGGTCTTCTCGGCGACGTTCCTGAGTTCCGTGCGGAACAACTCGATGGCGTAGTCCTTCCCGTTTCCGGCGCGCCTTATGGCGACGGAGCCGTTGTCGTGCTCCATCGCGTACTTGACTGCCTGGCGACCGCAACGTCGGGCCTCATCGACGTCCACCGGCGACTGAATGCCCGGGAAGCTCCGCTGCAGATAGCCGAACGTATCGGCCCGGACGCGCTTGATCTTCAGGTTGGTCTTCACCTGCGCGGCCAAAAAGTCCGCCAGGGCCCCCGTGCCGGAGAGCTGAATGTTGCCGTGCGCGTCCCGCTCCTTGGTCTCGGCGATTCTCTCGGCCCACGTCACGCTGTCGGCATCACACATGCCCTCGCTGACGGCGATGACACAGCGATTCAGCCTCTTATAGACCGCCTCGATATCGCCGAGGAATTTCTCCATGGAGACGCCCCGCTCGGGCAGGTAGACCAAGTGCGGCCCGTCGTCGTCGCGGGTCCTGCCGAGGGCGGCCGCGGCAGTCAGGAAGCCCGCATGACGGCCCATAATCACGTCGATCTTCACGCCGGGCAGCGCCCGATTGTCCAGATCGTCGCCGATCACGGCCGAGGCGACGAACTTGGCCGCGGTGCCGTAGCCGGGACAATGGTCGGTCACCCGCAGGTCGTTATCGACGGTCTTGGGCACATGGAAGGCCCGAATGTCGAAATTCCCCTCGTCGGCCACCGTGTTGAGGATGTGGGCCGTATTGGCGGAGTCGTTGCCGCCGATGTAGAAGAAATAGCGGATGTTGCGTTTCTTGAAGACCTCGATGATCTTGCGGCAGTACTCCTCGTCGGGTTTATCCCGGCTGGTGCCCAGCGCCGAGGAGGGCGAGGCCGCCACTGTTTCCAGCGTCTCGGCCGACAGCTTGCTCAAATCGATGAAATCGTCCTTCACCATGCCGGCCACGGCGTGCATCGACCCGAAGATCGTCCCAATCTCCGGGTGCTTGGCCGCCTCTTCCACGACGCCGACCAACGAGGCGTTGATCACCCCCGTCGGCCCGCCCGACTGCCCCACGACCGCGTTTGCTCTCGGCGCATCTACCATATCCAAATCTCCATACCCAAGGTCTTAGGCGTCTGCAGAACCGGCCGCCCGTCGACCCGTACCCATAGCTCTCTTATCACGGACGGGCCATTATACCGGCAGCCCCCGATGACTCAAGAGGTAACGAAAGAAACATTGGACAGCGGCTTTGACACAATCCCCAAACAGGCTCCCTGCCGCTCAGAAAGGCCTTCCCGCCGGATCCCGGCCGACGAGCGGTCCCCCTTGCCGGGCCGCCGGGAAATACCTGCCGGCGAAGCCGTGAGGCGGTCAAGTTGCGCTCCGACTGAGCATCGAGACGAGCCGCCAGAACATTGAGCACAAGACGATCGCAGCTACACAGAGAAGAACCGCCACCACCTTGAGGCCGCAGCCCCGTGCGGTTGCCGCTTGTCCCTCAAGGATTGGGGTGTCGCGAATCACTCGCTGCCCCGGCAGTGGAAACCGCTGCGCCCGGACCACTCTGCCCCCGAAAAACCACAGGTAGACCGCGAACGCGATGAGCGGCGCCGACGTGAAAACGGCGGCGCAGGCAAAAAGGAGCCTCAGTCGATTTCCCGATGGCTCGGGTTCAGACAAGAGCCACTCCAGCAGCGGCCCCCGACAGCGTTGGAAGCCGACAATGAGCACAGAGCCTACAAGCGCACCGACAACCACGAGCAACATCGCCCGCCGTCGCGCAACAGGATCCGCTTTCTGAACAGAGGTCATTTCGAGTATGGCCTGACAAGGATCGGATAGACCAAGCTATGACATATTCTCACCTACTGGTGGCCAGAATCATAATGCGGCCTGCCACGACGGTCAAGTGGAAAGAAATGGATCAGCAAACGGGCGAGTTCTCCTGCATTTGGGAATCGACGGCCTTCCCGCTCGGAGGGCTTCTGAAAAGAAGAGATTGGCGCGAGTGCCGAATCCAGGTTATGCTGACGCATATAGGTCGTATGATTGGAGGACAACAATGCATATTCTTAAGAACTGTCTGCTCGTAGCAACCGTGGCCCTGGCCGGGCTCGTGCCGGCAAGCTGGGGAGCAGAGCCCACAGCGGAGAATCCGAAGGTCCTGACGTTCTTCGGCTGGTCGGACCAGCACGTGCAGACGGATGGTAACGGCGAGCACCTGGTCCCGGCGATCGATGCGATGAACGCCCTGCCGGGTCGGGCCTATCCGGAGAGTATCGGCGGCGCGGTCGCCAAGCCCGCCTTTGTGTTCGGTCTCGGGGACATCACCGAATGGCCCACCAACGCGGCTAAAGACACATACGAGCAGCTCATCACCAAGCGGCTGAAGTTCCCCAGCTACGACATCGCCGGCAACCACGATATCGGCGGGCTGTCCCCGAGCGACACTGTCACCAACTGGCTCATCGAGCGCCACAAGGCGCTACGCTATACTTTTGAGAAGGGAGGAATTCTTTTCGTCGCTTTGTTCTCCGAATATGACGAAAGCCTGAACAGTCCCGCTCAGCCGATCTCGAAGGCGGCCCTCGATTTCCTGCGCAAGACACTGGTCAAAACGCCCAAGGGCAAGCCGGTAATCGTAGCCACGCATCTGTGCTTCGATGCGATCACCAACCGCGACGAGTTCGTGGACGCCTTCGGCGAGGCGAACGTCATTCTCGTCCTGGGCGGCCATTACCACAAAGCCGTGGTGAGCGGGCATCGGGGCATCCCCTTCCTCCAGCCCCCCTCCCCCGCGCCCAACTCCGCCGGCGAGTTCACCGTCATCCGCATCACCTCCGACCGCCTGGTCGCGATCCCATTCAACTACAGAGACAACGCCTGGACCAACGACAAGAGGAAAATCCTCGATACAACCATCAAGGGGCCGCAAGAGGTCACGGCCGAAGCCGCGACTCGCGTACCCGCGAAGTGATTCAGACGGTTTGTGCGTTCCGCACTTCCTCGGCGATGGCCTGGATGCCGGCGGCGACGAGGTCATGGGGCTGGGCGTAGCTGACGCGGATGCACTCGTCCGTGTGACGCCAGGGTCGGGCCAGGCCGGGGAAGAAATAATGGCCGGGAATTACGAGGACGTGCCGCTCCTTCAGTCGCTCGTAAAGCTGCTGGTTCGTGATGGGCAGATTGGGGAACCACAGCCACATGAAGAAGGCCCCCTCCGGCTTGTGTACGAGATAATCGAGCCCTTCGAAGCACTCGTGAACCTGCTTCAAGGCCTGCCGCACCTTGCTCTCGTAAAACGGCCTGATCACGTCACGGCTGATGCGGATGATCTCGCCCGAGCGAACCAGGTCCGCGACAATCGCCGTGCCCACGCCGCCCGGGGCCAGGCTCATCACGGCGTTGACCCGCGAGACCATCTCGATGACCTCTTCTCGCGCGATCACGATGCCGGTGCGGGTCCCAGGCAGCCCCAGCTTCGACAGGCTCATGCAGACGATCGTGTTCTCGTTCCAAACCGGCTGGGCATCCACGAACATGATGTTCGGAAAAGGCGTGCCGTAGGCGTTGTCGATAATGAGTGGAATGTTCCGCGCCACCGCGAGATCGCTGAGCCTTTCCAGCTCCTGATCGGACAGGACATTCCCTGTCGGGTTGGTGGGGCGAGAGACACAGATGGCGCCGATGTCGTCGGCGATCTGAAGCCGGTCGAAATCGATGTGGTACTTGAACGTGTGCTCGTCGATGCGCTCGATCTTCGGCTCCCGGGCGGCGAACAGATCGTGCGTCAGTCCCACGTCGCAGTAGCCGATGTACCCGGGGATGAGAGGAAAGAGGACTTTTTTCCGCGACCCGTCCTCGTACTCGCCTGCGAAGACGTTGAACAGAATGAAGAACGCGGATTGACTTCCGTTGGTCAGTGCGATGTTCCGTGGGCCGATCTCCCAGCCGAACTCGCGGCGCAGCAGATCCGCGACGGCCGTGATAAAGCCGATGTTGCCTTGCGGCGGGTCGTAGTCTCCCACGGCCCGCTCGAACCGACCCCGATCTTCGAGCATTGCCTCCATGCTCCGGCGGAAATGACGCTCGACCTCGGAGATGTGCGCGGGGTTGCCGCCCCCGAGCATAAAGACTTGATCCTTGCAGCACTGTGCGATCCCGAGATCCTCCATAAGCTGTCCGATCCCGGACCGCGCCGCGACCTTTTGGCCAAATCTGGATACATTCATGGTGCTGATATGTAGCCCGATACGTACAGCGCGTCAACCGTCTTGCGGCGTGCCGGCGGACAATCTCCCCAACCGGGTCAGACCTGGACGGCCCGGCGCGGCGTGAGGAAATACAGCCACCTTTCGAGGACCGGCGTTCCGCGAATGGCCGCGGCGGCCTTGGCGTAGAGCTCCAGTTGCCCGCGGTAGACCTCCGCCCGTTTGTCGGCTTCGTCGGCGGAAACACGGTCCGTCTTAAAATCGATCACCAGCAGACCTTCGGGCGTCTGCACGAGCAGATCGATCCAGCCCTGAACGACGACGATCTCCTCCGCCATGCCGCTTTGCTCTCCGCCAGGGCGATCCAATTCCGAGGCGGGAAAACCATACGTGAATGACCACTCCTGCCAGACGGCGCTGCGCTCGTCACGCACGACCGAACTCAGCTCGCTCTCGAAGAACGCCAGAATGGCCCGCACATCGACGTCCTCGGCAACATCCGCGGGTATGGCGCCCGTCTCGACGAGCCGCCCCTTCGTCCTTTCGACGGCTTCGAGCGTCACAGGTTGCTTCAGATCAAGAGAGGAAATCACCAGGTGGACAGCGGTGCCGGCCATGCGCGCCCGGCGCGGGGCCAGAGCATCAAGCCCGGAGTCAACTAAAGCAACCGGCCGGCGGTCCATGACCTCAGAATAATCCCGCTGCACGTAGATG
>Ga0207752_1000100_pt1 | contig 36712 bp, 30 predicted proteins | sample Pon2CUnioCityCA_6_FD_187272 | JGI IMG/M metagenome (GOLD analysis project Ga0207752, IMG submission 187272) | Marine sediment microbial community from Union City, CA, USA - Pond 2C Sediment 2 (SPAdes) | ecosystem: Environmental > Aquatic > Marine > Intertidal zone > Salt pond sediment ... | reverse complement strand
CCGCCGCGGGCGTCGCGCCTGCCGCTCGCTGCCGCCGAGCCGCGCGAGGCGCTGGCCGCTCTTCAAGGCGATCAGGGCCTCCAGCCCCATCCGAATGAGCGAGGTCCGCTCCTCAACGCCGGTCAGCTCGGAAGCCTTGGCGACGAGTTCGTCGTCCAGATTCAGAGTCGTGCGCATATGTCCTTCTCCTGATACATACGTTTCATGCATACAAGTATGCACATAATGAACATCCACGTCAAGTGTTTTCGAGCCCCGCAGCGCCCCATCCATCCGGAGGCACCGAGCAGGTGGGACAGGGCCTGGCCAGGTTCCACGGACGCGGCGAGGTCCTGGGCCGACTCGGTGAGGGTGCGGCTGGGCTTCATCACGACGAGTTAGGTGGCCCCATCGGCCAAACACATCGCCGGACTCTCGTCCACTGAGGCCGACACGCGAGGTATCTTCGCGATTGTCATGCGCTAATGCGGGGCGAGGAGGGTGAAGGGATATGCGTTCACGTTTCTCAGAACGGCGTAGCCCAGGAGGATGGCCAGCGCAATCCATGGGGCGGCCCGGCTATACGCCCAGGAAGGTCGCAGGGACAGCAGGCCGAGCAACGGGATCGAGAGGACCATGAGGGGATTCTTCGATAACGCCTTGGGGAGGTCGCCGTGCAACAGGCAGTGGACGGCCCGCGTCGATCCGCACCCCGGACAATAGAATCCCGTCGCCCGATGGACCGGACATGGCGGAAACAGCCGGCAGCGCGCGGGATCGACGAAATACAGAACGACAAGCACGCCGGCAAGCAGAACGCCGCCCGCCAATGCCTTGCCGGCGGTCGCGGTTGGAGCAGAGACCCTCAAAATCCCGATCCCGCCTCTGCGGCTACGCCGATGATGATGAAGAGGAGGTACAGCAAACCTACAGCGAAACCACAGCCAAAGGACCACCATGCGAATGTCCTTGCCTTGCTTGATGCATTCAGCGCCCCCTGAATGTCCCCTGCGACAATCTTGGAATTGACCTGTGCCGCATAGACAATCGCCGGGATGCCGAGCGGCCAGCAGCAGAAGATCGTGACGAGGATCGCATACACGAGGTAGTTCGGGATTGGCTGTGTCGGCACGCCGGCTTCGCCCGCGTGTGGCAGCATCTCGCCGCAATGGACACACTTCCAGGCGTTTTCGTCATTCACTGACCCACAACGGCGACAATACATATCTTGTACCTTTCCGTTATTCGAGTGCCCCTATGATGATCGATATAACGACGATCAGAATGTAAACGACGGTGGTTAGTGCGCCAAGGACGACGCCGACCCACGCATGGACTCTGCCTTTGGCCTCGGGATGCTTGTTGGCGTGCTTCAGGCCCATGATGCCCAGAATCACGGCCGTGACGGCAAGGGGGATTCCGACACAGGGAATCAGGGAGAATATACCGAAGTAATAGGCGGCCAAGGCGTGCGAGTTCTTGTACGGGATCAGGCCGCTGAAGGTGTCGTCGACGACGACGGCGGGAGGTTGAGCGGGACCGTGAAGCAAGAAGCCGCATCGCGTGCATTGATAGTTGTTCTCGACGTTCGGCTGGCCGCACTTTGTGCAGAAGATCGTGTCGCTTTGAGGTGGCGGCTCCGGAGGCGAGGCGGGAGGCGGGGCGGAAGGTGGAACAGCAGGTCGGGCGGCAACCGGGGCGGGAGGCGGAGCAACAGGCCGGGCGGCGGGCGCAGCGGGAGGCCGCATAGGAGCTCTCGTCGGTTCTTTGCAGGTCGGGCAGCGTACGGCACGCCCCGCATGGGACGAGTCCACACGCAGACGCTGACTGCAATGCGGACACACGAATTTGATGTCCATCCTTTGCCTCCCACTGCCACGTATGAAGCACACACCGTCTATCCGGATTCTCCAGACGGCAAGACTCGGTGTTTCGCGCTCCTCCGTGAATCATCCGTCCTGGGCACTCCAACCATCCAGGTCTCCTGTGCTTACAAGAGAAATGATAGCTCAGGACAAGGGCAAAGTCAACCTGAAGAGAGAGGATTTTGAGGCCGGACGCACCGAATCTTCAGGTGGATGTGCGTCACGGAATCGGCCGCGCACCATGCTCTCGGCTTTGGATTGCCACTGGGCCATGAGGCGGACGCCACGTTTCTTCGAGCGGAGCGCGCGAGACTCTGCTGCGACGGACCTTCCGCCTCGGGCGGCACATTCGCATCAGGATTACTTTGTCGCCGTCGTCTGGCGGCCCTTCGTGGCGATGATGACGTAGTTGCCGTTGGGAACCGGCACATCCGGCAAGAAGACGATTTCCGACGCGAAACCGATTTCGTGTAGAAGCGCCGTGGCCATGTCGGCCGAAGCGCCGGTGATAACGTCCGTGACGCCCGGGCGCGTGCGCGCCAACCACAGGAAAGCCGCCTCGGTGATGTCCCGAAAGGCTGCGTCGGGATACCGGCTCAGCAATTCTTTCGCCATGTCGTCACAACGTTGCACGAGGACCTTCTGGTCGAACGCACCGTTGGCGCCGACGATATCGAAGGTGGCAGCGGCGCGCAGTTCCGTGGCGACGCACCGGTACCGTTCGATCTGCTCGGCCACGGAGAGAGAGGGTCTTTGCGCCTCGAACTCGGCCAGACGACTCCGCCGGAACTCCTCGAAAGAGGGCGCCTCGGGGGGAGGCGCGTAGGCTTTCATCACGAGACGGCCCCCCGGTTTAAGATACTGGTGGGCCAATTCGAAGAGCTGCTTCCATTGGTCCGGGCACTTCAAGAAGAGAAGCCCAGCGTCACAGAACGTGCCGCCGAAGGCTTCGCACAGATCAGGCCGCCGGTCGAGCCAGTTGGCGTTGTACAGTTCCACGCGGCTCCAGTCCCTCGTCCCCATTCGGCGCATGGCCTCGAGCGTCTCGGGGTGGATGTCCATCCCGACGATCCGTGGCACGTTCAAGTCCAGCGCCAAGTCGATGATCTCCGGCGTCGCACCGAAGACCATGATTCCCGCGCTGTCGACCTGAGCCATCTCCCTGCGATAAAGATCCAACCCTTCGGGGCTGGCGTGCATGGGAACGGTCAACAAGCCCCACATTTTGCGGATGCGTTCCACCAAAGATTCATCCAGTTTCATCATGTCTCTCCTGAGTCGCCCCGGCCTGAGCCGGTCAGTTTGCGCGCCCAACATCGAACGCGATTCAGAATCCGCCGCAACAACCGTACCGGCGGACGAAGATAAATCTCCAGCCACAGTCTGACTCGAACGGCCCGGTACCAGGCCCGACCGTTCTGTCCGGCCTGCTTGCCCCGGGCCAGTATGGCGAGGAAAAGGTATGGCACCCACTCCGGAAGACCACGCAATTTCAGCACGTCCCACCAACTCACGTCCGTCGTAAGCGATTTCGGTACGGACGGGCCGCAGGCCATAAACGCCAGTTTTGTAAACAGACACTTCTGGCACGTTCCACAGTTCATCTCGTCCGGATCCAGTTGATAACAGACCCGCAGGTCCTCCATCGCCTGGGGCCAGGTTCTCACCAGATCGGCCTTCTCAACACGTGAAACCAGGATGCCGTCATCCTGAATGGTGAACCGGGCACTGCTCAGCAGCGGATCGGTCAACGGATGGCTCCCCCACTGGTGACTCAGGAAGTCGGCCGTCACCGTCGCGGCGATCATTCCATAACGGCACCGGCCCGAGAACCAGTGGAGACATGACGCAAGGAGTGCCGCGTGACAGTGCTCCCATATCGCCGGGCACTGCCGGAAGTTCGTTCTGACGACGCACATCTGTATCCCCAGGCTGTCCAACATGCGCCTGGCGGGAGGCGTGTACCAGTCCGCAAGCGAACTGTCCGGCTCGAAGTCGGCCCCATAGACGAAGACGCCCAGCTCGATACGGCGGTTGCGGCGACCGACCAGCCGGCGGTGGTGACGCAGAAGCATGTAAGAGCTGTCCAGACCACCTGAGAACAGGGCCGCCGCACCGTCGCTGCCGCTCGACACAGGCTCGACCTCCTGCGCTGCGCGCACGACGATGGGACGGTAGAGATCGGGGCGCCACAAGGCCCAAATATCCATGAAACGCTCCAGATTCGCGAGCAGCGACACCGAGACCATCCCATCAACATGGACGGACGCCCCCGCCCGCATGGCAGGGAACAAAAGGCTCAGGACAAAAGAATCCGCCAGCTCAGACGCACCGGCGGCATGTTCTCGCTGAATCTCATACCACACAGTGTCAGGACCACGAAGAGGCCCTTCAATGGTCGCGCTCATTCTGAGGAACTCACCCCGTTCCTCAGGAGGCAACGGCTTGATGCGAAGCTCAGCCATCGGCATCTGCACCGCACGTATACCCCGGGTGCAAACCCGGACCAACCCGCGGGCCAACCAGACCAAACGATTTGCCGCCCCGCCTCCGGCACGCTGTCTCCGAAAACGCGGGCCTGTACAGGGACATCATACCGGCTCGACCCTCGGTCCGCACGCAAAATCCCCAAGACGTTTGGACGGGTGTGTGCCCAGATATCGTGGCGGGCCTCCTGTCATTCGCCATGTGGAACCGAGCCCCTCCTTCCTGTTGTCATGTCGAGCGGAGCGAAACGTAGTCGAGACATTTGCCCCCAACCGCAGGACGCCTCCGACTCCCAGCCAGACCCCTCGACTTCGCTCGGGGTGACAGAAAAGACCTATCCTGCCACGAAACGTAGTCAGGCACTTGGACGGTGTGTGACTACGTCTGGTCGTGGAACAGGTCTGTTCCAACAGCCGCAAGCTACAGGGTTTCCGCCGGAGGCAGAAGCTCCCCGCCCGCGCCGGCGATGAGGTGAGGCAAACCCTCTTCGAGTTCGAGGGGCTCGGTGAGGTCCTGGGCCAGTTCGGTGAGGAAGCGGCTGGGTTTCATCATGATAAGGTTGCCGCCGCGGTTGCGGTAGACCTGCGGGACGACGAGATAGACTTCGTCGCGGGCGCGCGTCACGGCGACGTGGAAGACACGGCGTTCCTCTTCGAGGTCCTCGTCGCGGTTCATCGCCATATCGGTCGGGAAGCGGCCGTCGGCCAGCCAGGGAATGAAGACGACCGGCCATTCGAGTCCCTTCGCCTGATGGATCGTGCTGAGGATCACGAACTCCTGCTCGACGGGCCCCTCCACGCAGGTCTCGCCGGAGAATTCGCCCGCCAGGGACACGTCGGCCAGGAAGGCCTCGACATTCTTGTACTGGCCCGCGAAATTCGCCAAGGCGCGGATGTCCTCGCGACGCATCGCGGCGTTGTCGTAATGCGAGACGAGGTAGTCGTCGTACGAGCGTTTCTGCACGAGGTCGATGACCTCCGCCGGTGAATCGATTTCGGATGATTCCTTGAGAAGGCCGACGAACTCCTGAAAGAACGGCCGGGCGCTGCTCGGCAGGAGACTGGCCGTCTCGATACCCAGCATCTCATTGAATGGGTCGGCGGCGTCTCCGATGTGCTGCCAGACCCGCCGGGAGATCGCGCTGCCGACGCGGGGCAGCATCTTGAGCAGGCGCAGCCAGGCCAGCTCGTCGTGCGGGTTCTGCAGGATGCGCAGGTAGCACAGAACGTCCTTCATGTGCGCCTGCTCGAAGAAGCGCAGGCCGCCGCGGATGTGGAACGGGATATTGCGACGCTGGAACTCCAATTGAATCTCCAGCGAGTGCCAGTGACTGCGATAGAGCACGGCGATATCGCCCAAGCCCCGGCCCTCATCGAGCAGGTGCAGCACGTATTCCGCAACGAACCGCGATTGCGTGAAGTGGTCCTGGCACGGCACGATCGCCGGCTTGAGGCCGGAGGTGCGAATCGCCCGCAGGTTCTTCGGCAGCCGCCGGCTGTTCTGCGCGATGCTCGCGTTGGCTAACGTCAGGATCTCCGGCACGGACCGGTAATTCGCCTCGAGCTTGTACTCCCGCGCCTCCGGGTAACGCTCCTTGAATGTGATGATGTTCTCGAAGCTCGCGCCGCGAAAGCTGTAGATCGACTGCGAGTCGTCGCCGACGACCGTCAGATTCCGGTGCTTCGAGGCCAGCAGATCGACGAGCGCGCCCTGGATCGCGTTCGTATCCTGGTACTCATCCACGAGAATGTGCAGGAACTGGCCGGCTAACATCTCGCGGACGTCGTCGTGCTCGCTCATCAGGCGCAGCCAGGCGCTGAGCAGGTCGTCGAAGTCGAGAAGCTGTCGCTGCCGCTTCTTTTCCGTGTAGAGCACGAGCACTCTTTCGATGCCGTCGATCTCCTGGATGAACATGGGAAATCGCTTCGTGATGACCGCCTGCAGCGGTTCGAGCGTGTTCTGGATGAAGCTGGAGATCGCGGCGAGAACGTTCTTCTGGGGAAATCGTCTTTGCTTGGTGTCGACGCCGGCGTCGTGCACGCACGAGGCAAGCAGGTCCTTGGCGTCCTCGCGGTCGAGGATCGTAAAATCGGGCGAGATCCCCAGCCGCTTGCCGTGCATGCGCAGGATGCGATTCGCGATGTGATGGAACGTGCCGCCCCAGATGCTGCGGGTCTTCTGCTTGACGAGCACCTCGACGCGGCTGAGCATCTCGCGGGCGGCTCGGTTCGTGAAGGTGACGAGCACGATCCGGCCCGGGTCCACGCCGTGATGCACGAGCCAGGCCAGGCGGTAGGTCAGGGCCCGCGTCTTACCGCTGCCGGCGCCGGCCACGACGAGCATGGGGCCGCCCGGCGCGGTCGCCACGGCCAACTGCTCCGGATTCAGGTCCGCCCCGAAATCGATCTGACCCGCCGCCGTTCGCGACTGGAGTGTGAATTTCCTTGCCATGCTGCTTCAATACTTCGTTCGTTCCACGACCACCCCCGGACCACCCAAGGCTGATGCACCAGCATACCCGAGGATGCCGGAAATGTCATCCCTCCATCATACGACATGGCGTGCGACATCCGCAGGAATCGGCAAACGAGCGGAATCAACGGTCGAGCAGGTCCTCGACCACACGTTTCAATGCGGGCAGGTGGTTCTGAATGATATCCCAGACGATTTCCGGGGCGACGACATCGTAGCCGTGGCTGATCACGTTCCTGAAACCGATTATCCGCTCGTGCAAGGGGATGGCGGCCAGAAGGCCCCTGTCCAGGCGCCTGACTCGGTTAAGGGCTTCGCCGATAATCTCGAACTTGCGTTCTACTGCCGCCTGAGTCTTCACGTCCTCGATATACTCGGCGGAAGTCAGGCCGTGAGTGAACTCCTGAATATCATTGGCGGCCTGGACGATATCGAACAGGTATTTCCTCGCTTCATGCTGCATAGACGTTCTTTCGACTGCGTTCGATGCTTGCCTGGAAGTATGGGTTCCTGACACTTCCCTCGACGACCACATCCACCGGTCGCCCGAAGATCCGCTCAAGTCCTTCCTTGAGGTCGAAATAGCGATTGAAGAGCCCTCCTCCATCCTGTTGGAATCGCACCAGCACATCGATGTCGCTCTGGGAACCAAAGGACTCGTCCGTGGCCGAACCGAACACGTCCAACCGACTCACCTTGACGCGCCGGCAGAGTTCGGCAACTTCCAGCTTAAACTTCTCAATGTCGAGCATAACGTCACCTGCCATGGGCCGGATCTTTACGATCCCTGAGCGTCCGCTGTACCTGAGTCGCTGGCAAATGCGCCGCGGCACCCAACGATTATGCCCGTCTCCGCAAGGTCAGTCAAGCGTGGAGAAGGGGCGTGAAATCAGCAGAGAGGCGGAGACTCCCACGAAAGAAAAGAGCCCGGGGGGCCGGGCTCTGCGATGCTCAACCAAAGAGTGTTTCTATACGCTGTCGCGGACGACGAAGGGCTCGCGATAGGAGCAGGTGAGGTACTTGTTGGCCTGCTCGGCGTGGGCGCCGACGAAACGCTCCTGCTTGGGATCGTAGGTCAGTTGCGGACCGAGAACGAACGGCTGCTTCGCCAAGTCCACGTTGTTGCCTTCGAGCTGTTCGAGCATATCCTTCAGCGTGTTCACGGCGTCCTCGTGCGACTTGACGCTCTCGCGGACCTGGTCCACCGTGGCCTCGGCGCCGACCCGCCAGGCAATGTTCGCCTGGTGGCAGACCGCCGTGCCGAGGTGGCCGACCTCGATCTCCGCCGCCAGATCCTCGCGCCGGCCGCTGCGAACGGCGTCGATGAAGTTCTGGGCATGGGCCGAACCGCCGTCGCCCTTGTACTGGTGGACGCGCTTGCCGTCGTTGTCATAGGCCCAGCCGCCGCCGCGCGAGATACGCACGGAGCCGGCCTCGCACTGGATGTAGTTGCCGCCGCGCGAGCCGAGATACACGGCCCCGTTGTTCTTGCCGCGACGCGTCGGGTCGGGCAGATTACGGATGTCGATCACGAATGGCAGGCCGTCGTAGTCCATCAACGCAAAGTGCATATTGGGCGTCTCGCCGTTGTCGTCCCAGGCGAACCGATTGCCCGCCGCGACCATCTTCGTGGGCACGCTCGTCCAGCCTAAGATGTGCCGCACGTCGTCGAGATAATGAATGCCCCAGTTCGCCATCTCGCCGTCGCCCCAGTTCCACTGCCAGTGCCAGTCGTAATGGAAGCTCTTGCGCATCACCGGCGACATCGGGGCCGGACCCGCCCAGAGGTTGTAGTCGATATGCTCCGGCACGGGCTGCGGTTCCGTCACCTTGCCAATCGAGGTCCGCGCGCCGAGCTTGGAGCAGTGGACCCAGAGGACCTTGCCGTACTTACCCGCCTGGACGTCGCGTGCGGCCTCCTGGACGGCCGGGCAGGACCGGTGCTGCGTGCCGGCCTGCACGACGCGATTGTACTTGCGGGCCGCCTCGACCATCTTGCGGCCCTCCCAGATCGAGTGGCTGACGGGCTTCTCCACGTACACGTGCTTGCCCGCCTGGCAGGCCCAGACGGTCATCAGCGAGTGCCAATGATTCGGCGCCGCGATCACGAGTGCATCGATATCCTTGCGGTCGAGGACCTGGCGGATATCCGCGTAGCCCTTGATGGCGGAATCATCGACTTTGTACTTCTTCTTGTACCCCTCGACTCCCTTTTCGACGATCTGTCGATCCGGGTCGCACAGGGCCACCACCTTCACGCCGGGCAGCTCCTGGAAATGACTGACATGGGCCCCGCCCCGGCTGCGAATCCCGGCCACGGCGATCCGGACCTCGTCGTTGGCCCCGCGCACGCTGGGCACAAGACGACCGAACGAGGACATGGCTACATACGAACCGGCCGTCGCGGCCAGAGAATGCTTCAAAAACCCCCGGCGATTCATTCGACTCATCATCTGCTCCTTTCCCCTAAATCCACGGCTCTGTCATCAGATCCGTGCAGGATGGATTCTGCCGCCCAACGCACGCAGAAACCCCCGGCACACGTGCCCGCCATTCTACCCCAAACCGCTGCCGAATTGAACCGTTTTTGTTCCTCACTCAGACCCAACGGAGATGAGACACGAGCACACGGCCATCGACATGGACGCCGGCTGCAATGAGAGGGCCGCGAAGATCGCAGAGCAAGTTGCTGGCCCCACGATTTCCGCGGGATCAGAACGCCTGCACAACCGACTACGGACGCCGCCTTGATTCAATAATCTTGCGACGCTCTTCGAGAAGAACCTCCCAACGAGGCAGCGGATCCAAGACCAACGGCTCCTCACGACTGGAAAGCCTTATGCGAAGAGGTTGAAGGGTGGACAGTTCGCTGTACCTCACAAAATGGGACGTCAGTTTCAGAACAACGGACTGGCCGGCGGGTACCGGAATCCTCCCCTGCGGCTCACGGTTAGATGCGGCCCCGCCTTTCTCGCTCACCGCGAAGATGGCGATGGCTATCGCATTGCTTCCCGTAAGAACGACAGGCCCTTCAAATGCGCTGTCCGAGGTCGAAGGATTACGTACCGTCAGAAGGACCGTAACTCGTGCAAGATTTACTGCTACCGTCTGCTTCTCGCCTTCGACGTGGACTTCCGTGCCGTGTGGCAGCGCCAGCCATTGCTGGCTGCCAACAGACAGTTCAAGCCCGCGCTGGCGGGCCTGCTTGTCCCGGTCGCGATACTGTTCATACAAGACCTTCCAGGGAGGCAGCGGCTGCAAATCCAGTCGCTTGACGTGGTTCGGAAAGTCGATGGCCAGAGCCTCGGCACGCGAAAGCACGCGATACTCTTCAAGGGTCGACGACAACTCCAGTACGACGCGCTCGCCTCGGGGGACTACGATGTCCCCATCCTCCAAGGTCTCATGGGATCCGCCCTCGGCCTCGTGCACGTGGAAGATCGTGATCTCCGAACCGTCGCTTCCGATCAAGTTGGCAGAAGGACTAAACGATGTGCTTGAGGAAGAGCGGTTGCGCACCGCCAGGGTGAGCTCAACGCTCACGAAATCTTCATCCAAGGTATACTCCCGCCCGTTCGTGTGGACTTTCGCGCCGGCGAGAACCGCACCCCACTTCTGTCGTTCAATACTGAACTCCAGCGGCGCCTCGGCCGTGCGTCTCTCTATACGACGCCGCCTTTCACACAAGACCTCCCAGGAAGGCAGTGCTTCCAGAACCAACCGAATATCGTGGTGGCCGAGCCGCACGGCGAGGGGCTGTGCGCGGGAGAAACCACTGTATTCTTCACCCTTGCTCTTCAATTCCAGCATGATGTGCTTGCCCGCGGGCACTGCCAGACCTTCGTCCGGCCAGCCCTCAGAGGTGCGGCCGTCGATCTTCGCCAGCCGAAGAGGCATCGTGGAGCCGTCCCCCCCCACGAACGTGATGGGGGGCTTAAGCAGAGCAGCCGTGTCAGAAGGATTGCGCACCCTCAATGCAACCGTCGCAAAGGCAAGGTCCTTTGCTATCGTAACCTCTCTCGATCCGGTTTGTACTCTTGTTCCTGCCGGCAGCGCGAGCCATTCCTGCTTGTCTATGGAGAACTTCAGCCCATCCCCGCGGCTGTCAGATGGGCCGACGGCAGTTCGGGACAGGCTGGGCCCGGTACTTCTGCCCGACGGCCGAATCAGTGTAGTCACGAGAACCGCCATGGCGACTGCAAATGTGCCCCCCAGCAGAGCGATCGCCAGCCAAATTGCCTTCCTTGAGCGGCGGGATGTTTCTCCCCCTGCAGCCGGCTCATTCTCTGACGCGGCGGGCGGTGCCTCCAATCGAACCGCTTGCGGCGGCGCCGGGCCCGACGGGACACCATCCGCTTGCCGGAAATCGTTTCCGTGAATCGCCAGGGCGACCAGGACCACACCCACGATCAGCACGAGCTGCACAACCACCGAGACCATCATATTCGGGATCGGGATGACGGCGCCAACCAGTCCAAGAGAAACCGCGAGGTTGAAAAGACCGCACAGCCGAGCGGTACGCCCCTTCAAGCCCACCTTGTCGGTGATCGGATACGTGCCTGTGCCGAGCACATAGATCGACCAGATTAGCAGGAGCATGTGACGCCTCCTTCTCTGCAATAGCGATCAACAGAGACAGAAACACATTCTCGGATAGCGTGAACGGCTCATACGTAGGCCATGCCCATCATAGCCCCTGCTCATCCCCTCATGCAAGAAATCTTATTATACGCAGTTCCATCCCCTGCGGCGGACTGTTCTTTCTGCCACCAGAAACGCATCGCGACAGCCGTGCTTTTCGCCATACCCGCGCTCGAGCGCCGCACGCCTGCCTTCGACACAGGCCCCAACGGACTGAATAGCCTCCATTTACATCTGCAGTTCTGTGACTCCACTCGCTCTTCGTTGTATAAGAGGGCCGAGGCATATCGATAGGGGATTCGCCGTCTTCCGCTCCCACAACTCATTCGATCTCACCTGGCGGACTTGCCGGCGTGAGGTGTGCCGCCATAGGCGCCGAGGTTGATGAGGCCGCCGTTGGGAGCCAACTCGCCGCCGACCGGGCTCGTCGGATCGCCAGCGTCGATGCAGGGGCTTGTGCCGTCGCTGCCAGCGCAATAGACAACCGGGCCGTAGCACGCCGGGGATGAAGAGAGCCGAGGGCGTTCAGGCCGTATCGCTGTAGCACTGCCATTCGACCTGGCCGAGTTTCTTCAGGGCGTAGCCGATCTCGCGAAGGTAGTCGCCGTAGATGATCTGGACGTGAAAACCTTCCATCTCTCGGACCAGGCGGCGCCAGTTGCCGTCTATGGCGATTTCGATCTGCGACCGGCACGCCGGGAATGCCGGCGACTCGATAATCGTCCCTCGAAAGCCTTGCCACTTCGTGCAGCGGAGATTCGGAATCACGACGGTGACCGTCTGTCCTTTGGTGTACTCGACCCGGCAGGCCGCACCGTAGTCCGACTCATAATGGGTCATGATCGCCGCCGGTTCGTAGTCTGTGCCGTTCATCTTGCGCGGTGCGGCGCAATGGGCAACGGTGAATATCCCGTCGTGCGGGAAATGCGAGTTGCACACGAACGTCGGCCGGCCCGCGATCCATCGCATCAGAACGCCGGGCAGCGTGTGCGACAGATCGGTGTGACAGTAGGCGGTATAGCCGGCGTCATTGGCCAGGCTCAACACCAGACACGGCGGCGTATCGAGCATCTCGATCACGCCCCCACCCATACACCGGCCGAAGCCAAAGTTCGAGGCGCCCGTCTCGGCCATCAACTGCTCGCAGACCCCCAGCGCCAGAAAGGAGTTGACGACAAATCTGCGGTGCGTCTGGAGGGCGATATTGGGCGTCGCGAGCAGCTCATCCGTCCGGCGTTCGGCATTCCTCATGGCCTCGGCGTCGCTGCGAGCCTTCGCCAGACGATCAGCGAACTGCTGCTCGGTAATGCTGTCGATCTCATAGCCCCAGACTTCTTTCGCGTGCACAGGCCCGTTCGCTTGCGCCGGCTCGCTGTACGCCACCAGTCCGCCGATCGCGAGCATCCTCGTGCCTTTGGCGTTGGCCAACCCATAGAGGGCCCGCAACCGCCACAGCAACTCGCCATAGTCATCGACGACGATGTCCTGCGTATCGGTCTCGGTCACAACGAACGTATCGCCGTTCTGCCGCAGAAACCGCCAATGCGCGATTTCGTACCACAAATAGAACGGCCCGGACTTGTGACGGATGAACATCACCATCGGCGTTTTGGACGAAGCCACCACGTTGACCAGGTTCGTCCCGCCAGAAGCCGCGTAGAGCACAATCGCATCGGCATCCGCCGCCGCGACCGCCTTGGCTTCACCCTCATTGCGTACTTGCGCCAAGGGCAACATCTCGATGGGAAACGCCGCCTTGCCCGTGAGCCTGTTCAGCTCACGTTCGATGCGAGTAATCTCGGCACTGACATCCTCCTCCGTGCGCACGCCCCCATAGCTGCGCCAACTCATCTTCTCCCGCCGCGGCTCCAGATGGTACATCAGCGCCGGCTGGACCCGCAGCGCCCGCCCCTTCGGCAGCGGCTGCCCGGCGATGCTCCGTCCGGCCCCTGCTGCTCTGCCCGGCGTCGAGACGGCCGCCCCCATACTACCAACCGCCGCCACAGCACCAAGGCCTCCCAGGAAACCGCGTCGGCTTACCCCGATCCCGATCTTCCCCTCGCGACTGCCTGAATCCTTCGTAGCCATAACAACCTCCCAAGACCGACCGAGCGCACGACACCTGCACTGCGATTCTTCCCTTACACCTTGCCCTGCTTTTTGACCTTTGACATTCGCTACCGCCTGCCCGAGACAACGAGGCTGGACTTGAACTCATAGATCCCCGATTGGAGTTCGAGCATTACGTGGCCGGGGCGGGTGGCGGTTTGTTTTACGCCTTGGGCCTCAGCGAGAGGCCAGCCGCTTTCGGTGGCGGTTTTCTCGTCGGCTGTCGGCAGGTGGAGCGTCGCCGTGGTGTTGGGCGGAACGGTGACATTCCATGTGAGGTTCCGCTTGTCGTCGAGGCTCCAGTGGCTCACGATCCGGCCGTAGAGGCTGTCGTGGTGGGCCTTGACCCATTTGAGTGATGGGTCGTCCACGATGCCGGGTTTCAGGATGAAATGCTGGAAGCCGGGGTTCTCCAGATCGCTCTTGATGCCGGCGAGGCCCTCGATGAACCACGTACCGATATAGAGATACGAGCTGTGGCAGAGCGAGTTGTCCATGTCCCAGGATTCATAGATCGACGTCGCGCCGTGGCGGAGCATGTCGCCCCAGCCGGGATAGGTGTCCTTGTTGGCCATCGTAAAGAGCAGGTCCTGACGGTCGAGTGCCAGCAGGGTCTTGTAGAGGAAGGCCCCGCCCGTGATGCCGGCGTGGATGTGGCCGTGTCGGCGGATCAGGATCTCTTCTTCGAGCCGCCGTTCAATCACCGGTCGCACGTCCTCAGGCGGAAGGTCCACGAGCAGCGCGAGGGCCAGGTACGCCTGGAAACCGTTGACGTAGCTGTTGACGCTCGGGATGAAGAACTCGCGGTGCACGGCCTTGCGGACCTCGTCGGCGCGGGCACGGTATTTGTCCGCATCGGCTTTCTCGCCGAGTACGCCAGCGATTCTCGCGGCCGTTTGCAGATTGAAGATCCAATAGCAGTTGTTGAAGAACAGCGTCTCGCGCGTATCGCCGTTGACGCCCTTGGCGCCGGGCCAGAGCCAGTCGCCGAGGAAATCCCACTCGCCGCCCCACCGGCGCAGAATGTTGGCCTTCGCCTTGGTTTCGAGGAAGGCCAGCCAGCGCTGAATCGTCGGGAAGTTCTCTTCGAGGATGCGCGTGTCGCCGTAACGTTCGTACATCTCCCACGGCAGCGTAACGCAGTAGCCGCTCCAGCCGGGCCCACCGCCGCCCCAGTAGGTCGGGGCCGTGTACGGCAGGTTCCCGCTTTCGATCGTATCCTGGACCGCCGCCTTCTCCGCCGTGCCCCAGGCCGCACTGCCGCCCTGCACGTCGCGCCAATCCTGGCTCCACTTGGTATAGAACGCGCCGAGGCTGTAGTTGTTCAGCCCGCACTCGGTCGTTGCGTGCGCGTCGCCGCCGTAGCCCATGCGCTCGCGATGCGCGCAATCCACGACATACCCGCCGAGACTGAGGTCCTCGAACGTCCACAGGGTCGTGTCATAGATCCGGTTCAGAAGCTCATTCGAGCACTCGAAATCCGCCGCCCGCGCGTAGTCGGTCCGCACGAGGCAGGCGCGGATGTCACTCAGAGCAGGCTTGTACTTGAGCCCTTCGATCGTGACCCATCGGCCGGTGAAGTAGTTGAACCGATTGCGAAAGGTCCCTTTGCCGGACGGCCCGATGATGTACTGGCTGTGCAACCGGTGCGTCATATCTGCGCCAGACTGCTCGGAGAATTTGAACTCGATCACGTCACCCGGCTTGCCGCGAACATCGGCTTCGAGCCAGCCGGTGACATTGACGCCGAGATCGACGCGATACACGCCGGGCTTGACCTCCTCGATTCCGACGGGCCGCACTTCTTTGATCCGCCGATTCGGCTCGACCATCTCCGCCGAGACCAGCAGCTTGGGCGAGTAGACCGTCGCGCGTTCCCACTGCGAATCGTCAAAATCGGCTTCGCACCAGTCGCGGATTTCCTTGTTCGCATCGTATCGCTCGCCGCCGAAGTGCATGAAGTCCCACACGCCCAGCAGCGTGTTCGGGCTGGGATGCGTGCGCCAACTCTCATCGGTCACGACCTGTACGCGGTCGCCGCCCGGCAGCGTGATATCGGCCTGCGCCAGGACGATCGGCGTCTGCGGCCGGTCGGCCGTCTTGTACGGCGGGAAGATCGACCACGACACCCCAAGCCACAAACCGATGACGTTCGTGCCTTTCTTAAGCTGGTCGGTGATCTCATAGGTGACGTAACGGGCGCGCTTGCGATGGTTCACGACAGCCGGCGACAGCACGGCGTCGCCAATCCGCTTGCCGTTCACATAGAGCTCGTGATACCCGACGGAGGCGAGGTAGACAACCGCTCGTTCGGGCCTCGCCTTCAACTCGAACGTTTTGCGCAGCCACGGATCGGGCACCTTGTTGTCCGGCGGCGGCCAACCCTGTTCCCGGCTGAAGAGCACATCGGTGCCGATCCATTTCGCCGACCAGTCCGACCTCTCCAGCAGTCCCATCGTCCACCGCGCTGGCTTGCTCCAATCGGACGTCACGCCTTCCTCATCCTTGACACGCACTTTCCAGTAGCATTCCATTCCGGATGCCAGCCGCTTGCCGGCGTAGACCACCTGCATGGCCTGGTCCGAAGCCGCCATGCCGGAATCCCACAGGTCGCCCTTCCCCCGATTGAGCAGCGCCTTCGTACTCGCCACGAGGACCTGATACGCGGTTTGTTTCTGGCCGCGAGCGGCCGGGTCTGCAGCTACAAGTCTCCAGCCCAAGCGAGGTTGCGGCACGTCCAGCCCCAAGGGATTCGCCAGATACTCGCACCGCAGGTCCGTCGGTCGCACGGAAGCCTGTCCGCTGCCGGCATAGGCCGCACCGACGCAAAGACACGACAAGATGACAAGAGATGACGTCCATCCCACAAGTCTGTTCAAAGGCGATGAGCTCATGTGTACCTCCTGACGAGCGATCCTATACGGTTTCATCTCCAAGCGCGATCTTGATTATAGTCACCTCGCGGAAGGATACCACGCAAAAACCATCCGAAGGCAGCGACATGCAACGACAACTGCAAGGCGGGTGCAGTGAGGAGAAAGGAACGCGTCACGTCCGGTCTTTGTCGGGGGCCCGATCTTCGGCAGACGCAGGGCCGCGTTCGATGTGCGCGATCGCGCCGATGAGCGCGACGGCCACCCAGATCCCGCTGGCGATCACGAGGACGGCGGACAAGATAATGATAGCGAATATCACGGCTGTCATTCGTTCTTCTCCCCCTCACTCGTACCGAAGAAATGGCCGAACAGATAGGCCAGAAGCGCGGCCACCAGAGCGGGAATGATGGCGGGAATACCGGTCTTATCGGCCCAGAGAAACTGCCATGCGAGAGCCACCACGGCCCCGATGACCATCGACAGAATCCCGGCCAGCGGACGTGGTCTCCGCAGCCATAAGCCAAGCACCAGAGCCGGAAGGATGGCCGGCGCCCAGACCGTGTAACAGATCAACAGACCTTTGATCAGAGTCGGCACGGCGACGGCCCCGGCAGCAGCGGCGACCGCGATAATGATCGTTGCCGCGCGGCCGACGTCCAACGCGGCCACGTCCGGCACCCTTCGCAAAGGACGCACGATATCCTGCGTAAACGCCACAGCGCCCGCATTCAACAGGGAATCGAGACTGGACATGATGATGGAGACCGTCACCACCAACAGGAGGACATAGCCTTCCGTCGGCATGATCGTCTTGACCAGGTTCAGGAGGACACGATCCTCATCCGTGCCTCCCGCGATCGCCCCTCGCGCCACGATACCCAGCGAGACCATGATCAGGAACCAGATGATGCTGAACAGGCCCCCGAGTACAAACCCGTTCCTTGCCACCCGCGTCGTCTCCGACGCGAGGGCGCGGTTCGCGTAGGGCGGTATGAGGGTCTCGCCAAGGAAGAAGGCTGTGAGAAGCCCTATGATTTCCACGCATGACATGGAACCGACCGCATCTCTCGTAGCGGTCGCCGCCTGTTCCATGAAGGCCGCGCTGCCCCCTTCGAGATGGAACGCCAAAGATACGAGCAGCACAATGGGCAACAGGATGGCGAACGCCGTGAACTGAAACGCGTCCGTAATGACGCTCGCCCGCAGACCGCCCGTGGCGGTGTAAAGCGTGGTGATCCCCACCACAATCGTCACAGATGACCACGGGGGTAGCCCGAAAACATCATTCAGGACGACCCCGCCGGCCTTCGCCATGACGGCGGCAAAGCCTGTACACAGTCCCACGGAAATAATGCCCGCCAGAACGTGACACGTGCCGTTGTAGCGTTGACCGATGACATCGCCAAGCGTATGACAGTCACTCAGGGCGCGCAGACGCGGAGCGATGAGGATCCCTACCAAAACGTTCTGAAGAGAATAGGCCAGCCCGATAAAGAAGAAAAGGAAACCGCTCTGGAAACCCCTTCCAACGAAGCCAATGGAGAAGACGGCGCCGACATACGTGGCACAGAGGCTGCCGAAGATCAGGGCCAACGGCAGCGCGCGCCGGGCCAGGGAGAATTCGGCGTACTCGCGAGCGGCGCGGGCGCGTACGGCCACTAACGTGAGAACCACCACGTAGCCCACAACGAGTGCCACCGACAGTACCGCGTGCACAGTGCCGTTCCCTAATCCGTCTGCCACCTCCCCGCCCGGCGCAATCAAGCAGGACTCGAACCGAGTTGCAGCAGTCTATTGGCGCCCTTCCTGAAACATCTCCTCTTCCAATTCACTGATCGTGGCGTCCAGGTCGGACTCGTTCCGAATCCACCCGAAGCGCGCATCGACCAGAAACGTACGGTACCACTGAATCAAATTCTTTGCGAAGTCCTGGTCCTTGCAGTAGATGCCGAAGGAGATCTCGCCGGCGTGCGACCCGGCCTTGTGCGGGATCTGCGGAAACGCCAGCAGCACGGCACTGCGGGACAAGAGGAATTCGATGTCCGAAACCTGGCTGTGGTAGATGCGGAGCCGGCCCGACGCGATGGCCTCCGGATACTTGCGGAACAGGTGACGCGCCGCGTTGGAGAACCCCAGGACGCTGAGGTTCATCGCACGATGCACCCGGACGTCGGGATAGTTCTCGATGATCGTATAGAGCTGGCTCAGATAATCATCCATGGGAACGCGCTCGCCCTCGAACAACATGCAGGTCCACAGCTCACCGTGGCCGGTCGCATCGAGCTGCTCCTCAAGCATCCGTTTGGCCGCGTTGTACGTCTCGCGCCGGTTGCCGAGCACTTTCAACTGGCGCTCCATCAGGACCTGCGCCCAGACGGGCATATCGCCCGGCAGCGATTCCGGGGGACAGACGCCCAACCGCGTCATCAGCCGAAGGAACTGCTTGTGCTCGGAGCCGTAGAACCTCCGCCCGACCACGCTGCCCACGTTGCCGTTGCACTCCAGGCCGTATTTCTTGTGATATCCGAAAGACAGGCGGTGGATCTCAAAGCCACGCTCCTTGAGAATCCTTTCGAGCTCGCCGACCAGAAAGGCCGCCTGCTTCTCCGGGGCCTTGTCGATCGACAGGTGCACGTTCGGGCACAGGACAACGGGCCGCTTGCCCAGAAGACCGGCCAGCGCGCCGAACTCGTCCGCCGCCTCCTCGAGTTCCTCCCGGCCGTCGTAACGCTCCACACACACGAACACAACGAGCACGTCGTTGAAGCTCACCCTCGGCTGCGGCGGAGATATCGTGGATGGGTCAATCCGTGAGCTCGGCTCCTTATCTTCGAAATAGCACGAGGAACATTGGTACGAATCCAAAATCATATCACTACGTCAATCCTCGCATGGTCTCATTGCAGGCTCACACGATTGCGATTGCGGGTGCGGCTTCGCGTTGACGCGCCGGCTTTCTTGAGCCGGGACGCGATGCCCGCGTCAACGCGCGAGATAAAAAGGCCCACGTCCGGCGTCACCATCCGGTCGCCGAACCCGGCACCGTTCATCAATCGCACGACTTCCGTCGCCTCCCAGAAGTCCCGCGACTCGTGCACACGCTTCGCCTCCTCGCGGGTCAGCGACTTCAAAAACGAGGGCAGGCATCCGTCGCGCAACGCACCGGCGTAGTCGGCCAGCAATTCCTGAATTTCCCTGTTCGTGTTTGACATCTGAAAACCGCTCCAAAATCGAGAAGACTGTTAGTCCTCCTCGCCATATTCGCGACTGTAATCCTTCAACATCTGTCTCAGCTTCAATATGGTTCGAAACTCGAGCATCTTGACGGCCCCGACCGTCGTCCCGAGTTGACTGGCGATCGCCCGGTTGGACATCCCCTGCATCCAGAGCTCGATGGCCTTGCGCTCGCGGGCCTTGAGCTTGCCGAGCATCTTGTGCAGGATCTGCTTGAGCTCCGCCTGCGACGTCAGCTCGCACAGGCCCAGGTCCGGCGCCACAAGGTTCTGCAAATCATTCTGCGATAAGTACAGGTTTCGATTCATCCTTCGATACACCTCGCGGAGTCGCTTGCGCATGTAGTAGAGGTATACCTGTCTGAGAAGCTGCTTCTCATTCTCGATATCGCGCAAGTGATCCGGTTTTTCCCAGATATCCGCGTACACATCTTCGAGCACGTCCTCACATTCCACTTCGTTTCCGAGGTAGCGATGCAGATGCCTGATGAAGATGGCAAATGTCGCTCTCACAAAAGGCTCCATCGCCCGGCGACGCAAATCGGCGTCCGGAGCCGTCAGTTGCTTCAAGGCGTTTCGCAGCCGCTTATCCATGACCGGTTGCTTCGTTCTCCAGTTCTCGTTGTCTTTGGCCCTGGCTGCCGCACATGCCCGGCGGCCGCAGGCGCGGGCCATCAAGCCCGCAAACCTTGATTGTATCGTAGAGATATGAAGAATTCAACCGGCAAACTCCCATGCGTCAATCTTCAGATATGATGGTACCGACACCATCGAAAGGCCCGGGTTCATGCACAGCCAAGGCACGCCCCCGGACAGCAGTCATCATCCAAACCGACGGCCTACGAACTTCCATTCCGCGTAGACGGCCGTCGAGCCAAGCGACGTGATCAGGGCAAAGATGGCGAGGTCCGCCTTGGGATTCGGCTCGCGACTGACCGCCAGCAGCGGCCGGCCACGACCCGTCTGCTCGTCCGCCCTGCTCACGGATTCAGGCCGCTCGACTGTAGAGCCGGCGCCCTCGCCCTGCGGGGCCGGGATCTCCTCCTCGGCCTTCTTCTCCACGGACGGCTCTACCCTTTGCACGCCAAGAACATTCGGACCGCTCTGCGTGGCAGAATCGGGAGCAGCGGACAGTGCAGCCGCCCCCGTCGGCTCCGTCCCGGACGCCGGTGCATCCGCTCTCGGCGCCGCCCCGGCGATCTCTATCTTACCATCGGACGATTCCGCCGAGGCAGCGTCCGTCGTCTTGGCCGAGGCGGCCTCGGCTTCCATCTTCTCCAGCAGCTTCAGCAGGACCCGGGCCGACTCGGCGTTCTCAATGTCCTGGCTGGCCCGCTCCAGCGGCTCACGGGCATACCCCGTCTCGCCGACGCCCAGCAAATGATAGCCGAGCAGAAGCTGCAAATCGGCGTCGTAACCGAACTTATCCAGCTTGTCCACGAGATCCTCGATTTGCGCGAACAGCACGTCGTCGTCGGCATAGAGGCCGCGAGGGTAGAAGACCCCTTCCTTCTCGGGCGTGACTTTCTGCAGCGATTCGCGAAGCACTTCGGCCGCCTTCGAGTACTGCTCGTCGGCAAACAGCGCCTGAGCGTAGGCGAACGGCAGGATCATATCGTCCGGGGCCATCCCCATCGCGGTGGCGAACTTCTCGGCCGCAACGCCATAGTTGCCGCCCTCGAAGCTCTTGACGCCTTCCTCGAAGCGCGTGTCAGCGAGCGTCTGCGGAGCCGGCTGCTGCTCATCCAGCTTCTCGCGCACATCCTCCCACGTGCTCTGATCCACCGGTGCGTCCGAGCTGTAAGAGGCCTGGAGCGCAGCGCCTTCATCGGTCGAATTGTAGTAGTTGTACGTGTAGTAATTGTTGGTTCCTGTCGCGACTTCCTGCGCGACCGGGTAGTACCCGTACCAGACGTATGGGTGCCAGCCGTACCAGTAATAGCGAGTGTACGAGCAGTGCGTGGGCCAGTAGCCGCCCAGGCTGACGAACACGTACTTGCGATGGTAGTACGGATACACATGACGGCGGACCACATGCGGACCGAACCGGTACCAAATCGGATAATAGTAGCGAGGCCAGATGATCCGATGGCACAGCCGGTGATGATAATCGTAGTACGTGTGGATATGGTTGTACGAGTGTCTGATCAGATCCGGACGGTCGTAGTACCTCGCGTGCAGATAATGGGGCCGGCGGATTCCGTCACGCGTATGGAAAACGCCGGTCGTCACAGAACTCCTCAAACCCACGGGACTCCTGGTACGACGGAAGTCATCCAACCGGCTGCTGAGGCTTCTATGCCGCACGTCGGCCGCGATACTCTGCTCTTGCGGCAGAGCTACTCTGCTCGGGATCCGCCGCGTGCCCGCAGCGGCTCTTCGATCACCGATGCGGTCCCGCAGATTCGGGCGACTGCGAATGCTGTCTGTCCTGTCTCGCGTCCGGAGACGCGGCGAAGAGATGGCAGGCGTCCGTGGATTTGACCCAGCCGCACCGGTCCTGCTCTCCGGCGAAACCGGCGCGCGTCCCCTACTCTCACGGAGCCGCGGTGTCGGTCCCCTTCGGCCGGCCGGCGTACTCCCGACTGGATTCTGTGTCCCGGAGGGTGCGGTGGACGGACCGCGCGAGATGGATCGCTGTGGCTTTCTTACGAGGTCGGCCATCCGTCGAGACGGCTGCGGTGTAGCCGACGAAGGGTTCCTGACCGACGGCTTCTGCCCTTGGACCGCCGACGGCGCTCGTCGCTCGCCCATCCGCCTCATCAGCGAGCCTCGGCCCGATCGCGAATCTGTCGAAGGCGCAGCCGCCTGATTCCCGGCGGACGACCCGATCGGGCTTCCTATGCGGGAGTGCAGCGGATTTGTGGTCTCAGGCGTCCTGGCAGGGCCGGTAGAAAAACTCTGTGGGATCTGCCGCTGCGGTGTCGTTCTTGACCGGGTCGCCTGCCGACGCGACGCCATACGTTCGAAAATCGAACTTCGGGAAGAACTGCTTCTCTGCGAAAGGCTCGGCGAGGACGCCCGTGGCGTCGAGCTCGGGGTACTGCTCGTACCGATCCGGCTGCCGATCCTCCCCGTTCCGTTGAGGCCGGAGTCGCCGGTCTGAGGCGACCGCGACCATACCCTCGGAGAAGACGGGGAGTTGTATCGTTGCGACCTGAGCGTTGGGCCGTTGCTCCGCGAACTGGGCGTACTGGGCCTGATGCTCCGGCTTGAAGGCGCCTGCCTGGGCGAAGGAGTACTGACCGAAGGCTGCGAAGGGCGCACCGAGAAAGACCGGCTGCGGCCCAGCGACGGGCTCGAAGGCCTCGACAGAGACGGCCGGCTGGAACCGATCGATGGACTCGGGCGCGGGCTGGGACTGCGGGACGGCATGCTCCGCCCCGGTGAGATGGGCCGACTGCCAACGGACGGGCTGCTCCGGCGCGTGCGAATGGAGAAGCCGCCCCGCTGACTCGGCGACGGGCTCCGCCTGATGGAACTGCGCGAGCTGGAGGATCGGCTCCGGCTGGACAGCCTGCCGAGCGATGAGCTGCGGCTCGGGCTGCTGCTTCTAAGTGACGGCGAAGAACGCACTTGCGGCGCACTCGGCCGGCTCGGCGCGCGGGTCGATCGAATCGCCGACCGCCGCGAGGCCGAGCTGCTCCGCGACGACCTGGCGCCGTCGACCGAGGAGGCCGCCAGTAAGGCCGCCCCGACGACCACGGCAATAATCCTCGCCCAGCAATCGTGTCTCTCACCTACCACAAACATCGTATAACTCCTTTCCCCGGCGGCACTTCTGTTCACATACCCAGTCCGGCCATCCGGCCTGACCGCCGGCATGTCGCACGCTCAACTGCATCGTGCGACACATATCACAGCGTTAGCCCTTCGAGAGGACTCATAGTCGTAACTCTTTTGTTTTCAAGGCTTTAAGGCTTGCGTTCTGGCCGGTGCAAAGGCCCCGAAACCGCCACTTGTGCCTACCGAACTCATCTCGTGCAAACCACAGCCGCATACTCCTGTCCATATGATTCCCTTCTACATCATTATAAGGCTCCGGGAGCCAGCAGAGTAACAGGAAAAAAGGCGGCGTCCTGACGCAGATCCTGTTGCGGCAATGTCCTTTCTTTCCTTGACAAACCGGTCGCGGCAGAGTATAATACGTTCTTAAATGGAGGAGCGGCCGGACGGATTACGGTTGCTCATGGATCGTTGCTGCTGAGCGTCTATCGTAGCCGGCGGCGGGATAGCCGTAAGGCCCGATAAACGCGGCACAGCTCGGCAGGAAACGTGTGCACCCGGGAGCGCTTCTACGAAACGGATTTCCAGGAACCTTGGTGCGATAAGGGCCTGCGCCAAATCGGAACGAGGCGACGGGAAACATCCGAATAGTGGACAAAGAGCAAGGGGGATACAAGCGATGACACGAAATCTTATCCTGTTCCTGGCAGCCGCGATTGTCGTCGGGGCCATGCCGGCGTGGCTGGATGGGCGGCCCGGCATCGCAAGGGGCCAATCGCCCGCAGCCATCGTCCCTGTGGCGACCTGCGCGCTGACAACCACGGAACCACCGGCTTTGCAGGACAATTTCGGTGACAACAGAATGGGGGAATTCTGGAAGCTGTATCAGGAGGATGCGAACAACTGCCGGGTGACCGAAACCAACGCACGCCTGGAATTCGAAGCGACCAAGGAGGCCGCCGAGGTCTTTGCCGGGTATGTCGGCGACGGATGGTGGCTCGACCCGGCCGAAGATTTCACGATGAAGATGGACCTGTACTTTGACCTCGTCACCTACGACGGCGGCTGGCTCAGCTTCGGCGTGAGTCCCACTCCCAAGAATCCACGCGACAAGTACGTCTCGGTCGGCATCGGATGCGTCACCCGCTATACCAACTACTGGCGCGAGTGGAAGGATGGGTACGAGATCCGATGGGACTTCGTCAGCCGCTTCAAGGACCGCGTGACTCTCTACATCTCGTATGAGGCTGAAACCGACACGGTTCATGTCGGCGACTCAGGCTACGGCAGTGAGAATGCATGGTATTCCGTTACCGGACTCGTTCAGGAGCGCTGGGGCAGTCAGCCGCTGTACGTTTACCTCGGGGGAACGGGCGAGGGCGCGAAGATCGAGGCCGGACACGCGTTCATCGACAATTTCGCGATCGAGAGCGGCGCCATCGTGAAGGCGGTGGATCCGGGCGAGCCTGGCGACCCCGGCGAAGGGGAGTGGACCGGCCCGGGGGAGAGACCGGATATCTACTCGCCGGTCTTCATGGTGCCGTCCGTGATCAATCGAAACGACCCAGACGATCCGGTCACCGTCATGGCCAATTTGCCCGACGATATCCGCCCGGAAGACATCGACGAGACGCAGTTGCTGGTCCTTCTGCCCGGCGGCGTGAAGGCCCTCAAACAGACCGCCTTCAAATGGCTGAACTGCAAAACGCTCGTCATGGCGTCATTCCGCCGAACGGCGCTGATGGGAGCCATCCCCGAGAATGGCGAGGCGACCGTGCAGATCACCGGACAGCTCAAAGACGGACGCGACTTCGCCGGGCTATATACGATCACGCTCGAATAGAGACGACACGAGGTCTATTCCAGGACCCAGATGTTGCGGTACTGAATCTTGTGCCCGTGGTCCTGGAGCTGGATGGGCCCTTTGGCCCGATGCCTGTTCATCGGAATCTCCACGTCGTCGTGGATCTTGACGCCATTGTGCAGGACCGTGATCCGCGGCAGTTCCTTCACCTCGCCATTTCCGTCCAGTCGTGGGGCGCGAAACGTGATATCGTAGGCCTGCCACACTTCCGGCGGCAGGCAAGCGTTCACCGTCGCCCGGGCCACATTGTAGAGGCCGCCGCAGTCGCCGCACGTGTGCGTGAGCCCGAAGGAATCGAGCACCTGGACCTCGTAGCGATCGGCCAAATAGACACCGCTGTTGGCGCGTCCCTGGCCGCGATTGCGAGGCTCCAACGGGAGCTTGAATTCGATGTGCAGGTGCCGGATGTCGCCGAACTGCCGCTTCGTCCGGTTCGCCCCCTTGCCCGGTGCAATCCGCATGCTGCCGTCGTCCAGCGCCTCCCACTCGGCATTGGTCCAGCCGCTCATGTTCGGTGCCGTGCCGGGTTTGTACGCGAGCAGCACGACCGCGTTGGCCGGGGGTTGAACGCCTGCGCGAGGGGATTTGCTCTCAATCTTCTTCAGTTCGAAGGATTGTCCGTACTGACTTCTCGCGACGAGGTTTCCATTTTGGATCTCGCCCTGCCAGTCGTACCCGCCGCAGCGACCGAAGAGCGACACGCGCGACCCCTGGGCCACACCATAGATCTCGACAAACGCCCCCTCGGTCACCGGCGTAGCCGGTCCCGTATACAGGACGACCCGATGGTACCCGTCGCCCTCATCGACAACCTTCGCCTGTGCGTTCATCGTGACCTTTGGATCGGGATGGAATGTCCCTTCATACTCGCCCATAAACGGCCCGGCCCATAGACCTGCCGCAAGACTGTGAAGCAATACAAAGCAAACGAGCTGTTTTGCGCCGACGTGTCTCATTGGATGCATCTCCTTTCCACCTGCTCTGCCAACACACTTTGCGTGATTCACCGCAGCCGGCACCGAACGCGCTATCCACTCGGTGACCCGGCGAACGGCCGGGCGACCATCATAATGCATCACCCCCAATAAGCCAAGCAGAACGCCGGAGGAATCCCGGCGTTGAGGCATCGACCGGAATGCGGCCCGGAGAATCAAGGCCACGCGAGCACCTGCAATCGCGGGACACCATGGTATCGTATGCCGACGAAGCAATCTCCGAGAAGGCGAGGAATTGAGATTGCCGCGCCAGCCTTCGGCCGGCTCGCAATGACATTCGGGGCGTTTGCCACGACCGTGTCATACACCCTTACCGCACACAGGGAAGCATTTGTCTTTCCGCGTCAACTCTGGTAGTCTCATGGTGCGCGTTCCCGAGAACATTGGGCGCCATCCCGGACGCCGTGCTTGCGCCGGCGTAAGCATGCTCCGACCTTCGAGCAAAGCATGTCTACGCAAGCGTGGACATGGCGCCCGGGCGAGCTGTATAGAAACGCAAGACAACATCTATCCAAGGGGAAAGCATGGAGCTGAGACAGCATGCACGCCGGTTGTGGCTGTTGACCGTCGTATTCATCGCGATCGCATCGATTCAGGCTCACGGCGCCGAGACGCGCAACGTCGTGATTGTCACGGGCAACGACTATCCAGGGCACAAATGGGCCGAGACAGCGCCGGTTCTGGCCGAGGGGCTGCGGCAGGATGCGCGATTGAAGGTCGACGTGGTCGAAACCCCGGACTTTCTCGCCTCCGAGAAGCTCAACGAATACGACGTTGCCGTGCTGCATTTCATGAACTGGGAGACTCCCGACCCCGGGCCGAAGGCAAGACGGAACCTTGTCAACTTCACGAACAACGGTGGCGGCCTGGTCGCGGTGCACTTTGCCTGCGGCGCGTTCCAGGGCTGGCCGGAATTCGAGAAGCTCGTCGGTCGGGCCTGGGACCCGAATCTGCGAGGGCACGACCCGCATGGAGCCTTCGAGGTCCGCATGACCGACGTGGACCATCCGATCACCCGCGGCCTCAAGCCGTTTGAGACCGTCGATGAGCTGTACACGTGCCTGGTGGGCGACACACCCATTCAGGTCCTGGCCGAGTCAAAGTCCAAGGTCGATGGCAAGAACTACCCGATGGCCTTCGTCCTGAGGTACGGCAAGGGACGGGTCTTTCACAGTCCGCTGGGCCATGACGTTCAGGCGTTCAGTCCCGCCGTCTGCGAGCTGTTCCGTCGCGGCTGCGCATGGGCGGCCGGATTGTCACCGGCGCCCGAGGCCAAGCCGAAGAGGATCGCCTTCCTCGCCGCCCAGCCGAGCCACGGGGAGAACTGTCACGAATGGGACACCGACGCCGAATTCGTGAAGCAGTGCCTGCTGGACGCGACGAACGTCGAGCCGCCCCAGATCGACATCCACCGCAACGGCTGGCCCGCGGACCCGGCGGCTCTCGATGACGTTGACGCGATTGTCTTCTTCGCCGACGGGCGCGAGCACCACCCGCTCGCCGTACCCGGCCGGATTGAGAAGGTTCGCGAGTTGGCCGGGCAGGGCAAGGGCATCGCATTCCTGCATTATTCCATCGATCCTCCCGAAGGAGCGATGCCGGACCTGCTCGAATGGATCGGCGGCTCGTACGAGGTCGGGCGCTCCCAGAACCCCATCAACGTGGTGAAGGCAACGCCGATCGCGAACGCCCATCCGATCACGCAAGGCTGCGCCGCCTACGTGGTGGAGGACGAATGGTATTTCGACCTGCGGCTGCATCCGGACGCGGTGGCCCTGCTCACGGGCCCCCTGCCGCCGTACGATCCGAAGGACAAGGTCCTGTCCTGGGCCTATACCCGGCCGAACGGCGGGCGCGGCTTCGGCTTCGCGGGCGGGCATTACCACAAGAACTGGCACATGGAGCCGTTCCGCAAGCTGATCCTGAACGGAATCCTGTGGGTGGCCGGGGTCGAAGTCCCGCCGGAAGGCGTCGCGTCCATGCAGCCGTGGCGGTTCGTCAGTATCCCCGACTTCGTGAACGCGGACCTCACGTATCCGCAGCCCGGCTGGGAGGATACGCTCGATTACGTCCTGAAGGCGATCAAGGCGGAAGACCCCGAATTCGTCCTGGTCGCGGGCGATCTGGTCATGGGACACTGGCCCGACAAGGACTCCATCAAGAAGATGGCTGATATCTACTATCCCGCCTGGATCAAGCGCATGGAGGATCATGGGCTGAAGTTCTACGCCGGCATCGGCGACCATGAGATCGGCGACAATCCGTGGCCCGAGGACAAGGCGAAACTGGTGTACACGTTCAAGCGCCAGTTTCAGAAGTACCTAAGCATGCCCTTCAACGGCCCGCTTCGCATGAGAGGCACCGCGTACTGGTTCATCCACGAAAACACGCTGTTCGCCGCGCTCGATGTGTTCGAGCAAGGCAGCGGCCCCCAGGGCGGCATCGTGCCGAAGGTCACGGGCGAGCAGTTGGAGTGGCTCGAAAACGTACTCACCGACAATCCCGGCGTGGAGCACATCGTCGCGATGGGCCACACGCCGGTCCTCGGCCCGGCGGCGATCGAGAGCTCCAGCGGCCTGATGCTCGAAGGCGGGCGCGAGTCGGCGCTCTGGCAGACCCTCAAGAAGCACGGCGCCGATCTCTACCTCTGCGGCGCGGTCCACGCCATCACCTGCACGGCGGCCGATGGCGTCCTCCAGATCGCCCACGGCGGCTTGTGGCGAGGGCGTCCCGCCCTTGCTCTTGCGTCGGGCCGGCGCCGGCAAGATGCCGGCGCAACGCCAGGCCAGGATGACCTCGCCACGATGAACTATCTCGTCGCCACGGTATACCCCGACCACATCGACCTGGAGCTCAAGGAGATCGACATCCTGAACGAAGGCGGCCGCCTGCAGCAAACGGGAGACAACCGCCCCCGCGAGAGAGTCCGAATCGCCGACGAGATCAAACAGAGAGGCTTCGTCACCGCAGGCAGCGCGACCCTCGCCAAGAACCGCACGGACGCCGTTGTCATCAACGCCAGCGGCTGTTTCAAACCGAATTGACCTCGCGCACAGCGTCAGCGAAAAAGGGCTGCGGACTTCCGCCCGCAGCCCTGAGTCGTTCACCCGATTCTTCGTTCAGGCTTCACACCTTAGCAGACGTCGATCCTGCTAATCACAGTCGGGATCGTCGCCGTCGATGTACCCGTCGAAGTCATCGTCGCAACCATTGTCGCAGATCTCTTCGGTCGGGCAGGTCACGCGGGTTCGGCACTCGTCGAACGCCTCGTTGATGGCCGTCACGGCGTCGTTGATCTGGTTGATGCTGTAGGGGCTGATGTCCTCCCCTCCCAGCGCCTCGTTCGCCTTCGCGAGCAACGCAGACACCGTGAAGCCGCCAAGTGACTCATACTGCTCGGGGCAGCCCTCCTCCTCTGCCGGCACCGTGCAGAACGGGTCCGCCGGAATGAGGAAGTCGCCGAGAGGCGAGTCCGTTATTGCGTTGCTCAGACACGTTGGTTCGAGCAGGCCGAGCCTCACGTTGAGCGACAGAGCAACAACCTGGCCGACCAGCACGTTGTTGATCTCGGGCTTGTTCTTCTTGACAAGGCTGTTTGGCAAATCATCGCAGTCCCAGGTACCAGCGGGCAGCACGGCAGCAGGTCCGCCAGCGGGCAGCCTCTGGATGATGCACGCGGGGGTATCGAACGTGATCTGACGGCCGGGCAGACCAACGACGACGGGACCGCCGCTGGCAATCAACGCGGCGATCAGCTCCGTCGTGGTCTGGCCACCGCAGGCCTTGCCGCCTTCGTTGCCATAGAAGCCCTGGGTGAAGCTACAGAACGTATCGCCTTGCACGGTGCACGTGTCACTGGCTGACTTGCAGATTGGGAAATCATCGGGATCGAAGCAGATCGTCGTGTCGGGAGGCAATTCTGCACATGCTTCTATCTCATTAAAGACATCCTCGCCCTGTGATGGCAAAACAGCCGTAAAATTAAGCGTCGTGCCATACGGTAGTTCGATGTCTGTACCGGCCGGGATGGTCGCGTCTGTATCATCGATAACGTCTTCGTCGAGCACCACGATCAAATCGACATCGCCCGTATTCGTAATTGTGATCCCAAACTCGGCATCTTCGCCTTCCGGAACCGGGTCAGTCACGCACTCCTTTGTTACCGTGAAGTCCACATCCACGATATCGACTTCCTCAACGGCGTCGTCATAGACTGTCTGTGCGAATTGCGTGTCAACGGCATCCACACGGACTTCATTGAACAACGGGTCGTCATCGGCATTGGGAATCGTATACTGAACGGTGAAGCAGACCTCATCGTCACCACCTTCTTCGTCATCGTCTGGGCCGAGGAGATAACTGTCACCGTTAGCCGCATAGAAATCGGCAAGTAAATCTCCAACGACGTCGTCGACGAGATCTGTGACCTCCAACTCCAGCGGACCACAGTTGTAGATGCAATAGGTGTAAGTCACCTCTGCGCCCACCGTGGCGACATCGCAGTCGACCTCCTTGGTGATCTCGATGCACGGCTCCGGTGGTGTGACTGATGCGCTCGCATTGTCCTGATCGCAACTCGGGTCTGCGCCCGGCTTGGTGAACTCAACAGCGTAGTAGCCACGGATGATGCCGGCTAAGGCATCTGCCGCCGTCACTGTATGCGTGCGCTGATAGATCAAGGGGGTACCGCCAGGAGTCAACGTCAATCCTGAAGCGACCAGTTCTCCCTCTTCGGGGTCGAGGCAGGGAAGAGGGGCGCCGCCTGGTGTCTCGGGAGGAGGGTTGTCAGGTCCGAAGTACCACAAATTGACGCCGGTGATAGAAGAGTCGCAGTCAGCCGAGGCCCCAAGTTGTATGGTGAAAATCGCGTCTTCGCCAACGACGTATGAGCTTTTGTCTGTTTCTATACCATCGTTCAACGTGCAAACCGCAGAACTCGACGCAGCCAGACCCAGCACTAGAACGTACATTCCGAATACTAACGGCTTCGAAAGTTTCATGATCTTGTTCTCCTTAACTAAAATCCTCACTTCCTAACTCACAACGACCGAGAGGCCTTTGTTGAGCCCATCCTGGTCCGCAGTGTTTTGAGTTACCGCGCCGGGCCTCCCGCCGCGGACGGTCATTTCACCAACTCGTCGTAGTTGGCGCGATCTTCCTTGCTCGCTCGCTGCGTATAGGCAACTCCTTTCTCCCCGCAAAGAACCACAGTTCTACTAATCCCTGGCGTCAATCCGCTCACTCTTGCTGGCAACACTTCCCCATAAGCAGGCTCCTTTCTTGTAGCATTAACATCCAGACGACGTCATGTCTGATTGCCCACGGCATCAGGCCCTTTCCCCATCTCTTTCGATTCTGAGGGAAAAGGGTCGCCACCTTCGGACGAGCACGTTCCGTAAGTTGTAACCGTCAGTCTCTCACCACCTTCCAAGTTCACGTAAAGCAGGCCCGCGAATTTCGCGGCATCCTCGCCTTCGGCGGGCAGCGGAGGCGTGATCTCCACCTCGACTTGATAAGTATTGCCAATCCTCTCCTGGCCCAGAACCTTCAAGAAATCACTCTTGGACAATACCGACTCAACCTCGAAATCCTCACCGTAGTTGCTCTGCACTGTGACTTTCCTTACGATTGGCTTTTGCGGCTCCGCATCAAGAACAATCAGGGACGGGGGCGTGACCTTGAATTTCGGGAGCACATTGAAGTAGATAGAAACTCCGGTACACTCCGGATGGGTCAGGCCGATACGAATTATGCCGGCTGAGCGACCTTGCAGTCTCTCAAGATCGACTCGGGGGTGAAGCACGAATTTGGTCGCTTTCATGGGCGGATCCACATCAGCAGTCACGCAGTTGGAAGTCGACGTAACGGTCTTCACGGCAAATGGCTGATTATCGATGCTGGTAAGCGTAATCGGCGGACAGCCCGCATTTTCCCCTTTGAGCGAGAGCGTCAGCCTCTGCGGCTCATAGGTGACTTTCGGAACAATCTTCGCCTTTATCGTCAGTGTCACCTTGGGGTTTGCCGCATCGTTGCTGCTGACGTAAAGATGTCGCCGCATCGTGCCGGCGCTGCGTCCCGAACGATACTCCACTTTCAGCCCCCCGGTTTGGCCCGGCATCAATTCCTCCTTTTCGAGCTCGGTAACGACGCCGCAACACTTCTTCACTTCGGTGATTCTCAGCAGGCTCGCGCCCGTATTGGCGAACTCGAATTCTCCGACGCATTTCTTTCCCGGCGAGACCTCACCGAAATCATAGAGGGTGCTCGCAAAGGTGATCTCCGGCTTGAGCCGGCCGGCGGGCGTCCCTGGCCGCGCGCCGACACCCGTCGCGCTTCCGCAGCCAAGCTGTGAGATCAGCAGCAAGCCAACAGGAGTGAAAAGTAAACGCGAACACCGTTTGACCATGTTGCCTGCCTCCCTGCTGGTCGTATGGCGGATCAACAGGTGCGCCGGAATACGCACGTCTGCGTTTCTCTTCACCGCGAAGACTGGACGAGGCATCCGAAGAATCCGAGATATGCCTGCCCCCTGCATCCGTTTCGCGTCTCCTTACGCTCTACCCCAAATGATTGACTGACACGTCAGCGGCACCGGCCGCTCGCATGGACCCACACTCAGTGTACGGCGGTCACTCCGTCACCACCGCTAACTCACCTTTTCGCCTCATGTCAATCTAAGAAGTCCTTCCCCACTAGTCCGTGGACCTTCTGGCCCAATCCGATCCAAAACTCTCCTGTCACGCGGCGCCGATTACATTCGGCGCGATCTTCTTGAGTTTTACTTGGAGCGTAAACCCTCAGTTCATTAATTCGATAAAGGCGCGTATCATTTTTTCAGCGCCCCCCAGCCGCCGCACGCTGCCGCGCCAGCGTCCCCCGATACATCATGCGGACACTGACTGCGAGGTCATGCTGACCCATACGCACGTGAAGGACATCGGTCGCGATCGACTGCTTGTCCTCGGGAGAGGGAGGCGTTATTTCCACCACAAGACGATACCCATTCGCTACCTTCTCCTGAGCTGTGACCTTGACAAAGTCCTTCTCCGATTCGATCGCATCGATCGTGAAATCGGCGTGCACATCGCTGAGGATAGAGACCCCGCGTTTCGTCGCCTGTCCCGGAACCGTGTTAAACAGAACAAGTTGTGACGGCAACGCCCGGTATTCCTGCTGCACCCGAAACGGAACGAGGAGCCTGGTCCTCTCCGGGCACGTCAGCATCAATGCGATAGTGCCGGAGGTGCGGCCACCAAGCCTGTCTGCGTCCATCCGAAGGGGCAGCACGAAGCTCGTTGCTTCCACGGCCGGGTCCACCTCGACGGTGATGCAGCTATTCGTAGAGCTGACCGAGGCAATTGAGAAGGGTTTGCCGTCGGCGCTGGTTAGAGTGAGGGTCGGGTTGGCCGCCTGCTCCTCTACGAGCGAAAACTGCACAGCCTTCGGCTGGTAATCCACTTTGGAGACGATCCTGGCCTTGAGGGTCAGTTCCACCTTGGGATTGGCCGTATCGTTGGATGTGACGTAGAGATGCCGCCGTATCGAGGTGGGCCGAGAGGTGGCGTTATACTGAACCTCTATAATCCCGCTTTCTCCCGGCGGATACTCGGTCTTTCCCTGAGCCAGCTTGGCCGAGACGCCGCAGCATTTCTTGACTTCAGTAATCTCCAGCGTGCTGTCACCCTCGTTGGTGAACTGAAAACGACCGGCGTGTTTCGTGCCGGGCCCGACTTCGCCGAAATCGTACACCGCGGTCTCAAACGCGATCTTCGGCCGACCTGCAGCCTCGGCCGGCTGCTGCGACCGAGCGGGCTCGTGACACCCCGTCTGTACGAGCAGAACTGAACCTGTGAGAAACGAGAAAAGAAGAATGTGGATGCACTTCATGGCTGCCTGCCTCCGTGCAATTCCTTGTTGCGCCGGCCCCTTCCCTGGCTGAAGAACAACAACGGCCAGAGGCACCGACAAACCCTGCGTCCGTAGGAACGCACAAGCTCTCACGGTGCTTGCGCACGGCCGCCTGCCCCTTGTATGCTATTCTCGGCGACCGTTCGGGGTGCATCCTATGGTGGCGACCGGGGCCTGTCCATTAGGGGAAATACGTATTTTTCGAAGAAAATTTTCGGCGGGATATGAGTGTGTGCCGGGCCATCGGAAAGCGCTGGGTCTCGTTAGCGGGGTGGCTCGGGTCGCAGGTGCTGTTGGGCCCAGACGGACAGGCCGGAACCCAATAGCAGCACCGCGCCGAAAAGCGCTTGCAGACCGGTCAATCGTTCCTGAAACATGATGCTCGACAGACTGAAGACGACGAGGGGTTGGGTGAGGATCACGAGCATGGGGATCGTAGCCCCGATGCGTTTGATCGCGGTGTAGTACAGGACATGCCCGAGGGCGATGGCGGTCACCGCCGAGAACACGACCGCCAACCACGGCTCGGCCCCCATGTTCAGCGACTTGGCCGGATCGCCGAACAGAAAGGCGCAGACCGCCAGACCAATCGTCGTGTAGATGCTGATTACGGAAAAGCCACAGCGCGAGTCGATGTCCCTCAGTGAGACCTTCACGGAGATCGTGTAGACCGCCCACGTGAGGGCCTGGGCCAGTCCGAGAATGATGCCGATGCGCGTGCTTGTCGCAGCGAAGTCTTCCTTGAAATACAGGACGCCGAACAGGCCCGCGAGAGACAACGTCAGACCGGCCCAGAAACGCTTGCTTCGAGCCAGCGGTCTTTCCTCGCGAAAGACGATGAGCGAAAAGCCCGCCACCCACAGGATGGACGTCTTGGACAGCAGCGTCAGGAAGGCCGGGCCAAGATAGTAGAAGCCTGCCGCCCATAGACTCTGCATGGTGACGTTCGCAATGGAAGGGAGGATCGCCCGCCGCCACGTTCGCCTTTCGAAGCGGCCCCGCACCATCAGGTACAGCAGGAAAGGCAGCCAGAAAAGGCAGGCGACGGAGTAGCGCAGCATGTTCTGCGTCCAGGAATCCACGTGCCCGGCGAGGTACTTGATGAACAGCGGGCCGAGCGACCAGCAGCAGAGGGCCCCGAGGCAGGCGGCTGTGGCGGTCATGTTCACGCGGCCGGTCGGCGTCGTGTCACTCATGTCAGCATCTCGACAACGACGCCGGCGACCTCTTCGCTCGCCTTCTTTTGGGTCAGCGGCTCGACCACGTCGATCAAATCGTTGCTGATGCGCGTCAGGCCGTCTCTGTCCTGGAGGTACCCATCGACCCTTTGCACGATCGGCTCGATTGACCTGAAGTACGGCATGAACTCAGGCACGAGCTCGCGGTCGGCCAGGAGATTCACCAGCGTGAAGAACTTCGCATAGACCACCCATCGGCCGATCAGGTGCCACAGGATCGGACTGGATTGGTACAGGATGACCATCGGGCAGCCGGCCGAGGCGACTTCGAGGGTCGCGCTGCCGCTGGCGACAATGGAGAAGTCCACGACGTCCGCCGTGTTGCGGACCGTATCGACCGAGTACTCGCACGTGAACTCCGGGATCCGGGTCTGTTCGAGCAACTGCCGCCGCTCCTCGCTGGCCGCGACCACGATGAAGCTCGCGTCCCGGTACTTGTGTTTCAACTGAACGGCAATCTCCTGCATCGGCCGCCACAGCGACTCGATCTCAGCTAACCGCGAGCCGGGCATCAGGGCGATCCTCGCCTGTCGCGCCTCGAAATACGAATAGTCCTTGCGAAAGCTCGTCAGGTCATCCGGCAGTTTGTCGAGCAGCGGATTCCCGACAAACGTTGTATCAATTCCCCTCTGCCGGAACCACGGCTCCTCGAACGGCAGGATGCAGCACAGCTTGTCGCAGAGCCGCCGGAGTTTGCGGATGCGCCAGCCGCCCCACGCCCAGAGCTGCGGCGCGACGTAGAACATCGCCCGGACGCCGGCCTTCTTCGCCGCCCTGGCCACGTGAAAGTTGAAGGACGGCGAATCGCACACAATCACCAGATCGACGGGGTGCTCGCGCAGGTATCGCCGCACCCGGCGAATCAGCTTGTAGAAGTGGCCGACGTGAGCAACGGCCTTGTACGTCATCACCGCCCTGCCGACGGTGCTTTCGATCAACTCGCACCCGGCCGCCGCCATCTTCGGTCCGCCAATCCCCACGAACTCGAACGGCGCACCCCTGTCCTTCAGCGCAGCAATCAACCCGGCACAGTGCGCATCGGCACTGGGATCATTCGCACTCACAAACACACGTTTACTCTTCTTCGCATCAGCCATAGAACGCCAGTTTCTACCACGCCCGCCCCGAAACATCAACCGGCCAGCCTCTGCACGGTTCTCAGATGGGCTTGAGAAAATTCTTGATTTCGTCGCGAACAGTATGTAACTACGTGAGTATATTGACACATAGAAATGGATGGTGGGCATGGCCCACCCTACGGAATGCAGAGGTTTGGATGATGATGGACAAGAAGAAGAACCTGTTGTTTGAGCGGCAGG